>Ga0137403_10001496_pt1 | contig 29360 bp, 27 predicted proteins | sample CZOMad2_1_16fung_FD_122057 | JGI IMG/M metagenome (GOLD analysis project Ga0137403, IMG submission 122057) | Vadose zone soil fungal communities from Angelo Coast Range Reserve, California, USA - CZOMad2_1_16fungal (Hybrid Assembly) | ecosystem: Environmental > Terrestrial > Soil > Vadose zone... | reverse complement strand
CGTGCGCTGCGGAATGCTTCGATTCGACCAGTATGAATCCTGCCAACCCCAGGACATACTAACGAGTTGCGAGAATGCCTCGGAGTTGCATTCGGTGGCGCTTTTTGAGCAGTGGGTAGGCCGGAGCGACGGGCAGCAGCTTTTGATGTACCCGGGGCCTTCAAAAAAGAAGCGCTTCGCGGCGTATGACTATGGCTTCGCATTCGGTGGACAACCAAACTGGTCAGCCGCCACCCTTGCTGCATTTGCGCCGCCCACGCTACCGAGCAAGAGCCCGTTTGATGGCGCAGAGTACAAGGATGGTGCTGAAATTCGCGGAACGATAGAGTTATTAGGTGGACTCAGCAAGGATGACGTCTCCGAATCGTTGGGCGCACTATTTGCGCCGCGATGGGGCGTAACAGCAGAAGCGCTCGATGCACTCATCGGTTGCTTAATCGTCCGCGCCCAGAGCTTAGTGCAACAATTCAAGGAGCGATACGTTAAGCAGATGGAGATCCCAGATGTTCACGACTGAACTGAAATACGTTCTCGTACGATACATGCTCAACGAATTGGGGGACGAGGCTGCGAACGTCGGTATCGTCGCCGTCACAAATGATCCATTTCGATTGATAAGCCGGTCTCTCCCAGATCCGACGATTAAGTCACGTATGGACGCTAAGGTCCACCGCGATGCGGTACAGCGATTCATAGCGCAGGTCACATCTATCCAATCATCGTTTGTCGCTGGCACCACGGGGGATATGACGCTTGCCGATAAGGTCTTTGAGAGACTGAGCGAAATTTCTGGTGGCCTCGTGCGCGTAAGCCCACAGCGGACCGTCTTAACGAATGACGTTGAGCATGAAGTCGCACTGCTATTCAGACAAATGGTTTCCACCCGAGATCCGTCGCACGTTCATTTGATTGAACCGCGCGATCCGTTAGGCGGGTTGCGCAGGGAAGCGTCTACCGCTCTCATTAAGGCATTTCGCGAGGGCTATGGACGGTTGAACAGGCAGCTTTTCACGCGCGGGTATGCTGTTAAAGGTGTCAAACACAAGAGTGTCTTTGATCTCGCAATGCACACAGGAACTAAGCGAAAGCCGAAAGAGCACATTTTCCAACATCTCTTAGTTCTACCGGACGCTGAAGATACTCTTACCCAAGCTGCCGGTCTTTGCTGGCGCTGGGAAGATGTTTGTAAAGCGAACCACGCGGATCGTGACCTAACCGCCGTGCTCTACACACGCGCTGGCCACCATCAAAAAAACAGCGAGAGCGTTGAAGCAGTGCGCCTTCTTAAGCGCGAAGAGATACAGGTCGTGCCGTTGGCAGATTTCCCGTCGCTTGCGGGAAAATATACGCAGCAGCAAGGACTGCCGCTCGCAGCGAGCCGGTAACAAGACAACGAAACGCGGGCATTATGTCACGCCAGAAGCCACACCACGATCACCGCAAGCGTCACGCTGACAAAAAGTTCACGCATAGCATCAGCAACTGCAACTGCAACTGCGGGTGGGTGGTTAGCCGTATGTAACAACTTAATCGCGGGGTAACTTTAGGGGTAAGTCAATTTATTATGGCTAAGAAATCCCTTATAAACAGTGCATTAGGTCAATTATTCGAATCCCTCAGCCGCACCAAGAACAAAGGGTCCGTTCCGGACAGATAGGTAACGGTTTATTCCGGACACATAGGTAACACTCTAGACGAACTCACGGTAAAACCTCAACGTACGTAAAATTTGCAGCCGTGATGTAGCTCGAAGCCCGCGGAATCGAGAACCGGTGAGGTGATGGGACGATCATGCGTCGCCGGCGAATGGATGCTTGGCGCCGAAGGGGTTTTCGGCGCATTCGACCCGACCGGTCTCGTGATCGAAGAACCCTAAATCGTAGTCCATAAAGCTCACGAGCCAGATTTTCTCGCTGACTTCCGTGACGCCTACCGTCTGGCCGGCGAAGGCCTGGCTGAGATTGATCTTTCGCTTCCCGATGCAAATCCGACCGCAGTTAGTGATGATGATGGTGCGGTCGTGGAAGGGGTATTGCACCTCGCCGAGCCCTGTATAGGGCCGCGGTGAGGGGGTGTAGATCTCGCCCGGGTATTTCATGTGGAGAGCTTGGTGGGGTCGGTCGTGGTTGTAGCACTCGATAAAATCATCGAACTTGCCCTGCTGCTGCAGGAAGTTCTTCGCCGCCGGCTTGGTGGCCTCCTTCTTCAACGTCAGATGCATGCGTTCGTGGCGGCCGTTTTGCTGCGGATTGCCAGGCTTGATGCGCTCGATGCCGATTCCGAGGCGCAGCCACCACACGGAGAGCTTGGTTAGGCCGAAGAATGAGCCGCCGCTAGCGAAGGGAGTCCCATTGTCGGTGCGGATCGCCCGAGGGAGTCCAAAGTCCTTAAAAATCCGCTCAAACACGGTGAATGCGTACACCGCCTTGGTCGTCGCTAGAGCCTCGCAGCAGATCAGGTAACGGCTCGCAAAATCGCTGACCGTGAGCGGATAACAGTAGCGTTTATCGGCGAGCATGAACTCGCCCTTGTAATCCGCGCACCACAGATCGTTCGCTTCAGTGGGCATGGAGAGCGTCGTGCCCTGGGCGTGGTAGCGGCGATGGCGGCCCCGCGTGACCAGGCCGTGCCGATCTAGAACCGCGTGCACCGTGCTGATGGCGGGTAGGGTGATCTCGCGGTGACGGCGCTTGATCTTCTCGCGGATCTTCGGGGCTCCCCAGGTGGGGTGCTCCTTTTTCAGCTGAACGATGAGGTTCTCAACCTGAAAAGGTAATCGGTTGGCCTGCCGGTACGGACGTCGAGAGCGATCCGTCAGCCCTTCCAGTCCGCAATCCTTGTATCGATTGAAGATTTTATGGCCCGTTTTGCGGGAGATATCGAACTCCCGGCACAGGACCGCCATCTTCTCCCCTTCCAGCAACCGGGCCACAAACTTGAGTCTTTCGTCCACTTTGGAACACTCCTGCCACGGCATTTTGCGTCTCCCGCAAAAGCCTGAAAGTGTTACCTATGTGTCCGGAATGCTGTGTAACCTATGTGTCCGAAAGGACATACGTGTTGAGAATTCTGGCTAGGTACGCCCTGGTAATCCCATGGAATGGCAGACGCGTCATCCCCTATCCCATTTTGTTCAAACGCCGCGCGTACTGCCTTTCGCCTTACCGTGACGCCTTCCGGCTTCCGCCAGAACACGCAGCGCATCGTTCACCGCTTTGGAGGTCGGAAACACCTTGGCCATATCGCGGTCCAACACGACGACGTTTGCTCCCTTGGCGAGCCGGGGTAGGTATTTGCCGCGAACGCCGGAAGAAAAGTCGTACTCCGGTCTCATCTCGTCACTATCAGCCTTTTTCATAGCTTGCTCGTTCTTTGCGGGTCGCCCGCCTTGCATTGATGATTCGTATTCGTCCACCACGATCCGTGTGTGCGACCACCACGAGACGCCTGGTCGTCGTCATCCCAATGAGCAGAAATCGGCTCTCATTGACGGAGTGATCCGGGTCCGCGATCGTGACCGATAGCGCATCGTAAAACGCCGAGGTCGCTTCCTCGAAGGAGATGCGGTGCTTACCAAGATTTGTCTTCGCCTTGGCCGCATCCCATTCAAACTCAATCGTCATTTCAGTAGGGTACAGCCCGGGGCCAGAAATTCAACTCAGACTCTCATGACCAGTATTGGGGCAACCCGAATGGCAGCCTTCGGGAATACCGTCGTCGCCGCGATTTATGCAGCATGCAGAGGTCAGATCGCGCGCCTTGCAGGATAGCCCAGTGGCAGCCGTTTGATTCATCGTTCGAGAGCACCGATCCACGAACACAGCCATCTTATCCATGTTGTACCGCGGTGGTCCTGGCGGTTCATGGCGCTGCGTGGGTCGATTCCTTCCTGCAGCAGGGCGCGAAACCGCTGCGCCCTAGCGCGCGCGTCGGCGAGCGACAACCCCGGGAAGTTGCCAAGCGTGATAACGCCGGTCCGGCGCTTGAACTTGTACCTAAACCGAAACTCGCGGACGATGCCACGGGTGCTGGTTTTCCAGACCCGCAGCATCAGGCCGGCGACGGCCGGGTCCGTAAGTGTACCTACGCCGCATTTCTCGACCGCGGCGCTCGTGAGCCGGATGACGAGGGGTCGGGACATGGTGAGAAAAAGGCGGTTTTAGGTACACCTTGGGTACACTCTGTGGATGATACGCGTCGCTACATTCTGAGGTACACTTTTGGGTACACCTTTGCCTTGAGCTCTTTTCGGGTAAGTCCCGCCCATCCACGGTCTCCAGTCGACCCCGTTTCTGCCGGTCGTGAACGTCCGCTACCAGCGTAAGCCAGTCACAACAAACTCCCGGCACGAGACCGGGAGTCTGACAGCCCGGCATTAACGCTGCGCGACGAGTTGGTCCTTCGGCTGCGAGGCGACGAGTGCCGCCTGAATACCAGCCAACTGCTGATTCAGTTCACTGATCTCCGCAGCCTGAGCATCGATTTTCCGCTCCTGTTTCTGCATTTCACTGAGCAGCATCGGCGCGAGTTCGTCATAACGAACGCCTTGAATCGTTCCCGCGTCATCGCGGATCACGAGTTCCGGGAACACTTTGTTGACTTCCTCGGCGATCAGACCGTACTGCACGGCGCCCTTAGGGTCACTCTTCAGGTGGAAACTGACGGGCCGCAGCTCGTGCAGCTTCCGTGTGCTGCCGTCCATCGAGGTAATCTCCGTTTTGTAACGCTCCGAGGACGCCAATACGCCGAGTTGTCCGTTAGCAGCCACGTACACGGGGCTGCCCGTGAGGTGCGTCGAGGCTATCCCTGCAATGTAGACGGCGGTTTGCGAAGGACCACCAATCCGTATCACGCCGCTTTCGCCCGCCACCCCCGATGCCCCGATGTCGATGTTGTTGGATCCGGACAGCGAATAGCCCGCACTGGCACCGACGGCGATATTGTTCGATCCGGAAGTGTTGGCATAAAGCGCGTCCAGACCGACGGCCGTGTTGCGCTGGCCGGTCTTGTTTGACACCAAGGCGAGATAGCCAGACGCCGTATTGGCGGCGCCGGTCGTCGTCATGTACAGCGCGCGGTAGCCGTTGGCGGTGTTGCTGTCCGCCGTCGTGTTGGAAAACAGCGCCTGTGTGCCGCTGGCGGTGTTGAAACTCCCGGACGTGTTTTCCACGAGTGCATAGGCGCCCATGGCGCTGTTTTGTTCGCCATCGACGTTGTCGCGCAGCGCACTATTCCCCAGGGCGGAGTTATTGATCGTGGTGGTCTGATAGAGGGCGCGGAACCCGACCGCCGTGTTGCCACTCGCGGTGGTGGCCATGTTGAGCGCCTGCATGCCGACCGCGACGTTGTAGGAGCCCGAGGTGGTCGTAAAAAGCGCCTGTGAACCGACCGCGACGTTGGCGCCTGCGGTCAGGCTGTTAAACAGTGCGTTGTAGCCCGCGATGGTGTTGTCGCTTCCGGTGGACATGCTCGCCATGGACGAAGTGCCGATGGCGGTATTGCGGCTGCCCGTGAGCCGCCCCAAGATACTGCCGGCGCCGACCGCCGTGTTAAACGCGCCCACCGTTGCATTACTCAGCGCGCCCGCACCCACCGCCGTGTTCGAAATGCCCATGGTGTTTGAGCCGAGCGCGTCCTCGCCGAATGCAGAGTTTCCCAATCCATCTGTGTTGCTTCCCAAAGCGTGATCGCCTGCGGCCGTGTTGGAACTCGCGTTGCTGCCCGTCGTCAACGCCAGTGCGCCTGATCCCATCGCGGTGTTATGCAGGGTGGTGTCGCTCGCGACCGAGTTGCATCCCGGTGGCGCGCAGGTCGGCGTCTGGCCGTGCACCCAACTTGAACTCAGTGCAAGAATAACCGCCAAAGTCCAATAGGCCGTTTTCCAGGCATGGCTTGCTCCCTCTGCTCCCCCGAGACGCGCTGCTCCTGCTTGGCGGTCGCGGACCCGGCGACGGTGAGCGCCGCTGCCAAGATTGAATAAGCGCAAGATTCGTGTGAGTGTTTTCATTGCGGAATTCTCCCAGATATGATGTGAATCCTTGATCACCCAGAGCGTGACCGCGAACACCGGCGGGCGCGTCTGATCGATAGCTTACGCGCGGCGCGGAAGGACATCCACGATGACGCCAAAGCTAATCGCAGCGGCAGCTTTCGCTGACCGGCTGCAGCCCGCAATGACCGGATTCTTGAGTACATCATTAATCGGCGACCGCTCGAGTCGGTGGCTAGGCACCCGCCGTCACGGCTACTTGCCATCGTGGAGCGTCTGCAGGTGATCCGCCCATAGAGTTAACGCGTCGCGCTCCTCATTGAGGTATTGGTCGATGTCGTACGTTGCGATGATGCCGGGCTGCGCATGATTCAGGCAGCGCTCGGCAATATCCGGACGGATGCCAAGCTTGGCAAGTCCCGTGCGTACCGTACGCCGAAGGTCATGCAGCGTGAACGCATCGACCTTGTGTTCGGCAAAGGTGTCGAGGTGGCGTGCGATGCTTCGGGTCAGCAGCTTTGGGTCCATCGGCCCGTCGCCATCCTCAGCCGGGAAAACCCATGGGCTTCGTATGGCCATGCGCTTCAGGCGCCTAAGTTGCTCGACGGCCGGCGGCGTCAGCGACACAGCGAAGGCAACGCCAGTCTTGCTTCGCTCGGCGGGGATGTCCCAGACCGCCGCATTGGCCTCGAGATCTAACTCGGACCAGCGAGCTCCGGTGAGTTCCGATCGCCTGACCGCGGTCAGGAGAATCAGTCGGATCGCGATACCCGTGCGCTTCGCTCGCTTGGTGACCTCATCGACGTTGGCGAGGAGGGTACCACGGGGGTACCAATAATCCAGGGCACTCAAAGTTATCTTCGAGCACGCGGTCTAGCCCCACGAATCTGGAGAATTCAATCAACCGTTGCTGGAGTCATGCTACTTGGGTTTGTGGTAGATGAATCCGCTGGCGAGGGTGCCGCGTTGCCCGTCAGGGTTCGTTACTAGAACGTTCACGGCCCCTGGCTTATGCGCCGGCGTCTTGGCCGCGATCGTCGTCGCGCTGACCGTGGTCACGACCGCGGCCGCGCCGCCGAAGCTGACGGTCGCGCCGGCCACGAAGTTCCTTCCCGTCAGCGTCACCGGTGTACCGCCCGCGGTTGATCCACTGCTGGGCGAGATAACGGTCACGCCTGGGTCGGTCGCCGCGGTCGTGAGCCCGTAGACGGCCACCTGGTCGGACCAGGTGGCGACGTAGACCCTCCCGTTCGCGACCAGCGGCGGCACGAACTTCGCGAAGTTGCCGAACCCGTCGCGCGTTGCATTCATGGTCGAATTCCAAAGTTCGGTCGCGACGTTCCCAGCATTGAAGGCGTACAGCACACCCGGCACCGGCGGATTGTTCTCGGCATCGCCGATGCCAGCGGTCGTCGCCCACACCACGCCGCTGCCGGGCACCTCGCCGTTGGCGGAAAGCGTCAGGATGCCGCCGGGAAAGATCTGATTGGCGATGCTGCCCTGGGCGCTGGGGGTGGTTGCGAACGTGGTTCCGTTGAAGTGAAATGCCTTGAGCCGATCGCCGATGCCCCAGTTGTAGAGGAGCGGTCCGCCGTTCGCGGCGGAACGCTGCCAGTACACGGGCCCGCCCCGGATCTCTGACGCAGAGATGTGTAGCTTCTGGACGACTTGGCTGTCCGTCGCATTGTACTTGCCGAGTCCGCACCCGGTGGGCTGCCCCGGAGCAATGCAGGTGACCGTGTTGAGCACGTACAAGTTGCCCGTCTTGCCGCCGCCTGCGAGCAGGCTCGTGCCCGGGATCAGCAGCGGACCGGAACTCGAGAGGTCGAGATCCTCTGTGTCCAGCTGGGACCAGTTACCCGGGGTGAACCAGTCGATGAGTTTGAGGCCATTGGCTGGGTCGAGTTTGAGCGCGCTCTCGCTGAAGTTCTGGACGCCGTCATAACCGTTGCCGTAGGCATTGCCGACGAATACGTAAACGAACCCCGAGCTGTCGACAACTGGCGGACGCCCGGACTGCCACACGCCGCCGCCCCGATTGCCGCTCGTCACGGTCGCGAACACACCGCTCTGCGTGAGCGTGCTCTTGTCGTAGGCCATGACCCATCCGGCGTAGCCGCCGGCGTACTCGAGCTCGACGGCTGCGAACCCGAACACGACGTGATTGCCCGAGAGCGCGAGCGACACCCTTTGAGTCTGATAGCGCCCCTCAAAGGTCGATCCGCCATAGCTGCCCGAGATCAGCACGCCGGAACCCGCGCGTCTCGCACCGGTTGTGATGTCGAGCGCGTGCAGCCGGTACACCATGGTGCCGCTGGGCGCGCTGGGCGTTGCCTCCAGGGTGCATGCGACGACATACATGGTTTTGGTGGATAAATCGATCACCGGCGTACTCAGGATGCCGAGGTTACCGACGATGTTGCGGTTGCCGGAGAACGCGAAGTTGGCGATCGGTACCGGTTTCGCACCGACGAGGCTTGCCAGATTGAGCTTCCACAGCGGCGCGCCGCCCGCGTCGGCGTCGAACGCGTAGACTGTGTCGCTCATCGTCGCGACATACAGGACGTTGTGGGCAGTCTGGTTGATCAGGACGTTCGGTACGTACAGCGGCTGCGCAAAGATGGCGTCGTCCACGGGCAGCTTGAACACGAGCCCAAACGTGCTGGGAGCGATGTTGGAGGTGTTGAGCGTGGTCTCGCCGAGCGTCGCGCCGGAAACGCCGGCGTCATATCCGCGCTGCAGCACGGGTGGCTCAGCATCCGCGTTGGGGCCGTGCACGAGCGTGAGTAGCATCAGATTTGCCGCTGCGATTGCAGTGAGTTTGTTCTTCATCTGCCATCTCCCCTTACGTTGTAGTTGTTGACCGCGACTCAGATAGTGTTGACCCCTGAGCGCCAATTGCGCGGGTCGTGACAGGAAGGTTGGTCGCCGCAGTCGCTTCTTGGAGGGACGCACGCCGCGCCCTCGGTCTGGTCTAGTTCGGTTCGTTGCGCAGGCCGTTCACTTTTCGCGTGCCCGCAGAACCCCCACAAAATTACTGTAGTCCTTCGTTCAGGTCCGTACAACTCGGGCTGCGGCCTTTTTATTGGAGCCCAGTCAGGCGGGTCCCGGGGCGCGCGGCCGGAAGGTGGGCAGCTCAGGCTATGCGTGCCCGCATTGCGCCATGACAGGCCCGGGGGAGCCGGCGGAGGGGTTGGCGAGTTCGTAAGTAATTTATTAATAAGGACATTGTGGATCGCTTTGGCCGTGACTTTCGCGGTCCAACTTAAGCCTTTTCCCAAGTCATTGCGACGATGTACCGCCGGCTCGTCGAGCACGACAATCGATTTGCGCGGATAGAATCGGCCGTCGATTTCCTGGCCAGGGACCATCAGCAGCGTTACGGACTGCGCTTGGGCAAAAATCGTAAGGATTAAGACCTTTGGATCGCAGAAGGCGGCACATCGTGAATTGCTTGCTGCTGTTCCTGGAGAGTGCCCGGGTAGGGCTCGCTGACGGGTCGCACTTGAGGAGGATGGGAAGAATCCGTTTGCCACGACCAAGCGGCTCTCCCGCAAGCTCGAGCGCGAGTTGTTCCGATAGGAGAGGGAGTTAGTTCATGCGGCGTCCCCAAATGCAGACATATGGGCGGTCTCGCGCTCGTCCCGTATAACGCCCCAAGAGGTCAGCAACAAGCGCTTTAGCCTGGAGGTGACCTCCGACAGACAGACGCTGTCGTCACGCGGGCGGCCTCGTGCCCAGCCCAGTTGTTAACGCAGAAGTTTTGAGGGATTAGCCTTGTTCAAACAGCACCGCTTCTTTGTTGCACTCGCTTTAACGTTGTCCGCCCAGTTCGCGCTCGTGGCCCCTTCTGCCGCCGTCACCTGGAGCTACAACGGCGCGGTATCGTTGTCGGCCTCGACCTATAGCGTCTCGGAGACCGCCGGTTCCGTCACCCTCATCGCTGAGCGTAACGGTGGAACCCATGGCACGGTATCGGTGTCCTACAAAACCGTAAACGAAACGGCCGTCGCGGGCGCACAGTTCACCGCCAAGACCGGCACGTTGACGTGGGCCGACGGCGACGGTTCGCACAAGACGTTCACGATCCCCATATTGGACACCAAAGCCTTCTCAGGCACGAAGTATTTTGCCGTGCGCCTAACCGCGGGTACGTCCACCCTGCTGGGCGCGCGTACCAGTGCCAACGTCACTATCGTTGGTGGCTCGCCTACCGTCACCAAGTCGATTCGTGCGTGGGTAAGCTGCAATGAGACGATCGACGAGTCGCTCCAGTTGGAGCAAGCACTCCTTTCCGCGGCAAATGGCGCGTTCACGTTGATCATTGATTGTCCCGTGCGGTTCCACACCGGCACGGCGGCGACACGGAGCATCGCGGTGCCCGATGGTGTGACCATTGCATTCCAAGGTGCCGGCGAATTCTTGATCGTGAGCAGCGGTCCTCCGGCGTTGACGGTCGCGCACCCGGCGGAGGTCTCGTTCTTCGATTGGAACGTCACTTACCTTTGACAGGAAAAGTTCATCGAACCGCACCTCGTCGGTGTGATCAACAACAGGGCGCGAGGGCGGATGAGGCCCTCGCGTTCGGAGACGAGGGTAGGGAAATTGTGATCTGGCCGCTCTGCTTTCGCCCAAAACGAAACGCAGATTCTTTGTCCGATGTGGTGATCGGCTGGCCGAGCCGATGCAGCCACGTAGTTAACTCGAGAGGTTTTTTGCTATGAATTTAACGCGAAAAGCGCATTGCTTGCTCCTGTGCGGCGTCGCGCCGCTGATGCTGACCCTGTCCTTGCCGCTCACCGCGCTCGCGGCCGCACCGGCGGAGGCGACTGCGCACGGCTACACGGTCAATACCTACTCTTCGGACTTCACTGCCCAGACGGTGGACATGAACCACACACTCAACCGCGGCTACAAGTGGTACCTGTACGACATCTTCGGGAAAAAGGCAAACCCCTTGAACATCCGGCTCAATTCAGACGGCAGCGTGACGCTGTTGGGCGACGCGACCCAAGGCGAGCTCATGAGCGCCACCCCCTACCCCGGAACTAATAGCTACGTCGGCACGGCGTTCGGCGGCGGTGCCTACATCGAAGCGGTGTTTCACTATGACCCGGCGCAGGTCATGGCGGCGCACGCCAACGGGGCGAGGGTGATTTGGCCCTCCTTCTGGAGTCTGCCCATGGAGGGCAGCATCTTCCCGAACGCCGATCAATGGCCGGGCCAGCCCACCGGCTATAAGCATCATGTCGAAGTGGATATGTTCGAAGCTGACCTCTTTAACTACCCCACAGCCTACGGTGTCGGCTTGCACGATTGGTACGGCATTCCGAACAAGACCTGCGCCGTCGGATTGTGCGGGGTGGGCATGTTGAATCCGAGCGGCGTACGGGTCCCGCCGGCGGGCACTAACTTCACCCAGTACCACACCTATGGGTTTCTCTGGGTGCCGGCGACTGCAACCACCAGCGGATCCATGAGTGCCTACTTCGACGGCCAGTTGGTCGGGCATACTCGTACGTGGACGCAATACACGAACCAGCCGCCGACACCGGTCGGCCAGCCCTGGCTCTTCGGACGCATGGATCAGCAGCACATATTCTTCATTTTGAGCACCGGTTACGGACAGCCCTACACCATCAAGTCGGTGAACGTGTGGCAGAAGAATGCCTCGTCCAATCTAACGAACTGAGGCACCTCGACGGCGCGACGGGAGCGGCGCCACGATTCGACAAGCAGGAGCAGCGTTACCGCTGCTCCTGTATCCAAGCAGGCGACCGCGCGCATGGGCGATAGCGGATGAATTCCCTCAGCTCAAGCCGGCAAGCGCCGCAGTAACCGCCGGCGCCATCAAGTGCACGGAACCGCCTCATCGGCGACGATGCGCAGGTGGACCTCAATCGGAGCCAGTGTCCACGGTGCTGCTCCGGGCGGTCGAGGCGGGCGAACCGCCCCCGCCGCCCTCAACGGGCAGTTCATGCGCTTGGTTTGCGCCAGACGAGGAGTTGGTCCAGATGTATTGTGTACTCGAACCCGTCCCCAAAAAAATCCTCCACCGTTCTCAACAATGCGGATCTTCTTGGCCAGCCCTTGTCACGTCCGAAACAGCGGAAGTCGTCTACTATGAAAGACCTGATTTTGTCACGGTATTTCGCGAGGATCTCAATTTCCTCACAAGCGGGCTCGGCCAGATCGCCATGCGCTGTTCCTTCCCCGGAAAAGTGTCCATCAAGAAACACCAAAGCATCGGTTACAGCGGGACGTTCCAGTACCAGCGGCAGCAGCTTCAAGGCGTCGCCCTCAAGGCACTCCACATTTTTTCGCTTGGAAAGATAGCGGCTAGCCTGCTGAAACAAATCGGCATCCAGTTCGATAGTGATCACACGTTCGAAAGTCCTGCTGCACCGCATTGCGGTATTGCCTACATAGGTGCCAGTTTCGATCAGAACACTTGCACCGCTTCGTTGTCCCAAGGCTTTTATCTGCCGAAACTTTGAATAGCTATGCGGATTTTTCGTTTCGAATTTGAACAGCCGGTAAAGGTCCACTACATGTCCGGCTGCAGCGGACAGGACCGCACCTTGTGCATTCATCGTAATAACCCCCCGAAATGGTGACGATTTTGAGATTGAATTCGTGAATTGATCCGCTTACAAAGCAAGCGGGTGCCAAGACCTTGCGAGGCATACGAAGCGACCCCGCTGCAATATCCGGATCCTGCCGCCCGCGCCGATGGACGCTTACAAGCCGCATGCGCAATTGAAAAGATGCAGTTTGGGTCCTGAAAACGCATAATATGGCACTATACCGCGGTTGCCGAACTGAATCACATCGCGCCGTTCGACTATCTGGTCGCCTTACAGCGTCATGCCGCGGCGCTCGCCGCGAACCCTGCCGAGACTGGATGCCCTGGAACTGCCAGGCTACCCTCGGACAACTCAGCGCCGGCCCCGATCCTCCCAAGTAGCCGATCCGAGGTGTCCCGCACGCTTGCCGGAAGCACACGAAGGTTTGAACAACAAAATCCGTGTCATCCAACGCCGATCCTATGGGTTGCGCGATGAAGAATACCTTCGCTTGAAGGTCCTGACCTGCATGTTGCCCAAGCTTTGATCGAAAAATGATCAATCTTTACCCACTCGATTGTCGGAAGACCCATTAATTTGACGCCCAACTGACCAAAATAGTTGGCGTCAACTTCTTACAGAACTCTTCCCGCACTCTTACTGACGTTGACGCAGACGCCGTAGTAACCGCGGTGATTGCGCGGTTACGGGATGAATTGAGCGCCACGATAAGAGATCAACGCGTGCCCGTGGTTGGTCGTAGGGCAGCGTGGTGTTGCGCGTGACGGTAGGTTGAGTTCAGGCGACATGTCATCAGCTATTGAGAAAACCCGCGGGAGTGTGTTTACCTTATCACTTACCGAGAACCTAACGAGCGCGGGGAGGCTAAATGACCAGGAAGGTAAAAGACTTCTTGATCTATCAAACACCCGTCGGGCTTGCCCGAGCGCAGTACAATTTCAGGATCAAATCAAAAAGCCAGTCCGATGAGAATGCCATCCTCCTGTGGTTGACGTCCCGAATCAGCCACCCAAAAACGTTTGTAGAGTTCGGATTTCACGCTCATGAATTCAACTGCATAGGTCTTGCGCGGACATATTCGGGACTCCTGATCGATGCAGATGAAAGATCGGTAGTTCTTGCGAAAAAGATATTGCCCTCATCTGTGGGAGCGGTCGCTCAATTTCTCACTCTGGATTCATTGAATATAATCGAAGAGAGATTTCCGCCAGTCACGCTTGGCGTCTTGTCCATCGATGTAGACGGCAATGACTATTGGTTTCTCGAACGTCTCATCAATCTCAGACCGGCTGTCATTTCCGTAGAATATAACGCCAGCTTCGGGCAAAGACCCATTTCAATTCCATATGATCCGACTTTCATAAGGCACAATAAGCATAAGAGTGGTTGGTATCACGGAGCTTCTCTAAGCGCGATGGCTCATCTATGCAGCAATCATGCATATGATCTGGCGGCTGTTGACGAAGTGGGGGTAAACGCCTTCTTCGTTCGTAGAGACATTTGGGACCCAGCGATGTCGAAGCTCTCGCCTGAAAATGCATATCGAGAGCACAAACTTCGCAATCAATGGTCCGGTATGATCGCAGAAGAGCAATGGCAAGTTATTCGTGATCTGCCCTATGTGAGTGTGGATAACCGAGGCTACAGCGGCTGAAACCCATAGCCACCAATAATACCGCCAAAAATCCCTCCTTTCCGGATGATGCTAGTATTTCGCGCGATTCATTCGAATGACTCTGCTGAATTGATTTCGTGCCCAACCGGCGAAGCTAGCGGGCGTCAACACGCCCGCCAGGATAATTGTCTTCGACTAATTGGGGCATCTCGCTTAAGCTTTGCGCCATGTGGTCCAATTCCGCCACGCGTATCGACGATATAGTCGTAGGCTGGCTCACTTCATTAGTCGGGCGCTCCGCAACATTCGATACCGCCATCTACTTGCTGTCCCGCGGCGGGGCGACGGAAGGTGCGTTCGTTATGTCGATCTTCTGGTGGTACTGGTTCCGGCAAACGGACGCTTCGACCACGCAGCGGACGCGAGAGCATCTGCTTAGTACAATGTTCGCCGGCGCCATCGGTTTATTTGCCGCGCGATTTCTGGCGCTGACCTTACCTTTCCGAGTGCGGCCACGCTTCGAACCTGCTCTACCTTTGGTCTGGCCGGCCACGCCGGCCTCGCTGAGCTACGTGGACTGGAGTTCGTTTCCTAGCGATCATGCCGTGATGTTTTCTGCCCTTGCAGCCGGTCTGTGCTTTGTTTCGTGGCGCGCGGGATTGGGTGCTCTGTTCTTTGCCATCTTTATCGTAAGCTTCCCTCGAGTCTATTTTGGACTCCATTACCCCACGGACATCCTCGCCGGCGTGGCTCTTGGTGTGCTGGCTGCGTATTGCTCGAACGCTGTCGCCGTGCGCCGACAACTCGCCAGCCGCGTTTTGCTCTGGGAACACCGATCGCCGCAGTGTTTCTATGTCGCATTGTTCGTCGTCACTTTTCAATTCGCGAGCATGTTCGGCGATGTGCGATACGCTGCGCGGGCTTTGTATTATCTTGGCGGCCGGCTGCTCAGTCCGTAATTGGCTAGAACCTCACGATAAATTAATCGTTTCGAGACACGTGATATTTCCGATAAGAATCCGCGCGGATTCAGTACATGCTCGACCACGTGACTAGCGTAAACAAGATCAAAGCTGTCGTCAGGGAATGGGATTGTTTGTGCATCATATTCCAAGAGCGATAAATTTGTGGCTGCGACCAGGTCACGCTTGCTACTGATGCAGATTTTGCGCAGCGGAAGCCTGCCATACGTTGACCGATCGAATCGTCATAGGTTCGTTGGGTCCAGTTCCAAGAATTAGCATGAGGTGCTGTTGATCAAGCACCCCGAATGCCCAAGGCTGATTGGTTGGAGGTGGGGGTTGGTTGGTATATCTTGTCCACTGTCGATCCGGACCGACGCTTTGCCCATCGAAATAAAATCGAGCGTAACCGCGCTTTGCATCCGTTGCAGGCACCCAGAGAAATCCGTAATGGTGGTATTGAGTGAAATCGGTTCCCTCCGGCGTTTTCCGTTGTGACTCCTGGAACCCCATATTCTGTGGACATAGGCCATGGGGACAGGTGACGTTCGGAATTCCGTACCAATCGTGCATGCTCCCCCCATACATATTGCGCGGGTAGTTGTACTGCAAGAATAAGTACTCAAAGAAATCGACTTCAACATTATGTATGTATCCCGGGGCCTGTCCCGGCCATTGCGCAGCGCCCTTTAGCATGCTCGCCTCGAGCGACAGCGACCAGAACGCAGGCCACCCCTTGCTTTGGGCCCTGGCGACGTCATCCGGATTGAATTTAAATTCGGCATCAATATATGCACCGCCGCCAAAAGCGGTTCCGACAAATTTCGCGGAGTTACTTGCCGGAGTCGCTGTCATCAATTCTCCGCCGGGGCCAGTGGTGTCGCCTGCAAGCGTTACTGAACCATCAGGATTGATCCGTATCGCCGAGATATTTGCATGGTGACCGAACAGGTTCCAGGGATACCAGGAATATCCCGCATTACCCGAATTGGCAATATCAACATTGGAAGCCGTGAAGTTCGTCGAAAATGTATTGACGGTATAACCGACCGCCGCGGCCCCCGGCGGAGAATCCGCTCCTACAACCACTGCGGAGAAACTGCACGCGCCGATGAGAACCGCGCACGCAAAATTATAGCGTCGACGCGCCTGGCGTCGAAGTCCTAGCGATTTACTGTGCATAGGTACCTCACTTAAATCCACTTGTTAAGTGGTCACCTGAACTCACCGTTAGGTGCTCATCGGATCGATGAAAGCGGCCACGATTTCGGATCACGATTCTAGCGTAGAAGTGGTTGAGCTTGCACTCCGTTCGCGCCGGCGTCGAATCTGATCACGCACGATGTAATTATTTCACGCTGACATCGGTGTCCCTGGTGCCATTCCAGCTGGTCGATTGATGAAGACAAACTCAAGACAGCATGATAAAAACAGAACAGCCGCGATCGGGTTTCAACCTAGAAGCCGGTTCAAGCCGTCCCGCAGAGCGGGTCCGTTTCAGTTTGTCGCGTCGTTGGTAGAGTCTTCGAACTGGCTCGGGCGCATGACGGTCCCTAGTTTAGAGGGAACGAAATGAACGAAATCCAAGTGAACTATCATTTCATAGATGTCAATAAAGGCTTTGAACATCATGACAAGAATAGATCAACCTTCCCGATAATCTATGGTAATTACTTGCGGTCGGAGCCTGGCATTAGCGGGCGTGTTCTCGATATTGGATGTGGGCATAGCGTCAATCAATCATATAAAGTATTTGCCGACCGCGTAGGGCGCTTAGATGGGGTCGACCCTTTTCCTGCAATAGCGCATCCGGAGCACTTGGCCAGCAGATGGAGTTGCAGTCTTGAAGACATCCCGGTTTCATCGTGCACCTACGATATGGCTTACTCTTATATGGTTGCGGAGCACATTGAAAATATCGGGCCTTTCCTGAAAAAGGCGATAGAAATAATTAAACCAGGAGCCGCTTATTGGTCCATGTCACCCAATGCCGGACATCCCTTTACGTGGGTCACTCGAATCGTTCAGCGCCTGGGTGGCACGAGTGTTTATCGCAAACATGTAAATGCGCTCGCGAACGATTATCCTGCTTACTACAATTTGTCCAACGACGCAAAGATATTAAAAGCTATAAATGACATGCGGCTGCCCGTTTCGCGTGTTGATTTTTACTATCTCCCCAATGTTCACTGGGATCACTATTTTCCGAAGAAGCTTCGTTCAATCGCCCATTTTATCGATCGAACTATACTTCTGCGCAAGCCTAAAATGTCTTTCATACTTATCTTTAGAATACAAAGATCTTCCTGATTGGGACGATTACGTATTGCTTGCGCCGGCCAGTTCGCGTTGAAACGCGACCTCATCCCCTGGCGGATGATCGAATTCGCGCGCGTAGCGATGTCCGGCATAGACGGCCGCGGCGATCGTGCTCGGCGCCCAACAGTCGCCGATCGACGTGACCGAGACGATACCCGCTGCATTGGCCGCCTCAGGCATGGCGCCCAATGATTGCGCGAGTTCTTCGTTCGGCAGGCGAGAGGTGAGTGTCACGACGGATGCCGCGGACACTGTCGTCTGGCGCCCGGTAAATGTGCATTCAAGCACGATTCGGGTGCCGTCAAACTCGACGACATTGCGGTTGACGAGCACCTCTATCCCAAGCTCGAGAATTCGTTTTTGAATCGCATGCTGCTCCAGAGTGTTGACCGTCCAGGCCGACACGCGGTCGGCGGGCGTGATCAGTGTGACCTGGTGACCCTCACTGCGCAGCTTCTCCGCGAGTACGCCACCGAGATAGTAGTGGTCGTCGTCGAACACGGCCACGGGTCCCGCCGCGGGCATTCCGTCGAGCAAATCGTCGGGCGTGAGTACACCGCGTTTCAGATCGAATCCGGGTATGCGGCAAGCATTGGCGCGTCCAATTCCATCTCGCCGCCAGTGCGCGCCGGTGGCGAGTACCACGCGCGTCGCGCCGAATTCTAGAACTTCGTTGGGCGTGACGCGGCTGCCGCGGAGGATTTCGACGTTCTGCATTTTGTTCAGTTGATTCATCCGGTAATCTCGTACCCGCGCCCAAGCCGCGAGTCCCGGTAGCCGGGATTCGCGTGTTACGCGGCCGCCTAGTTGCTCGCTCGCTTCGGCGACGTGGACCGAATAACCGCGACGGCCCAGCATTCGGGCGCATTCGAGGCCGGTGGGGCCCGCACCCACGATGAGAAACGAATCTTCGCCGGAGCGTGGAGGTATGGCTTCCGGGTGCCAGCCTTTGCGCCACTCCTCGCCCATGGTGGGGTTTTGCGTACACCGTATCGGTGTCATGGTGTAGTCACCGGTCACGCACACGTTGCACCCGATGCATTCGCGGATGTCATCGATGTCCCCGTTCTCGATCTTTTTCGGCAAGAATGGATCTGCGATGGAGGGGCGGGCGGCCCCGATCAGGTCGAGGACCCCGCGTCGAATCTGCGACACCATGGTATCGGGCGACGTGAAGCGGCCGACGCCGACCACGGGCTTGCTAGTCACGGTTTTTACGAATCGAACGAATTCCTCTTGATACCCTTCCGCCGCGAATCGCGATGTCTTCGAGTCGTTGGGCCAGTCACTCACGTTCACGTCCCACAGATCGGGCAGTTCCGCGAGCATCTCGACGACTTCGCGCCCCTCGCCGTCGGCGCTAATGCCGCCTGCACCTCGCAGTTCGTCGACCGCCAATCGGACGGCGACGGCGCAATCGGCACCGACTGCCTGTTTGGTATCTTCTATCAGTTCCCGCAACAGACGTGCGCGGTTGGTGAGACTTCCGCCATATTCATCCGACCGCTGATTGTGCCGACTTTGTAAAAAATGCATTGCCAGCGATAAGCCATGACCGGCGTAGACATAGATTATGTTGAATCCGGCGCGGCGTGCCCGCAGCGCCGCGTTGCGGTGCCATCGGCGATAGGCAGTGATGTCAGCCTTGGTCATGCCGCGCGCCTGAGCGGGTACGTAATTCGCGGGACTCGCAACGTGGCTGGGGGCAATTGAAACTTCGCGCGAATAGAGGTTGGGGGCGTTCATGCCCGCATGGGCCAGTTCTATCGCGGCCAACGCGCCATGTTTATGAATGGCATCCGTTATGAGCGTCAAAGCGGGTAGATCGCGATCGTCCCACACCCGACCTTCAATGTATGGCGAGACATCGCTGGAGGGATGGATTTCCACTTCCTCGGTGCTCACCACCCCCCAGCCGCCCTCGGCTTTTACGCCGCGCATACCGGCGTGAGCCCGCGGCCTCGCATACCCCATCCCATTGCAGTGGGGCACCTGGTAGAAGCGGTTCTTGGCGACCACGGGACCGATCTTCACCGGTTCAAAGAGGATGTCGAAGCGAGGGTCACGGGTCACGTTTCAAACTCCAGTTGCACGTCGTACGTAGTGCAATACCCTAAGTTATGTAGGTTTTGTCCTGCGAGTCCAGCCGACAATTGTCAAATCAGTGGCGGGACGGGTATCGGCGGACCTAGTGTAATTCCTGCAAAAGCGGTGACTGCAACGCGGATGGGGAAGTCGCCAAACCCCGACAGGAATTGCATTTTCCGATGTTAGTTTTTGTGATGTAGTCGTATTCTAGGTGGGTTGGTCTCGAATTGGCCGTAACGCTGAAAAGTATGAAGATCCTCGTTTGTAGCACCAACTTTGCACCCGAGCCCACGGGAATCGGCAAATACTCCGGAGAAATGGCTGCATGGCTTGCAGCCCGCGGGCATGAGGTGAGAGCCGTTGCCGCGCCGCCATATTACCCGTCGTGGCAAGTTGCGCCCAATTACCGGTGGCCGCCGTATCGGCGCGAACAGTGGAACGGCGTCGACGTGTGGCGAGCGCCGCTTTGGGTTCCTAGATCGCCGAGCGGTCTCAAGCGGGTTTTGCATCTTTTGTCGTTCGCGGTTTTGTCCTTTCCCGTCATGTTGCGCCAAGTCTTGTGGGGGCCGGATCTGGTGATTACCGTTGCTCCGGCGTTGGTTTGCGCGCCGACTGCCTTGCTGACGGCGCGGCTATCCGGCGCACAAGCGTGGCTGCACATTCAGGATTTCGAGGCCGATGTCGCGTTTCGATTGGGCTTGCTGAAGGGCAATCTGTTGCAGCGGATGATCTTGCGAATGGAGCGTTCGCTGTTGCGCAGGTTCGATAGCGTTTCGTCCATCTCGGGCCGGATGGTCGAGCGGCTTCTCGAGAAGGGGTTGTCTCAAGAGGGTATTCGCTACTTCCCAAATTGGGTGGATCTATCGCACATCAAGCCCACGTCGAATGCCGGGACGTACCGCGCGCAACTCGGCATCGCGCCTGACGCGGTAGTGGCGATGTTTTCGGGAACATTGGGCGGCAAGCAGGGACTGATGGTGATTCCGGCCGCGGCGAAACTCCTTGCCGCGCGCGACGATATCGTGTTCGTCGTTTGCGGCGACGGCATGATAAAACCTGAACTCGAGGCTGCCTGCGCGGGCCTGCCGAATGTCCGCTTATTTCCGCTGCAGCCGTTCGAGCGTCTGGGAGAATTACTGTGCATGGCGGATATTCATTTGCTGCCCCAGAACCTCGGGGCCGCGGATCTCGTACTGCCTTCCAAATTGTCAGGAATGCTGGCGAGCGGGCGTCCCGTCATTGCGACGTGTCTAACGGGAACCGAGCTCCAGACCGTCGTCTCGCAATGTGGCATCGTCGTTCCGCCGCAGGATAGCGCGGCGCTGGGGGCGGCGATTTGTCGCCTTGCGGACGACACTGCGATGAGGTCGGACCTTGGTCGCCGAGCCCGCGCCTATGCGGAAGCACATTTTGAGCGGGACGCAATTCTAGGAAGAATGTTTGGACCGATCGAGCGTGTGGAATCCGGCATCCCGGATGACGTGATCGCTTAAGATTTATCTATGGAGAAAAATTCGACGATGCGTCTGCGCAAGTCGATTGCGAGTGCGTCGACGTAGGGTTCACGCATCATGCTGATGTGCGTTCCGACGATGCGAATGATCTCAGACTGAGGCGCGAATTGGCTCCACATTCGCCCGATTTGGGACAAATACAGCAGCCGGGTTACTTTCGCCTCATAGACCACGACATCACCAGAGTATTCTGTGGGAACGTAGGAAAACAGCGCAGCGATTAGCCGATTGATGAACGATTTTTGTGCGGGTGCATATCGAGAGACGTCCATGATGCCGCTTATCGAGTAGCCGCCGCCCAATTTTTGACCTCGTTTGAGGCCGATGATGCCTTTAGCAATTGCAGAGACATTGTTCGAAATACTCCAAATCAACGAGTCTACGGATCGGCTCCTTATCAGATCTGCATGGACGATCCAGCCCCGCAGATTGCGGGCTAGCTCGAGCAAATAGCGCGGTGTCCAACGGTGGAGGACTGCGCCGGTGTTTTCAGGCGCGCCGTCAATGGCGATAAGAGGCCCGACGCCGCGTCCTCTCGTACGCAAATTCTTTGCCATCGCAAGCGCAATGACCGCCCCAACGCAGTATCCACCCAGCACAAATTGGCCGTCGGGCTGAAATTCGACCAACGCATCCGCATATTGCGCGGCCATGGACTCGATCGTTCTGCCAAATCCTTCATCATCCATCTGTTTGGGCGGCGCTTGAATGCCGTAAAACCGCACCACCGGGTCAAGCCGTTGCGCCAGATCGAGAAAGTCCGTCCCGGCAGCCCCGGACACCGAATGTACGCAATAAAATGCCGGGATTTTCGGGTCACCGCTGCGCGCACTGTCGTTGATGGGCAAAATCACCTGCTCGGAATTGCGCCTCAACCTGGCAAACAAAACGTTCGTGTTGGGGGGCGGCTCTGCGGCAGGCGATGGGGTCATAAGCGGAATCCAGCGGCTTAATGGTCTTGCCGTTGCAATTCGGGGGAGACGATGCAGATAAGCAAAAAGACGCACATTCATACTTCCAATCGCGACCTGATGCTGAGGCTCAATTCGAAAGGAGATTACCTTACGCGAAACATATTTTGTTAATTCCGCTTGCCGACTCCGTTCTCATTAGATTAGCCGCAATTCTGCCGCAATGCAGTAGCCTAAACGCAGCGCGGAATATATTTCTGCGCCTGGCCTGGTTTACGTTAAATTCCCCCTCCCTTCCGCCCAATGCAATCTGGGGTCACCGAAAGGCGACCCCGGGGACTTTTGATTGTCCGTCTTATATGCATCGTGCGAACAGATACTTGCTCTTCATGCTACCAGATCGCCGACGCCGCAATTAATTCCGGTCGTCGGGTTGTATCGAAAAAAAGAGAGTGCTGGCATCGTTGGACGAATTAGACTGGCAGTACGACCCATAATGTGGAAATAACGCCATGACAATCGAAAGCTCCATTAGATCCGGCACTGCTGCGGTTTCTTGGAGTCTCTGCCCCATCGTTTCCGATTGGATTCTGGAGGGCAATCCAGTTGCCCGTATTGAACTTTTGTCGAGCAGCGCCGACGGTACGGCTAACACTTATTTTTGGGATTGTACCGCCGGGCGCTTCAACTGGTTTTACTCGTTCGATGAGACGTTACATATTCTGGAGGGATCCGTCACGTTGAAAGATCCTGCGGGAAAGTCGCGTCATGTAGTCGCCGGCGACATCATATTCTTTCCGGCGGGGTCTCGAGCAGAATGGGCGGTCGATCGATACATACGAAAACTCGCCTTTTGCCGTACACCGTTGCCAAATTCCCTGGCCTTCGCGCGATCCATCGCTCGTCGGATCAAACGAGCCGTGCGCGGCGGCGGCAACGCGCCGGGAATGTTTCCCACAACCTGATAGTTCCGGCGAACAGCGGCGGCGTGAGCGCAGCCGCAAAATTCGCTATTGAACGTACAACTGGCCGTTCGAACTGCCGACGCTGCTGTTCGATGCGGTAAACGTGCGACGCTGAGAGTGTGAATCACTTCACAAGACGCGCAACTCTGTCGGATGTTTTTTGTTGTTCAAGAAGCACTGTCTCTGGGTTAAGACAATTGTCGCTCTTACGGCCACCTGTTAGAAGGGGCAACCATGATATCGATCTTCAATTTCGTTGCGCATTTCCGTTTCGAGGCGATTGTTGTCACCTGCGGTTATCTGGCGCTTCCGATGTCGTTGATTGCCTCGATTGCCCGAAAACCAGCGCTCGAAGGAAATTGTTTTGGCCGTGATAAACCGTAGGTTATTTTTGCTCTCCATTGGGCTCGTGGTCGAAATCGTCATGTGCAGTTGTTCCGGCGTTAATTCCAGCGCCGCACCGGCTTCGGGCACCAACGCGCCGGCTTCCGGCACCAATACCACGAGCCCGAGTCTAGGGAGTCAAAATGCAGCGGAAGGCCAGCTGTCGTTCTTGGCGCCGACTTACGCTGTCAATCAATCGGCGGGCGCGGTGGTCATTACGGCATCACGTGCAGACGGATCCAGTGGTGATGTGACCGTGCACTACAAAACAGCAAACGGCACCGCTAGCGCTGGAACCAATTATACGTTGAGCAGCGGGACGTTAAGCTGGAAGAACGGTGACAGCACAAACAAGACTTTCGTGGTGCCGATCGCGACCTCGAATCCGTTCGCGGGCAGCAAGATCTTTACGATCGAACTGTTGACCCCGTCAGGGACTGCGACGCTGGGAACGCCAAGCACAGCGACAGTGACTATCAACGGCGCCGCCGCGAACCCGCCGAGCACAAGCCCCGCTATCGTGAGCAAATCGATTAGCGAATGGGTAGCGTGCGGCGGCTTGTTGGATGATACCGAAGCGGTTGCACGCGCATTCGAGGCCGCCAGAAACGATGCCTTTACGCTTGTCGTCGATTGCCCCGTACGATTGCATACCGGGAGTGAAATCGGTACAAGCGTCATAATTGACGATGGAACGACGGTGAAATTCACGGGCACCGGGCAATTTAGGGTCGATAACGTATCTCCCCCTGCGTTCGAAGTCCCACACCCTAACGCAGTTACCTTAATCGACTGGAACGTCAAATACGTCGGCAGCTAGCGTTTGAGAGAATTGAAAGGCGCACTTTTTTCATTTCGCCTGGAAAATAATTCAAACTCCACCGTCGCTTGGTGGCCGAACCTTTCTCCTCGGCGTCATCGGTTGAGAGGTGGTGTTGAAGGTGCGCGGTGTCGACCATCGGAAGCTTTGCACTGCACAGTGAATATTCAACCTGCTTTCGCAGATCCCCGGAGCTTGCGGATCTGGTGCTCCGCCACAGTTATCCGGGATGATTCAGCGGCAGTCGCGCTATTGCGACTTGTCGAGCGGGAACCGAAATTGCCGAAATTGTGTCAAATTGCGCTATGGTCGTGCTGCCGAAGGATAGGCCGTAGCTTGCCGAGCCGCTCAGGTCGTAGATGTCCTCTAGCATAACCGGCATGTCGGGGTCTTAATGATGTCGGCTAAAAAGCGCCCGTATGGTGCTGGGAAATGAGTCACAAATGAGTCACAATGAGTCGAGTTCCTGACTTGCGGTTGGTTAATATCGAGGGTTCCGAATCGCTCCCCATGAGCTGCGAACGTCCGCTGCGATGAGTACGCTAACTCGCTATCGAAGGCGCGTCTTCCATTCTCTCGTGCGTACGCCTTTTCTTATTTGTCTTATTCCGTTATCGGGATTGGCGATGGCCAGTACGCAACAGACGGCCAGTACGCAACAGACGGCCAGTACGCAACAGACGGCCAGTGCACAACAGACGGCCAGTGCGCCACATGAGTACCTATTGGTTCCCGGCGATATCATTCGGATCAGCGTGTTCAAGAGCCCGGATCTGAGCCTGGATGCGCGAGTCTCTGAAGTGGGCGCCATCGGTTACCCGCTCATTGGCTCCGTCCCCGTGAGCGGGCTCACGCTGCCGGCTGCTGAGCGCAAGATTGCGCAGATGCTCAGGGACGGAGGTTTCGTTCTCAATCCACAGGTCAATATTCTCCTTACTCAAGCCTTGGGTAATCTCGTATCTGTCATTGGCGAGGTCAATACTCCGGGAAGGTACTCGATCGAAGCTGCGGGCGGCCATCTCTCAGGCATGCTCGCGGCAGCCGGCGGAATAGGGCCAACCGGTGGCGACTTAGTGATCGTCACCGGCTTGCGCAGCGGCAAACCTTTTCGCCGAGAGATCGATATCGTGAAGGTGTCCTTGAGCGGCAATTCGGCGGATGACATTGACCTTTTCGGCGGCGATACGCTGTTCATCAATCGGGCCCCCATGTTTTACATCTATGGCCAAGTGCAGAAGCCCGGCCAGGTTCGCTTGGAGAGAGCCATGACCGTTATGCAGGCGCTGGCTTCCGGGGGTGGCGTTACCGGCAAGGGTACGAGCCGAGGCATCGTTCGTCATCGTCGCGACGCCGGCGGCAAGGTAAAAGAGGAAGGCGTCAGCTTGGATGACGATGTACGCGATCAGGATGTCATTTATGTCAAGGAGAGCTTGTTCTAGTGGATGCGCACAGGCGAGAATCTGTGCATAACCATCGGAGAACGGGCACAGAGTCATGAAATTTCAACAAATATTGTTAGTTCTGCGGGCCCGATGGCGAATTGCTTTCCTTGTGTTGGTCGGAACAGTCACGGCAGCGGTGTTGTTCAGTCTGTTATGGCCGAAGCAGTACACCGCCACTGCGTCCGTAGTGGTCGATGCGAAGCCCGATCCGGTTACCGGTGCCGGCGGCATGGCAGAGTTGGCATTGGAAGCCTATGTGACGACACAGGCGGATGTGATTTCCAGTGAACGAGTCGGGCAACGGGTAGTAAAAGTCCTCAAGCTCGATCAGGTACCTGAACTCCAAGAGAAATGGCGGAAAAAAACGGACGGAGTCGGCGATATAACTATTTGGCTCGGCGACTATTTGGTCACCAAAAAACTAGCCGTCAAGCCGGGGCATGAAAATGCAACCCACCCCAGTAATGTCATAGACATCGCGGTCAAATGGCCCGATGCAAAAATGGCCGCCGACTTGGCCAATGCATTTGCGCAAGTGGCAATCGATACTAATATCGAATTAAAGGTCGAACCCGCAAAGCAGTACTCCGCATGGTTCGTTCAGCGCTCCCGTGACTTGCATAAGGACCTGGAAGTCAAACAGAAGCGGCTCTCCGACTTCCAAAGAGAGACGGGCATTATCGCCACAGACGAGAAGGTGGATGTCGAGAACGATCGATTGAATCAGCTTTCTACGGCGTTGGTTGCGATCCAGAACCAGCGCCAAGACAGCCAATCACGTCAGCGACAGGTGAGTAGCGGCACCAATGATTCCCTCCCGGAAGTCCTCCAGAACCCGCTTATTGCGAGTTTGAAGAACAGTCTGTCGGCGGCGGAAGCCACGCAGGCCGATGTAGCAGGGCGCCTGGGCAAGAATCACCCGGACTACCAAGCGGCGGCGGCCGAGGTCACGAGTCTGCGAGAGCGCATCGCGCAGGAAACCGCAAAAATTGCGGCGTCGCTCGGCAGCACGGCGCACGTAGATCTGCGGCGCGAAGCGGATTTGCGCGAGGCGGTTGAAGCGCAAAAGAAACGTGTCCTCGAACTCAAGCACCAGCATGACCAGTCGGCGGTCTTGGAGAACGACGTTACTGCAGTGCAGCACGATCTCGATACCGTGAACCAGCGCCTCGCACAAAGTAGTCTCGAAGGTCAGACGCAGCAGACTAATGTGGTTTTGCTGACCAGCGCGTCACCGCCTGTGGATCCTTCTTTTCCCAAGCTGCTACTCAATATAGCTTTAGCGCTCTTCCTAGGCACTTCAGCCGGTATCGGTGTGGCACTGCTCCTTGAAGTACAGGATCCGCTGATCCGACGGGAGGAGGAGCTGCTGCAATTGCTGGGCGTGCCGTTGCTGGTGAAGATAGGCCCGATGAAGATACCGCCTATAGGCGGCGGTGCATCGGATGTGTCGCCTGCTCGAGCGAAACCAACGCCGCCGCGGCTTGATCCTGCGGCAATCTGATATGTTCATCGACAACAAAAGTGCTTCATATGGCCAAAATCACCAGTAGAGCACCTAGAGCACCTGACACTCTGGATTCCCCTAGGGATCACAGTCGGTCAATAGGAGCCATACTCGTCGAGCAGGGACGGCTCAATCCAGCCGATGTCGAGGAGATCCAACGAGTTGCTCACTTAAGAGGATTGCGCTTCGGCGATGCAGCTCTGCAATTGCGGCTGCTATCTCAACTCGACATTGATTTGGCAATGGCCCAGCAGTTCAATTATCCGGTCCTCCCACGCGGCGGCGACAACGGAGTTGCCGACGATGTCATAGCGGGCTACTTGCCTCAGAGCGAAATGGTCGAGCCTTTGCGAGCGTTACGGAGTCAGTTGGACCTTCGTTGGGCCGCTGACCCGGATCGGAAAATACTTGCAATTACCAGCCCAGCACGCGGCGACGGTCGCAGTTGGCTCGCTGCGAATCTGGCGACGGTATTCGCGCAAATGGGCAGACGAACGTTGCTGATCGATGCGGATATGCGCCATCCGCGGCAACATGAGCTGTTCAATCTCGACAATTCCGTCGGCTTGTCCGCGCTCCTCACGGGCCGCGCCGGACGGGAAATCGTCGCACGAATCAATCCGGACCTGCGGTTGTTCGTGCTTCCGGCCGGGATTCTCCCTCCCAATCCCCAGGAGCTTCTCGGCAGACCGGTATTCGACCTGATCCTCGAGTTGTTTGCCAGCCAATACGACATGATCATCATGGACACCCCCGCAACGTCGGAGTCGGCGGATGCACAGATTGTTGCGGCGCGCGCGGACGTTGCATTGCTGCTGGTGCGACGGCATCACACCCGCGTCGCTGACCTCACTGCCGCGATGCAGAATCTTACGGAGTCCGGTGTTCCCGTGGTTGGAAGCGTCATCAACGACTTGTGAGCGAACTTTGCCGCGATCCCGCATTCATTTCGTGAGACCTTTCAAGGCGCGGCGACATGGCTGGGTCTCGTGCACGATTGTCGGCGCCCTCATGGTGGGTCCCGCGCGCGCGGCCCTGGTCAGCGGTGATCCGCTCGAGGTGGCGATCGAAGCCCCGCGGGATCTGACGAAATTCTTAAACAACACTTTCGAAATATTCGGAGCGGAAACTCTGGTTCTAGACGACAATATCTATCTTGTCCCGTCCGGCGCAGATTTGCAGGCACTCCCCGGCATCAACGCCGACCCGTCGAGGAAGGACCACATCAATGTTACGACGCTGGGGCTGGACGGCGAATGGAATCGCGGCCGCCAGACATTTACCGCGGATTTGCAGGTGGACGACAACCGCTACGAGCGGAATAGCAACCTCAACGACGTTTCGACGTTGGACAAGGTGACGTGGCTCTACCAGGTCGGAGATGTCCTGTCGGGCCAGATTGGGGCGGTTTACAGTCAGGCTTTGATCCCTTTCCTAAATGTCAGCAGCTACAATCGCGACGTCTATGCGACCACGAGCTATTTCGGTGCCGGCCGCTTTCAGCTCGGCCCGCGTTGGGCAATCTACGGCGGCGTCATGGAATCCAGCACGACGCTCAGCGACGTCGCCCTGCAATCCAACGATACTCACTCGAAATCGGTGGAGTTTGGGACGGAATACGCCACCGGCGTCAAGGACAGCGTCGGTGCCGAGTATCGATATACCGATGCACGATATCCGCGCGGAACCGCGCTGAACGATGACTATCGCGAGGATGCGGGCAGAGTGGTGTTCCGGCACTCCTTTTCCGAGAAGACGGATATCGTAGCGAGCGGCGGCTTTTTGAAGCGCGACTATGCAAGCAACGCCATCCACCGTTTCTCCGGTGAAATTTGGCGGGTCGATATGAACTGGCAGACGACGGAGAAGCTGCTCTTCGAATTCGGCACCTGGCAAAACCTCCAAGCCTACTTGAGCGCGCAATCGTACTACTATGTGTCCAAGGGCGGAAGGATTGCCCCGAAGTGGACCGCGACGGAAATGGGATCGTTCAGAGCGCAACTGAGATCACGGGGCAAGCAAACGTGAGCGTGACGTGGACGGTCAGCTCAGATTTCGCAACCAGCAATAGCATCCGCGATCATGTCGCCATTCTCGATGGCGCCCTGGCCTGGCTTGGACTCATCAGGGACAAGGAAGGAGCGACCGAACGGGCCAGCGATGCCGCCCAGCGTGCGCTGTCGGCCGCGCACGAGAAGGAGCTGGTGACGCTTGAGAATGCGAGTGCCAAGCTCGATCGAGCTCAGATCGAGCATGA
>Ga0137403_10001495_pt1 | contig 29373 bp, 22 predicted proteins | sample CZOMad2_1_16fung_FD_122057 | JGI IMG/M metagenome (GOLD analysis project Ga0137403, IMG submission 122057) | Vadose zone soil fungal communities from Angelo Coast Range Reserve, California, USA - CZOMad2_1_16fungal (Hybrid Assembly) | ecosystem: Environmental > Terrestrial > Soil > Vadose zone... | reverse complement strand
GAGATTCATGACTGGGGTGAAGTCGTAACAAGGTAGCCGTATCGGAAGGTGCGGCTGGATCACCTCCTTTCTAGAGAGAAGCTTTACTTAGCGTCCACAACCTATCGGTTGTTTGCATACAAGCGCGGGATTCAGGACTCTGATCCCGGATCCTGGCAACAGGGTCTGTAGCTCAGTTGGTTAGAGCACCGTCTTGATAAGGCGGGGGTCGATGGTTCGAATCCATCCAGACCCACCAGTTTTATCGGGGGTGTAGCTCAGTTGGGAGAGCGCCTGCTTTGCAAGCAGGAGGTCATCGGTTCGATCCCGTTCACCTCCACCATTTTGAAAGGAAGAAGGCAGCAGATGAAGATGGAGATCGTCGCCTGAATCAGATCCTTGAGAGATCAAAAGCAAGCCGCAAGGCTTACTTCTGGTCTTTTGACCGGAGAGGCTGTTCGCTCTTTAACAATTTGGAAGAAGCAAGTGCATCGATCTCCCAAGATCGATGCATGGGTTGTGATTGCATTCAAAAACGGTTCTACCTTAGTCGGGTGGAGCCGGCACAAGCGTGAGAATTCCTATGGCTGCGAGCTTCGTTCTCAAGCGAGGCCTCAAGGTTATAGGGTCAAGCGAACAAGTGCATATGGTGGATGCCTTGGCGATCACAGGCGACGAAGGACGTAGTAGCTTGCGATAAGCTGCGGGGAGCCGGCAAACAGGCTTTGATCCGCAGATTTCCGAATGGGGAAACCCGGCCCGCAAGGGTCACCCTCAGCTGAATCCATAGGCTGAGCGGAGCGAACCTCCTGAACTGAAACATCTCAGTAGGGAGAGGAACAGAAATCAACCGAGATTCCGAGAGTAGTGGCGAGCGAAATCGGAACAGCCAGCAATCTTTAGCCATCGAGTTAGCAAAACGGTCTGGAAAGTCCGGCCATAGCGGGTGATAGCCCCGTATGCGAAAACGGGGTGGTGGAACTAAGTTTGCGAAAAGTAGGGCGGGACACGTGAAATCCTGTCTGAAGATGGGGGGACCATCCTCCAAGGCTAAATACTCGTGATCGACCGATAGTGAACCAGTACCGTGAGGGAAAGGCGAAAAGAACCCCGGGAGGGGAGTGAAATAGATCCTGAAACCGTATGCATACAAAAAGTGGGAGCCCCGCAAGGGGTGACTGCGTACCTTTTGTATAATGGGTCAGCGACTTACATTCACTGGCGAGCCTAAGCGCATAGCGGAGGCGTAGCGAAAGCGAGTCCGAACAGGGCGATCCAGTCGGTGGGTGTAGACCCGAAAGCAGATGATCTACTCATGGCCAGGTTGAAGGTCGGGTAACACCGGCTGGAGGACCGAACCAACCACTGTTGAAAAAGTGGTGGATGAGCTGTGGGTAGGGGTGAAAGGCCAAACAAATCTGCAAATAGCTGGTTCTCTCCGAAAACTATTTAGGTAGTGCCTCGCGTATTACTCTCGGGGGTAGAGCACTGTTATGGCTAGGGGGGCATAGAGCCCTACCAAACCATGGCAAACTCCGAATACCGAGAAGTACAGCGCGGGAGACAGTGCACCGGGTGCTAACGTCCGGACACGAGAGGGAAACAACCCAGACCGCCAGCTAAGGTCCCCAAGTATGGTTAAGTGGTTAACGAAGTGGGAAGGCTAAAACAGTCAGGAGGTTGGCTTAGAAGCAGCCATCCTTTAAAGAAAGCGTAATAGCTCACTGATCGAGTCGTCCTGCGCGGAAGATGTAACGGGGCTCAAACCATACACCGAAGCTGCGGATTCAGATGTCCTTCGGGATATCTGTCTGGTAGGAGAGCGTTCCGTAAGCCTGCGAAGGCGTGCTGTCAGGCACGCTGGAGGTATCGGAAGTGCGACTGCTGACATGAGTAGCGATAAAGCGGGTGAAAGGCCCGCTCGCCGTAAGCCCAAGGTTTCCTGCGCAACGTTCATCGGCGCAGGGTGAGTCGGCCCCTAAGGCGAGGCAGAAATGCGTAGTCGATGGGAAACAGGTCAATATTCCTGTACCGATTCCAGATGCGATGTGGGGACGGAGAAGGTTAGGTGCGCCGGGTGTTGGTTGTCCCGGTTCAAACGTGTAGGCGTGCTGCGTAGGCAAATCCGCGCGGCTTAGCTGAGGCGTTACAACGAGCGGAGCTTGCTCCGCGAAGGCCCCGATACCCAGCTCCCAGGAAAAGCCACTAAGCTCCAGTCTGGAACGACCGTACCGTAATCCGACACAGGTGGGCGAGATGAAAATTCTCAGGCGCTTGAGAGAACTCGGTAGAAGGAACTCGGCAAATTGACACCGTAACTTCGGAAGAAGGTGTGCCGCTAGTAGGTGAAGGCGTACAGCTGGAGCCCAACGCGGTTGCAAAGAATAGGTGGCTGCGACTGTTTATTAAAAACACAGCACTCTGCAAACACGAAAGTGGACGTATAGGGTGTGATGCCTGCCCGGTGCCGGAAGGTTAAATGATGGGGTGCAAGCTCTTGATTGAAGCCCCGGTAAACGGCGGCCGTAACTATAACGGTCCTAAGGTAGCGAAATTCCTTGTCGGGTAAGTTCCGACCTGCACGAATGGTATAACGATGGCCACGCTGTCTCCTACCGAGACTCAGCGAAGTTGAAATGTTTGTGATGATGCAATCTACCCGCGGCTAGACGGAAAGACCCCGTGCACCTTTACTGTAACTTTGCATGGGACTGTGAACCGGTCTGTGTAGAATAGCTGGGAGACTTTGAAGCCGGGGCGCTAGCTCTGGTGGAGTCGTCGTTGAAATACCAGCCTGGTCTGTTTGCGGTTCTAACCTTGGCTCGTGAATCCGGGCCGGGGACAGTGCATGGTGGGCAGTTTGACTGGGGCGGTCTCCTCCCAAAGAGTAACGGAGGAGTGCGAAGGTACGCTAGGCACGGTCGGAAATCGTGCTGATAGTGCAATGGCAAAAGCGTGCTTAACTGCGAGACTGACAAGTCGAGCAGGTGCGAAAGCAGGTCATAGTGATCCGGTGGTTCTGTATGGAAGGGCCATCGCTCAACGGATAAAAGGTACGCCGGGGATAACAGGCTGATTCCTCCCAAGAGTTCATATCGACGGGGGAGTTTGGCACCTCGATGTCGGCTCATCACATCCTGGGGCTGTAGCCGGTCCCAAGGGTATGGCTGTTCGCCATTTAAAGTGGTACGTGAGCTGGGTTTAAAACGTCGTGAGACAGTTTGGTCCCTATCTGCCGTGGGCGTTGGACGTTTGAGGGGGGCTGCTCCTAGTACGAGAGGACCGGAGTGGACGCACCTCTGGTGTACCGGTTGTCACGCCAGTGGCATCGCCGGGTAGCTATGTGCGGAAGAGATAACCGCTGAAAGCATCTAAGCGGGAAACTCGCCTCAAGATGAGACGTCCCGGAGGGTTAACCTCCCTGAAGGGTCGTGGAAGACCACCACGTTGATAGGCCGGATGTGCAAGAGGAGTAATCCTTTCAGCTAACCGGTACTAATTGCCCGTGCGGCTTGACCCTATAACCTTGGGCGAATTTTGGAATACGGCCAAGGTCGCGCTTGAAATGCAATCCCAACCCGCTTCTTTCGAATTGGCTTCGTTGCGAGAATCAACGAGGCGACAAGCTATGTCTGGTGCCCAAAGCGCTCTGGAACCACGCCTTCCCATCCCGAACAGGACCGTGAAACGGGGCAGCGCCGATGATAGTGCGAGGTATACCGCGCGAAAGTAGGTCAGTGCCAGACTCCCATCAACAAGAAAGCCCTCCTCGCGAGGGCTTTTTTGTTTTGGCTGTAATTCAGGCCAGCGCGGCGAAATCCTCGCGCGACAACTGCAGCTTCGCCGCCGCCACGTTCTCCTCCAGGTGTGCGAGGTTGCCGGTGCCCGGAATCGGCAGCATGACCGGCGTTTTCTTGAGCAGCCAGGCGATGGCCACCTGGGCGGGCGTCGCATTCAGTTTTTCCGCCAGCCTTTTCACCTTGGCAAGCTTCAAGGCCGAGCCGTCGCCCAGCGGATACCAGGGCAGAAATGCGATGCCGTGCTTCTCGCAATGGAGGAGCACGTTCTCGGAGCTGCGGTCGTTCAGGCTATAGCGGTTCTGCACCGAGGCGATCGGCACGATCTTCCGCGCCGCCTCGAGCTGCTTCACCGTGACGTTGGAGAGGCCGACGTGGCGCACCTTGCCCTCGCGCTGCATGTCGGCCAGCGCCTCGACCGAGATTTCGAACGGCACCTTCGAATCCACCGTGTGGAGCTGGTAAAGATCGATCCGATCGACCTTGAGCCGCTTCAGGCTTCCGTCCAGGTCCTTCCTCAGCTTCTCCGGCCGGCAGTCGGCGTCCCAGCGCGACGGCCGCGGGCGCGAGAGCCCGCACTTCGTCGCAACGACCAAGCCCTTTGGATACGGATGCAGCGCCTCGGCGATCAGGATCTCGTCGGTCTGCGGCCCATAGCTTTCCGCGGTATCGATGAAGTTAACCCCGAGCTCCACCGCTCGCCGCAGCACCTTGATCGCGTGCCTCCGATCGCTCGGCTCGCCCCAGATATCGTCGTTGTCGATGACACGCATGGCGCCGAAGCCGAGGCGGTTCACCTCCAGATCGGCGATTCGGATTATATTCATGCGATGCTCTTGGGCTAGCGATTCACAGGCGGCTCGAATTAAGAAGATCTATTGTGCGCCCAAGAGCTCAATCAAGGAGGATAGCCATGCTTACGAGACGCAAGTTCCTCGGTACGACAATCGGCGCCGGCGTGGCGCTGGCAACGGGCGCCTGCGCCACGCAGCCCGCGGGGAAGCGCATGATCGTCGACGCGCAGGTGCACCTATGGAAAGCGAATGGTCCGGACTACCCCTGGAACCCGGGCGCGACTCCGCAGCTGCCGGAACCGTTCACCGTCGAGCGCGTGGTTCCACTGATGGACGAGGCCGGCGTGGACCGCGTCGTCATCGTGCCGCCGGCCCTCAATGAAGTAAACAGCTATGCGCTGGAGGCCGTCAGGCGCTATCCCGGCCGCTTCGCAGTCATGGGCCGCATCCCGCTGCAGGATCCGAAATCGGCCGCACTCCTGCCGGGGTGGAAGAATCAGCCGGGCATGCTCGGCGTGCGCCTGACGTTCAACACGCCCGAGACGCTCGCCTGGCTCTCCGACGGCACCGCGGACTGGTTCTGGCCGGCGGCCGAGAAGAACGGGCTTCCGGTCATGTTCCTGGCGTTCGGCAACGTGAACCGGTTCGGGCCGATCGCGCAGCGCCACCCGGAACTGCCGCTCATCATCGACCACATGGGAGTGAATACCGCCATCGCAAAGGAAGGGAAGATGGCCGAGAAGATCGGGGACGCCGTGGCGCTCGCCAAGTACCCGAACGTCGGCATCAAGATGTCGAACCTCGTCAACGCGTCGCTGGAGCCCTATCCGTTCCGCGACCTGAACGACCACCTGAAGCGGGTGTTCGACGCCTACGGGCCGCAGCGCTGCTATTGGGGGACCGATCTGACCAACACCTCCTTCACCCGCGTGCCCTACCGCCAGCGCGTCACCCATTTCACCGAGGAGCTCTCCTTCCTGTCCGAGAGCGACAAGGACTGGGTGATGGGCCGCTCCATCCGCGAGCGGCTGAAGTGGGCATAGCGATGCATTAGAAGCAAGAGGAGGTGACATGGATCGACACCTTGGCACTATTGCGGCCTTTACTCTCGGTGTCCTCGCGTGGGCTGCAGCCGCGGAGCCCGCGCAGGCACAGGGCATGCAGGAACTCTACGATAACGCGAAGCTCGAGAAAGAGCTGGTCATCTACGGCGGCGGGCCGACCACCCTCTATGAAGTTCCGGCGCGCGCATTCGAGCAGCGGTACCCCGGCATCAAGGTGACCATCCACGCCGGCTTCAGCAATGTCCATAACGAAAAGATCAACCGGCAGCTGAAGAGCAAGACCCTCGACGCCGACCTCGTCATTCTGCAGACCGTGCAGGACTATGCGCGCTGGAAGAAGGAAGGTGTTCTCGCGCAATTCCGACCCGCCGCCTGGGACGCGATCGACGGGTCGTTCAAGGACCCGGATGGGTATTTTGTGGGCGTATTCGTCACCTCGGTGTCCTATGCCCACAACAGGGATCTGGTGAAGGCGCCCGGCGCGCCGAAGTCCGCCTCGGATTTTCTCAAGCCTGAATTTCGCGGCAAGGCCATCTCCTGCTACCCCCACGACGACGACATCACGCTTTATCTCTTCTATACGATTGTGCAGCGCTACGGCTGGGATTGGATGACCCGGTACCTGGCCAATGGCGCCCAATTCGTCCAGGGCCATCTCGGGGTGTCGCGCGCGCTCGCCTCCGGCGAAAGCGCGGTGTCGATCGACTCCAATCCGAATTTCTCGTTGCGCGAGCAGCGCGCCGGCAAGCCGGTCGAAATCTCGTTCTCGGAGATCGACCCGACGCCCGTGTGGGCGCAGACCGCGGCGACCTTCAAGGAATCGCCGCACCCCAACGCGGCACGCCTTTTCCTGAACTGGTTCCTGGAGAAGGACCAGCAGGGCAAGCTCGACACCTGGTCGCCGCGCAGGGACGTGCCTCCGCCAGCCGGGCTGCCTCCGCTGTTTTCGATCAAGCTCGCCAACGACTACCCGGCGTTCATCAGCAATACCGAGCTGGTCGCGGACCTGCGGAAGCGGTTCGAAGCTCTGACCGGACCGGTGCAAAACAAGGGCGGCGTGCGCTAGAACCCTCCTCGAGAGGGCTTTTTTGTTTTACGGTCGCTCCGCCGCGTTTCGATTCAGTGCGTCAGCAGAAGCCGTTGCGCGGCCCTCTCGAGCATCGGTGCCGCGACGTGCATCGCGTACGCGCCGGCGCAGCAGATCCGCGCGAGCACGCGCCTGACCGAACTCCAGGCGTCCAGCGCGCGGTCTAGGGAGCAATCGAGACGCTCGGCCATCTCGAAGTCGGCCGCATAGCGACGGCGCACCGCGGGCGGCAGAGAAGCGAGGGCGTCCTTCCAGAACGATTCAGTCATTGTGCTTCCTTCCGTGAATGAGATTGCGCTACACGCGGTAGGCACCGCGTGACAATCGCGCTTTGAATCAGAAAAAAAAAGAGCGCGGCTGGATCGAAGGGAGCGAATTTTGTGCCACGGGAATTTGCCTGCGGAAAACCCTCGCGACCGCGAGAAAGCGTCGCCCGATCGCGACGCAATCCGAGGTGGATCCGGCAATCCACTGATTTGGCGCTTGTTCTGATGTCGCGCGAGGGCAACTCGTCCCATCGAGCTATATTCGAGGTCCCATCCCTGCGACGTCGCGCGAAGGTCAGATCACGAGGTCTGCCCAGTTCCTGTCGACCGAGGTCTCGAAGGTGCCGTTGCCGTCCGCGTCGAGCTCGATTTTCAGCTGTGGTGTGGCGTGCGTCTCGTCGCCGTTGATCGTGACCCGGATATTGCTTCCTCCCGCTCCCGTGAGACTGAGCACCCCGGAGCTCGGGAAGTTTCTGGCTGCATCGGTCACGCACGGCGTAACGGTGGAGACGTTGACCGAGCCGCCGAGCTTCGTGTTCGCGTAGTTGAACGTCACGTCGTCGGTCTCGGTGGTGCTGCTGAAGGAGGCCATCAGAGTGAAGCTGCCCAGGCGTTCGGTGGCCGTCCCGGTGGTGATGAACATCTCCTGCCCCGACAGCGTGAAGGTGCCGACATCGACGTTGATGGTCTCCACGACGTTGACGTTGTTGGCGGCAAAGCTCATGTCGGCGAGGCCCGCCTGCTTGAGCACCAGGTTGATCGTGGCCGAAGCGCTGAAGCTGACGCCGGGGTCGGCGATCATGTTGCTTATCGTAATCGTGCCGCTGAGCGACACGCCGGCCTCGGGCGAGCACGCGCTGAATGTTTCGACGACCGAGTTGGGTCCGTTGTCGGCGACCGTCACCGTCCCGCTGTTACACACGGGAGGAGTCACCGCCGCGGCGACCGGAACGCCCGGAGGGGTTTGGCGTTGCCGGATCAGCTGATCGATCTGCTGCTTGATGAAGTGCGTGAGGACGTGGGTTCGCGGAAGCGCTGGCCCGGCCGGGCTCGTGCTCAAGGCGCTGGCGCCGTCGAGCAGGGTGCTCAGGCTGGAGGCGCCGAGGCCCTCGAGCGTCGCCCCGGCTGCTGCGTCCTGCGCGTTGGTGGGGCTCAGCGCCACGAGGGCGGTCGGCACCGGCGGTCCGCCGCCTCCGCTTTGTGCAGGCGGAGGCATGTTGTCACCCCCACCGCCGCCTCCGCCGCATGACGCCAGTGCGGCGAGCGCGGCCGACAAAACCAGCGATCGTGTTGCTCGGAGAAGTTTGCGGGACATGTGAACCTCCCGGGTCGTTGGAAATCTGCCGCCGGGAAAAGCCCGCGCCGGCGCGCGGCGCGGGTTTCCCGTTCCTGACTCTTAAAGAGACCGCAGGAAGTTGAGCAGATCCTGCTTCTGGTTCTCGCCGAGGTTGTCGAAGTTGTTGATGACTCCGTTCGCCTCCGAGGCGTTGTTCTGGGTGGTGCTCCCGCTTCTATGTTCGTGGATCGCCCGCACCAGGTCGGAGGTCCTGCCGTCGTGCAGGAAGAAGATGCGCTGTCCAAGGCCCCAGAGCGGGGCGGAGCGGAACTCCGTGGGACCCGCCTGTCCCTGGCTGACGCCGTCCGCCAGCCCCGGCCCCATGTCGTGCACCAGCAGATCCGAGAAGAGGTTCACCGGCTTCTTGCTCAGCGCGGCGACCGCGGAGTCGCTCGTGGTGAACGAGGGCGTATGGCAGAGAGCGCAGCCGGTGCTGCTGAACAGCTGCCTGCCGTTGGAGATCGACGTCGCGCCTCCGGGCACGGTCGTCGACGGCGTGGGCGGCGCCAGGAAGCGCATGAAGTTCGAGAAGTTCTGGATCCCCGTCGTGGCCTCGAGCGACGTGACGGCGTCCATGTTCTGCACGTTGTTGGGCACGCTCGCAAACTGGCACGCCGCGTTTTCCTCGCGCTCGGTCTGGAAGATGTCGTTCGAGATGCCCATCTCGACGTTGTAGGCCTCGCCGGAGAACAGCAGCATCGACTTGTTCTGGGCCTTCCATCCGAACCTCGCGATGGTGCCGTCGTTGCCGTTTTTGTTGGTCTGGCCTGAGATCGTGCGCCCTTGGACCTGGAAATTCGGCCGGCCCTTGATCCCGAGGTTCTGCTTCTGGGTCGCATTGGCGCTCTGGTTCGCGGCGATCGCGGTGTCGGGGATCATCTCCATCAGTCCCGTGCCGAAGGTCGGCGTGGGAATGCGGAAGATGACGTTGTTGTTCTGGAGCTGGGTCGCGAAGTTCGGCTGCGCGAGCGTGCAGCCCGTCGCCCCGGTGCGGCCGGTGATGGTGAACAAGGCGTGCACACCCCCGTCAGGCGTTCCGTCCGGGTTTTTCACGAAGCGCGCCTCGCGCACCGGCCCGTTTGCCGAGATGAACGAAGGAACCGTATCGGTCCCGCCGTCCTTGTTGGCGAAGGCCACCTGGGGATTGACGAAGGGGCTGGTGCCGCCGACCGCCGGCTGCAAGTGGCAACCGCCACAGCCGTCCAGGTTCATTCTCGGCCCGAGACCTTCGTCGACCTCTTCCGCAGAATTGAAATCGGCAAGGCCCGAGGCGAAAAACGCCTGCTGGTTCGTACTCAATCCCGTTATCTGCGCGCCCGCGCCCGCGTCACCGCCGCGCACCCCGGGATCGGTGGCTCTGAACTGCGTGCCGCCGAACTGCTGGGAAGATACAAGGTCGATTTGGGAGAAGAACAAGGCGGCGACCGATCCCGCCAAGGACAGGGGTACTAGGAACTTGCTTTTCATGTCTATTTCCTCGTGAACCAGCAAACTGAGATTCGAGCGTCGCAAGGGCGGTGGTGTAGTGTTTTCCCTCGCTCTTTGTAGGTAAAAGTTGACGCTCGGCCGAATCGGAGTTCAACACGGCACCCGGTCCGGCGTAAGATGACGAGGTAAGCGTCGTGATACACAGCGGTTATCAGCGCCAATTGGCGATACCAAAGACAGTCAGCCCGATACGGAGTGGTTATCACCCATGCGACTCAGTCAGATCAGGGATTTCTTGGCAGTGGTGGAGTCGGGCGGCATTCGCGCGGCGGCGCGCAAGCTCGGTGTATCGCAGCCCGCGATCACCCGCAGCGTGCGCGGCCTGGAAGCGGAGCTGCGCACCCGGCTTCTGCACCGGACTCCGACCGGCGTGGTGCCGACCCAGACCGGGCGCGCCTTCGTCGCCCGCGCGCGCGCCGCGCAGGCGGAGTTGCGCAAGGCCGGGGAAGAGGTCGACGAACTGGGCCAAACGGCGGGGTCCGTGGCTTTCGGCGTTTCGCCGACTTCGGCGATGATGGTCCCCGAGGCAGTCGCCCGCTTCCGCCAGCAGTTTCCGCAAACGCGGGTGCGCATCGCCGAAGGGCTGCCTCAGCTCCTGATTCCTCAGGTACGCGACGAGACGCTCGACTTCGCGATCTGCCGGCGCGCTCTGGTCAAGCTCGATTCGGGCCTCGCGTTCAGACCGCTGCTGCGCAACGACTTCGCGGTCGTGGCGCGCAAGGGCCATCCGCTCGAGAAGGCGAGCTCGCTCGCGCAGCTCGCCGAGGCCTCCTGGATCTCGCTGCTTCCGCTCGACGCTCCCGACGGCCCGTTCGCCAGCGCGTTTTCGCCGACCGGCCTGTCCGCGCCGAAGCAGGTGATCCAGTGCGAGTCATACAACACCGCGATCGGGCTGATCGCGAAGTCCGACATGGTGGGTTTCCTGTCGCGCCAGCTGCTCACCGAGTCGATCCTCGGCGAGTTCCTTCAGGAAGTTCCGGTCGCGGAGCCGCTGCCGTCGTTCAGCGTCGGCATGTTCACGCGCACCGATACTCCGCTGACCCAGGCGGCCAACGCGATGGCGAACGCGATCGTCGCCGCGTCGCGCGCGCTGGCCCGTCCCGCGTAGAGGCGGTGTGCGCTACCCCGGAATGACGGGGAGCAGCAGGTAAGACGCCATATCGCCGCCGGCGTAGATCGTGTTTCCGGCGCCGGCGTTATAGTCCGCGTGGTAGTGCGTGTAAGGCGCCGCGTTCAATCCGTCGCGCGGCTGGATGTCGATGCGCAGACGGTGCCCCTTCGCGAGGACGATCGAGGTCGGCCAGATCTCCACCTGGCATTCGACCGGCTCGCCGGGTTTCAGCCACAGCCGCTCGTCGTGCGCGTGGTAGGGGCGGTAGGGCAGGGAGCGCAGCGGGTCCAGCTTGCGGTGCGAGGCGCGCAGCCAGCCCATGGTGAGCGGCACCGGCTGGCCGTGCTGGCCGATCTCGAACAGATCCTTCCCGTCCGGTCCGATGTTCCTCAAGGTCACCAGGATGTCCATGTCTTCGGAGGTGCTCGATACCCAGACGACGAGGACGATCGGCCCGGTGATCTCCGTCTCCTCGCGCAGCGGATCGGTGGCGAAGGACACGCCGGTGCGGCCGGCGCCGCCGTGGGCGAGCGCGAGCGCCGAGGCGGAGGTCACCCCGGCCTTGGTCGCGCCGCTCCCCGGGTAACTGAGCGAGGACATGTCCCGCGGCGGTGACGCGACGAGCCTGCCCTCGATCGCGCCGGGATCGGCCGAGGGCTCGCGCTCCGGCGCGAGGTAGAGCTTCGTCCAGCGCGTCCGGGCGATCGGCCATTCGTTCTCGTGCCGCCACCGGAAAGCCCCGCCTCCGGTGCGGATCGCGAGCTTCACCGCGGGCTCGTCCATGATCCCGGTGTCGACGCCTTTCAGCCAGTGGTCGAACCACCGCAGCTGGTCCGATCGTCCTTCCTCCGAGTGGAACGGATGGAAGTGCGTGCCGACGTGGACGCGCAGCTTCTTGTGCTTCGACGCCGCGCACAGGAAGGCTTCGGTGTTGCCGCGCAGGTGCATCGCGTACCCGCCCCAGTTGCCCGCGCTGTAGACCGGCAACGTGATCCTGTCCCAGCGCGCGCTGCATTGCCGCCAGTATTCGGAATCGAGGTCGTTCCTCATGTACTGCCACAGCAGGTCGTTATGAAACGCGTCGGGGTTGGTGGCGCGCGGCCGCCCCAGCAGATGGTTCGCGGTCTGCGTCGTGTGCCAGGTCGAAAGGAAGCCGATCGCGAAAATGCCGCCGTGGTAAGCCTGGTCGCGGTACTGGTCGGCGCGCCCCTCCCAGGGGGAGATCGCCTTGAGCGAAGGCGGCTGCAGTCCCGCGACGCGCCATTGCGAGCTCGCATGATAGGAAATGCCGAGGGTGCCGATCTTTCCCGAGCACCAGGTTCGCTTCGCGATCCATTCGATCGCGTCGTAGAAGTCGAGCGCCTCCTGGTACGAGCTGGGCTCCGACTGTCCCGGCGACTTGCCGGATCCGCGGGCATCGACACGCACCAGCGCGTAGCCGCGCGGGCACCACCACAGGGGGTTGGCGGTCTCCCAGTTCATATAGGGATTCGGGCCCTCCTCGAGGTCCGCCGGCGGCACCCACAGCTTGTCCTTCTGGTAGACGCTGATGTTCATGATGGCGGGGAACTTTTCTTCTTCGCTCTCGGTTTCGCTTGAAGGGCGGAAAACGTCGGCGTAGAGGAACGCGCCGTCGCGCATCGGGATACGCACGTCCTTCTCGACCACCAGCTCGAGGTCGCGGGGCTGCGAAGCCGCTGCCGCTTTCTTCGCCGTCATTCCAGCTTCACGTCGTTGTCGTGGATGATCCGCGCCCAGCGCTTGATCTCCGCATCGAGGAACTCCTGGAAATCCTCCGGGGACTTGCTGAGCGAGACCGGCAGCGCCGCGTTGGCGAACGCTTTTTCCACCGCGGGGCGCTGCATCACCAGGATCGTCGCGGCGTAGAGCTTGTTGACGACGCGGCGCGGCGTCTTCGACGGCAAGAAAAAGCCGTTCCAGTTCTCGCTCCCGATGCCGGGGTAGCCCGCCTCCGCCATCGTGGGAACGTCGGGAAGCTCCTCCAGGCGCGCGCGCGACGTGGTCGCGAGCGCTTTCATGCGGCCGGCCTTGACGTGCGGCATGACCGTGGCCATGTTGAGGAAGGAAAAATGGATCTCGCCGTTGATGATGGAGGTGATCGCCGAGCCCGCGCCCTTCGATGGGATCAGGACCACCTTGATGCCGGTCTTCGACGACAGGTCGAGCGTGTCCATGTGCGAATACGAGCCGAGCGGGTTGGAGTAGTTCAACTCGCCGGGGCGCTTCCTCGCGTACTCGATCAGCTCCTCCACGGTGCCGGGCGGAAACGCGGCGCCGGTCACGAGCAGCGTGGGGATCGAGACCAGCAAGGTGACCGGCGCGAGGTCCTTCACCGGATCGAACGCGAGCTTGCCGGCGAAGCCCGAGGGGTTGATGGCGTTGGTCGAGATGTTGCCGACGAGCAGCGTGTGGCCGTCGGGTGCGGCCCTGGCGACGATCTCCACGCCGATGTTGCCCGAGGCGCCGGGACGGTTCTCGACGATGAAGGGCTGGCCCAGCGTGTCGGCGAGCGCCGGTCCCAGGATGCGCGCGACCAGGTCGGTCGCCCCGCCGAGCGAGAAGGGGACGATCACCCGCACCGGCTTGCTCGGCCAGGTGTCCTGCGCGCCGCTCGGGCGCGCGGCGAATGCGCCGAGCGCGATCGCGAAAATCAGGATCTTCTTCATGCGCGCCGCTCTAGGGTTCCGGAACGACGGGAAGCAGGAGATGCGAGGGATGGCTCCCGCCGGCGTGGATCACGTTCGTGCCGGTGTTGTAGTCGGCGCTGTAGTGCGTGTACGGAAAGCTCCCCACGCCGTCGCGCGGCTGGATGTCCAGGCGAATGCGATGGCCTTTCTTGAACACCATGCAGGTCGGCCAGATCTCGATTTCGAGCCGCACGATTTCGCGGGGTCTCAGGAGCTGGCGCTGCAGGTGCGAGTGATAGGGCCGGTAGGGCAGATCGAGCTCGGGATCGGTCTCGCGGTGCGAGGCGCGCAACCAGCCTTTCGCGACGGGCACCGGCTGGCTCTGCTGGCCCAGCTCGAACACGTCCTTGCCGTCGCGGGCGATGTTGCGCAAAGTTGCGAACACGTCCATGTCCTCGGTGGTGCTCGAGACCCAGAGGACCAGAACGACGGGCCCGGTGACCTCGGTGTCGTGCTTCAGCGGCGAGGTTTCGAACGAAGCCCCCATGCGCGGCAGGCTGCCGGCGAGCGCGGTCGAGGTCCACGAAGCCGATGCGACGCCGGCCTTGGTCATGCCGCTCGCCGAATAGGATACCGAGGCGCTCTTGCGCGGCGCTTCGTCGACGAGCCCGCCTTCGCCTTCGTCCCGGCGGGCGCGGGTCCGCGGCTCGAGGTAGAGCTTGGTCCAGCGCGTGCGAGCGATCGGCCACTCGTTTTCATAGCGCCACTTGGTGTTGCCGTGGCCGCCCTTGCGGATGAGGAGCTTCACCGGCGGCTCGTCCATGATCCCGGTGTCCTCGCCTTTCAGCCACTGGTCGAGGAAGCGCAGCTGGTCGCTGCGGCCTTCCTCGGAGTAGAAGGGATGGTAGTGCGTGCCGGCGTGGATCCGGAGCTTCTTCTGCGTCGACGCGGCGCGCGAGTAGCCTTCGGTGTTGCCGCGCAGGTGCAGACCCATGCCGCTCCAGTTGCCGGCGCTGTAGAGGGGGATGTCGATGTTCTCCCAGACCGCGCGGCGGCCGCGCCACCATTCGCCGTCGAGGTTGTGATGCATGTATTCCCACAGCCAGGGCGTGGAAAACGCGTCGGTCGCCGTGCCTTGAGGCTTGCCGAGCAGGTGGTGCGCCATGTGGTTGTTCCACCAGCCCGAGGCGAACCCGAAGGAGAAGATGCCGCCGTGATAGCCGAAGTCGCGGTACATGTCGGCCGCGCCTTCCCACGGGATCATCGCTTTCAGCGAAGGCGGCTTCAGGCTCGCCACCAGCCACTGCGTCATAGCGTAGTAGGAGATGCCGTTCGCGCCGACGCGCCCGCTGCTCCAGGACCGCGCCCCCGCCCATTCGATGGCGTCGTAGAAGTCGCGCGCCTCCGAGGGCGACCAGGGATCGGTGCGGCCGGGCGATTTTCCCGAGCCGCGGCCGTCGACGCGCACGCAGGCGTAGCCGCGCGGAACCCACCACAGCGGGTTCACCGCCTCCCAGTTCATGTACTCGTTCGGCTTTTCCTCCAGATCGGGAGGCGGGACCCAGAGCTTGTCCTTCTGGTACGAGCCCAGGTTGATGATGACGGGGACGCGCCCCGCGGATCTGGGGCGGAACACGTCGGCGCGCAGCCGCGCGCCGTCCCGCATCGGGACTTCGACGTCCTTTTCGACGATGAGATCGTGGCGCGGGCGCGAGCCGCCCCGCGTTGTTGTTTTCCGGACCAAGCGTCTATTCGATCTTGATCTTCGCCTCGCGCAGGAAGTCGCCCCACGCCTGCGTTTCCTTCTCGACCAGCTGCTGGAACTGAGCCGGCGACGTGGAGAGCGTCACGTCGAGCATCTGCTTGGACAGCTGCTCTTTCATCTCCGCGTTGGACAGCACGGCTGCGACCGACTGGTAGATCTTGTCGATGACCGGCTTGGGAGTCGCCGCGGGCGCGAACATGCCCTGCCACGCGTTGGTTCCGATGCCCGGGTAGCCCTGTTCCGCCATCGTCGCTACATTGGGAAGCTCGGGAAGCCGGCTCGGCGCCGTGGTTGCGATCGCCTTCAGCCTTCCACCGCGGATTTGCGGCAAGGCCGAGGACAGGTTGAGGAACGCCACCGGCGCTTCGCCCGCGATGATCGCGGGAATCATCTGGCCCGCGCCGCCCTTGTAGGGAATGTGGGTGAGCGTGATTCCGGCGGCTTTCTGCAGCTTCTCCATGTCCAGATGCGGGTAGCTTCCCAGGCCGGCGGAAGCGTAGTTGATCTTGCCGGGTTCCTTCTTCGCGAGAGCGACCAGATCGGCGACGGAGTTCGCCGGAAAATTCGCCGTGGTCGCGATGATGTGCGGGATTTCGACGAGCTTTGCGATGCCCACCAGATCGCGCGAGGGCTTGATGGTGAGCGTGCTCGCGAAAGTGTTCTCGTTGATGGTGTTGGTCGAGACGTTGCCGACGAACAGGGTGTAGCCGTCGGCGGGCGCCTTCGCGACGGCCTCGAGCGCGAGGTTGCCCGAAGCGCCGGTCCGGTTCTCGACGACGAAGGTCTGGCTGAGAGATTCGGTCAGCTTCGCGGCGACGATGCGCGCGATGATGTCGGTGGCGCCGCCGGGAGCATAGGGCACCAGAATCCTCACCGACCGGCCGGGGTAGGAATCGGCCGGCTGGGCCAGCCCAGGCAGGGGCAGCACTGCCAGCGCCGCGATCACGGCTGCCGGCCAGGTGATTCGAAGCATATTTCCTCCTCGGAACGGTTTGAATTTTTCGAATGCCATCATAACCCGATCTTCGGGCCGCCGAAACGCGCGCGGGCGACCCGAGCCCGTATAATCGGCAGGCGTCACCGAATACGGCGGGCCTCCCCGCATTGCGGTCTGGTGAACCTGGTCAGGTCCGGAAGGAAGCAGCCACAGCTGGTCGCCGCAAGTGCCGGGGGTAAGGCTCGCCACCTTTTGCGAAGCCGGAAGGGAGACACCGTGCCCGGCATTCCTTTTCTGCTGCCGATCGAGTTCGACCTCGCCGCCACTTTCCTGATGGCGCTCACCGGCGTCTGGGTGGCGAGCCGGCGCGGCTACGACATGGTGGGCGCCTTCATGCTCGCTTTCGTGACCGGTACTGGCGGCGGCCTGCTGCGCGATGCGGTGTTCATCAAGCAAATCCCCCTGGTGATGCAGAACGCGAGCTATATGTGGATGGTCGTCGCGGCGGTCGTGGTCGGGACCCTTACATTCCGGCTCGCCGAGCGCTTCGAGCGGTCGATCGCCTACGTCGACGCCCTGGCGATCGGCGTCTACGGCGTGGTCGGCGCGAACAAGGCCATGATCGCCGGGATCGCACCGATCCCGGCGCTGCTCGTGGGAATGTGCAACGCGGTCGGTGGCGGCCTGCTGCGCGACGTACTGGTGCGCGACGAACCGCTGATGTTCAAGCCGGGGCAGCTGTATTCGCTCGCCGCCCTCGGCGGCTGCGTGCTCTTCGTGGTGCTGTCGTATCTCTACGGCATCGACACCAACCACGCGGCCTGGATATCGATCGTGGCGACGATGCTGCTGCGCCTGCTTGCGATCCGCTTCAACTGGGTCACCACGTCGCTGCGGGAATGGGGGCGCAGGTCCGGCGACAAGCCGCCGTCCTGAGCGGTCCCGGCTCGCCGGGTCTGCGCTCAATTGGACCAAGGTCCAATATCGCGACCCAAGTCGCCCCGGCACACTTTCGACCCTGATTCCAGTCGACGCCTACGTCGAGGTAAGCCAATGGCGGACAAGCAGGAAACCGACGGCAAAGCGAAACTCAAGCGCAAGAGCTACGAGAAGGAGCTCCGCCGCCTTCAGGCCGAGCTGTGCCACCTGCAGGCCTGGGTGAAGCACAAGGGTTTGCGCGTTATCGTGATCTTCGAGGGCCGCGACGGCGCCGGCAAGGGCGGCACCATCCGCGCCATCACCGAGCGCGTCAGCCCGCGCGTGTTCAGGGTGATCGCGCTGCCTGCGCCCTCCGACCGCGACAAATCCCAGATGTATATGCAGCGTTACATGGCGCACTTCCCGGCGGCGGGGGAGGTCGTCATTTTCGACCGCAGCTGGTACAACCGCGCCGGGGTCGAGCACGTGATGGGCTTCTGCACCGACGAGCAGTACGAGCGCTTCCTCGACCTTTGCCCGGATATGGAGAAGTACATCGTCGACGGCGGTATCCACCTGGTCAAATACTGGCTCGAAGTAGGCAACAAGGAGCAGGAGCGGCGCTTCGAGGCGCGCATCACCGATCCATTGCGCCAGTGGAAGCTGAGCGTGATGGACCTGCCGTCGCGCGAGAAATGGTACGAATACTCCCGCGCACGCGACGCGATGCTCAAGGCCACCGACACCCGGCACGCGCCGTGGCACATCCTGAATTCCGACGACAAGAAGCGCGCGCGGCTCAACTGCATCGCGCACCTGCTCGGCCAGATTCCCTACAAGAAGCTGCCGAAGCCGAAGATCGACCTGCCGAAGCGCTCGAAGAAGCACGAATACGACGACCAGGCGACCCTCAAGGGCCGCCGTTTCGTACCGGAGAAATACTGAACTCAACCTTTGCCTTGCTGCGTGTGGCCACGCTGTCCGCGGCGCTCTGCGTATTCGCCGGCGGCTGCGCCCACTGGCCCGCCACAGCGCGGCTGGAGCAAGCCGGCGCGCCCGGCTACCGCTTCGGCGAGGTGACCCGTCCCGGCCAGTCCGACGACCTGCTGATGATCCTCGCCATCTCGGGCGGCGGCACGCGCGCCGCGGCGCTGGGCTATGGCGTCCTGGAAGAGTTGCGCCGCACCGAGGTGACGGTGAACGGCGTGAAGCGCCGTCTCATCGACGAGGTGGATGTGATCTCGGCGGTGTCGGGCGGCACGTTCCCCGCCACCTACTACGCCCTGCGCGGCGAGAAAACCTTCGAGGAGTTCGAGAACAAGGTACTGTCGCGCCACTTCGAGAGCGAGCTGGTGTGGCGTATCCTCACCCCGACCAACTGGTTCCGGCTTCCTTCCGGGACCTTCGGCAAGTCCGACCTCTTCGCCGAGCTCTACGACGAGACGGTGTTCGACCATGCCACCTTCGCCGACCTGAAGCGGGCGAACGGGCCGCTCGTGATCATCAACGGCACCGACATCACCATAGGCGCCCGGTTCTCCTTCACGCAGGACCAGTTCGACGCGATCTGCGGCGATCTTTCGAAAATGACGCTGGGGCGGGCCATCGCCGCTTCGACGGCGCTGCCGCCGCTGCTCACGCCGATCTCGTTCGAGAACCGCGGCGGGACCTGCGGCCGGAAGGCTCCGGCCTGGCAGACCGCTGCCGAGGCCGCCGCCGCCGGATCGGAGACGCCGGGCCGCGCGCTGCTCCGCGCCCGCGCGCTCCAGTCCTACGCGGATCCGGCCCGTCCGTACGTCCATGTCTTCGACGGCGGTCTCTCGGAGAATCTCGGCCTGGCCGAAGTGGTGAGAGCCCTGGAGATCGTCAAGATTTCTCCGGGTGAAAAAGAATTCGCGGCGTTCCACCGGGCTCGCAAGGTGGTGGTGATCGCCGTGAACGCCCTGCGTTTTCCCGTGGTGGACTGGGACGCGTCCGACGCGCCGCCGGACACCGATACCGTGACCGACCAGATGTGGTCGATCCCGGTGGACCGGATCACGCTGGACGGCGTGGAGCAGGTGCACGAGAAGCTGGCCGCCTGGCAGGCTGCCGCGCCGGAACGGCGCGCGTACTTCGCGCAGGTCACCTTCGACAACCTGAAGGATCCTGGCGAGCGGCTCTATTTCAACCAGGTGAAGACCAGGCTGCAGCTGCCGAAGGAGCAGGTAGACAAAGTGCGGGAGGTCGCCGGCCGGCTCCTGCGCGAGGCGCCGGCGTTTCAGAGGCTGCTCGTGGATCTGAAGTCGGGACGCTAGGGCACGCCCACCAGCAGGAAGAAGCTCCTGGTTCCGCCCGGAGCGAAGCCCGCGCCGATCCACGCGGGCCCGAGGAAGGTGTCCGCCCCGAGAAACACCGAAGTCGACCACAGGTTGCCCGTGGTATCGCTGCCGGTGTAGAGCTTGTTGACCCGCCCGACTTCGAAGTCCGCGCCGGCGTACACGCCGGAGCCGAGCGGGGAGGGGAGGCGCTTGACCTGGTTCAAGTAACGCACGGACCCGAATGCCGCCTGCTGCCCGGAGAACTGGTTGATGGCGTAGGCGGTTAGCCTGAACGGGCCGCCGAGGAGGAAGGAATCGTAAGCCGGAAGGCTGGTGCCGAAGTTCGAGCCGCCGTAGAGAAAACCCTGGAACGTGTGCCCGCCGAAACTCGCGGCCTCGTTCCAGGCCAGCTCTCCACGCGAGTACTGCACATCCGCTCCCATTGCGCTTGTCGCCCGATAGCCGGTCATGACGAAACGGTGGCCGTCGCGCGAAAACCAGGCCTGGTCCATGGTGTCGCCGACCAGCTTGATGCGGGCGCCGCTCACATTGGTGTCGGCTTCGGGCAAGGCCTGGGAGCCCGTCTGGATTTCGGCCTTCACGGTGCGCCACACCGGCCCGATACGCAGCTCGCCCCATGTGCCGAAATTCGTTCCCGCATCGAGTCCGGCGCGGTTCTCGCGCACCAGGTACTCCGCGACGCGATCGTTGCCCGAATAGACGCCCTGATACGATTGGCCGGCCGAGGCATACGGCGCGATGAAATAGTAGCCGTACCGCGTCAGGGGCTGGTAGAACTCGGTGAACAGGTAGGAATTCTGGCCGACCTGCGTCTCGAGCTTCCATTCCGCGCCGTAGCGGTTCACCCAGGTGCTCCGATAGCTCACCAGCGCGTTGAAATAGCTGTCGCCCTTGCCCTCCGTTGCGAGGGACAATCCGAAGCGCAGGTAGTTGGGTCCGATCTCCTTCTCGTGCACGCGGATGATCAATGCGCGCGTAGCAGGCCCTTCCTCGATGCGGTAGTCCACCGCGTCGAAGTCGCCGCGCCCGTAGATGCGGCGAAGGTCGCGCAGGAGCGCGGCTTCCGTGAGCTCGTTGCCGGGGTGAATCTCCATCAGCTGGATCAGCACGGCCGAATTGGTCCGCTCCACACCCTCGAAGCGGATCTCGTCGATGCGGCCCAGAGTGGCTGCGCGCGCAACGACCTGCCGCTTGCGCAGCGCCTCGTACTCGGCCTTCGGCAGGCTGTAGCGCTTGAGCTCGTCGGCCTGGCTGCGTGCGGCCGCCTCCCCGATCTTGACGGCCTCGGACATGCGCTCGAACGATCCCGAGCTGATGTCGCCCAGCTCGGGCTCGATCAGCACGTCGCGCTTGGAAAGGCTCGCGAGCTGCTTGTCCACGCGCTCCTTCCCCAGGAAATTGATGAGCTGCCCGACGATGCTGAGCGCGGAGGTGATCTCGTCGCGCTCGAGCGGGGGGGTGGAGATGTTCACCGCGATGATCACCTCGCCGCAGATCTTGCGCGCGACGTCGATCGGCAGGTTGTTCGCGATGCCCCCGTCCACGAGCAGGCGGCCGTCGATTTCCACCGGGGCCACGGCGCCGGGGATGGCCATGCTCGCGCGCATCGCCCGCGAGAGAGAGCCGTGATCGAGGATGACCGATTCGCCGGTCTCGATGTCGGTCGCCATCGCACGGAAAGGCACCGGCAGCTTGCGGAAATCGGTGACGCTGCCTGATTGCTGGGTGAGGGAGCGCAGGAAGCTCTCGATGTTGACGCCGGACACGATGCCCTTCTGGACCACGATCGAGGAGCCGTGGACGCCGAATTCGGGCGCGAACAGCCCCTTGTAATCGTCCTGCTTGAGGCGCGGCGAAATTTCAGAACGAGGCGGGCGATCGGTGAAAACCTCGCTCCAGTCGGTCTGCGTGATGATCTGCTCCATGTCGGCCGGCGTCGTCCCCGCGGCGAACGAGCCGCCGACGACCGACCCCATGCTGGTCCCGGTGACGCAGTCGACCGGCACGCGCAGTTCCTCGAGCACCTTGAGGACGCCGATATGCGCCGCGCCGCGCGCGCCGCCGCCGGAAAGCGCAAGGCCGATTTTCGGGCGCGCCGCGGGGGCGGCTGGGCCGGCGGGCGCTTCCTGCGCGAGCGCAACGCTGCATGCAAGGACGAGGCAACCGGACCCGACCCTACGCACTATCCCCATCATGCAGCGCTCCTGTCCTATTTTCCCTGTCGGTCCCGCTCCGTCCACCAGCCTCCGCCGAGCGCCTGGTACGCCGCGCCTGCCTGAGTCGAAATTCTCATTCGGGCTCTCCGCGCGTATTGTTCAGGAACCCCACCGTTTTGTCTCGTTGGACCAAGGTCCAATTGCCCGACGTCCGTTTCCGCGGCACCCTGAGGTGGATGAGCGCGACTCACGCGCCCGTCCTTCCAAAGACAGGAGTCGAACATGAGACGGATTCTCGTTGCAGCAACCGCGGTCTCCCTGCTGGCTTTCGCGTGCGCGGCTTCGGCGCAGGAAAAAGGCACGGTCGTGGTAGGCCAGACCGAAGCGGTGGTGAAGGTCGTCAATATGGACCGGAAGGCGCGCACCGTGACCTTCCAGGGTCCGAGGGGAAGATTGGTCACGCTCAAGGTACCCAAGGAAGCGCAAAACTTCGACCAGGTGAAGATCGGATCGACGTTCAAGGTGAAATACGTGGAGGCGGTGGCGGTGGCGCTTTCGCGCGGCGGCAAGGCCTCGGCTTCGGTTGACCGGACCGTGCGCCTGGCTCCGAAGGGCGGAACCCCCGGTGGCGTCGTGGTGAGCACGGCCCAGATCAGCGCGACCGTCCAGGCGATCGACTACAGCAGCCGCGAGGTCGCGGTGAAAGGACCCAAAGGCAACATCGTCGCGCTCAAGGTGGCGGACGACGTCCAGGGCTTCTCCGACGTCAATATCGGCGACCGGATCACCCTGGTGTATGCCGAGGCGCTCGCGATGGAGATGCAGCCGGCCGGGCCGAAGGCGAAGCCGACGCCCAAGAAGGACTGAAGCCTGGCGTTGATGTAGTCTTCGGGTGGGCCATGTGAGAGTCCGTCCCTGCACGTGCGGATCTTCGTGTTTTTCCTCGCCCCGGCGCTCGCCGGCTGCGTCACGATCTCCTCGTCGCAGATCGGGACCTTCGCCGGCGTCCTCCCCTGCGCCGACTGCGCGGGCATTCTGAGCGAGCTGCACCTCTACGCCGAGCAGCCCTCGGGCCGTCCCACGCATTACGAGCTCATGGAAACGTACATGGGCACGCGGGACGGCGATCGCAGCATCGGCACCACCGGCCGGTGGGCGACGGTGCGCGGGGACACGGTTCAGCTCGATCTCGGCCGCATCGACGCCCTGAGGAATTTCCTGCGGGTCGGGGACGACGAGCTGCGCCTGGTCGACCGGAACGGACGTGAGATCGTCTGGGCGGCTCCCCATTCGCTTTACCGCGTTTCGGAGCTGCCTCCGGTGACGCTCGTGGAAGGCGACTCGGGACAGACGGTCGAGGTCGACCGCGGCCAGCGCGTCTTCGTGGCTCTCGGTGCCAATCGAACGACGGGTCATGAATGGACGCTGGAGAATTCCGGCGGTCCCTTGATTCGCCTCGGCGATCCGGTCTATGCGCAGGGCGCCACCCAACTCGGGGGAGGCGGAACCACGCTCTGGTTCTTCGCGGCAAGGGCGAGCGGCAAACAGGAGCTGCGTTTCGCGTATCGCCGCCCCTCGCAGCGCGATTCGCCGGCGGCGAAGACGGTGAGCTACACGGTCAACGTGCGCTGAGCAGGATTTCGTCGTCGGTCTTGAAATACTCCTCAGGAAGAGAAGCTCGCCGCGCGTATGGCGTTCTCGGGTAGCTTCGCCGGCGCGGGATAGGCCTGGATGTACTTGATGTTTTCGTACGGGATGATCAGCAGCGCGCCGTCGGCCTCGACGACAATGTGCCGTCCGGCGAGCGCTTCCTTCAGCTTGATCACCTGCCCGCTCTCGTCCTCGGTCTGCAGCGGAAAGTCGAGCTTCATTTTCGAGCCGTCCATGTAGTGGATGGTCATTTCGCGCTTGGCCGTCATTTTCGTCCTCCGCCGGGATGGGTGCGAAGAGTCTATCATTCGGTAAGTCCATCATGAGAAAGATCGCCACCCTTTCCGCGTACGGCGTAGGCGCGGTCGTCGTTCTCGTCGTGGCGGCTGCGCTGATCCTTCCCGAGTTTCTCGACACCCCGGCCGTCGAAAGAGAGCTCCAGGCGAAGATCTTGCAGGCCACGCGCGCAAAGATCACCTGGGAGAAGCTCTCGATCCACTTGCTGCCCTCGCCGCGCGGCGCGCTGAGCAAGGTCCGGATCGAAATTCCCGACGTCGCGAACTTGCGCGCCGAGGAAGCCGCGGTCCACCTGCGGCTCGTGCCGCTTTTTCGCGGCCGCGCCGAGATCGCCTCGGTAGCCTTGTCGAAACCGGAAATCCGGCTCGACCTCACCCAGGCTTCCCCCGACAAGGAAAGTCCGGAGGAGAAAGCGCAGGAGGATCCGTTCGAAGCGTACCGTTCCGCTGTCGACGCCATCCGTGGCTTGGCTCCGGACGCCTTTGTCGACGTCGAGGGCGCGAGCGTGGACGCGCGGATTTCGGACATGCCGCCGATCCGGGTGCGCGGACTCGACTTGCGCGCGCGCACCGCGGCCAAGGGGATGGAGGTCGAGCTTACGGCAGGGGGCGATGCCTGGAGCCGCCTCAAGCTCTCGGCGAAGGTCGATTTCGCCGATCTCTCCGGAACGGCGCAGCTCGAGGTCGCCGACCTGAAACCTCAGCCGTGGCTGGACCTGTTTCTCTCGGAATCACCGGTCGGCGTCGCGCTTCCCGCGGCGAGCCTGCGCGCGCGGGCGCGCACCGACGGCAAGACCAAGCTCGAAGGCGAGGTCGACCTGCGCGCCGGATCGGTCGAGGTCCTGCGCGCACGGGAGCGCGTGCAAGTTTCCGATGTCGCGCTGACAGGGAAGGTCGCCGCGACCGAGCGCGAGATCTCCGTGGAGGTGAGCAGCGTCGGCCTCGGCGCGAACAAGCTCGCCGGCGGGTCGTTGCGATACTCGCTGAAGGACGGCTTCATTGCGGGATCTTCGGAGTTCGACCTCGACCTGAGCCAGACAATGCACGGCGTGCGCCGCCTTCTTCCGGAGGAAGCGGGCGCTGCGCTCGCCGGGCTCCAGATCGGTGGCCGAGCCCAGGGTCGCGTCAAATTCAACCTGGAGCCGTCCAGCTGGGGCGCGCTCGTGGAGGTCCTGAAATCGGATTCTTCCATCGCGATGAAGGGGATTCCCGGCCCGGTGACACTCGCGAGCGGCTCGGTGAACGTTACGCCCGACGCGGTGAAGATCGACCGCGCGGCCTTGTCGATGCTCGATGCGCGGGCGGTCGCGTCGGCGACCATCGACTACGGCGGGCGTCTGAAGATCGCGGGTATCGTTTCCGAAGGTAGCGTGGGAGAGAACACGCTCGCCTGGGTGCGGAAGACGGCGGGCCTGCCGCCTCACCTGATGCTCAAGACTCCGATCCGGATCGCGGTCCAGCGCGCCGCCTGGAGCCCCAAGCAGCCGATCGAGCTCGCGGCGACGGCCGCGTTCGACGCGGGACCGAGCGCCGCGGTCGACCTGAGCTGGACGCCCGGCATGCTCGAGCTACGGCGCGCGGCGATCAAGGACGCGCGCAGCGACGCGTCGGTCGCGCTTCGCGTCAAGAAGCACCTGCTGGAAGGAAGATTCTCTGGTTCCTTGCAGAGCGCGAGCATCGGCGCGATGCTCGAGAACGCAAAAGTGCCCACGGGAGGCGTGAAGGGTGATCTGCGCTTCCGTGTCGATCTCGATCATCCGGAAACATTCTCGGTTGCAGGCAAACTCGGCGGCGAGTCGATGGATCTGTCCTGGCTGCTCGAGCGTCCGGTAACGATCGACCGCGTCGACCTGCAGGCGGACGGCGGGAAGCTGCGCATTCGCGAGGCCTCGGTGAATTGGGCCCGGCAGCATTTCACGCTGCGGGGCGAGATCGCGCGAGCCGCGGACGGCGCGCCGATCGTCGATGCGCAGCTCGAATCCCCCGGCGTGCTGGCAGACGCGCTGCTCGAGCGGACCGGCGAGGAAAAGGCGAAACCGGCAGAACCGGCGAAGCCGGACGAGGCGCTGTGGACGCAGTGGCCGCTTCCGGTGCGAGGGCGCATCGCGCTCCGCACGGATTTCATCCAGTACGGGAAGCGCAAGGCCGCTCCGGTCGCGGCGGTGCTGGTGCTCGAGGAGCAACGGGCCACCCTGGAGCTGCAGCAGGTACAGCTTTGCGGAATCTCGCTGCCGCTGACGGTGGAGGCGACGCCAACGGGCCTCGCCATCGCCGCGCGTATCACCGCGCAGAAACAGCAACTGGAGCTGACCGCGCGCTGCCTGACCGAGGAGGGCGTGCTGATCAGCGGCGACTTCGATCTGAGCGCGGATCTGCGCACCAAGGGCAGGCTGCGCCAGTTGCTGCCCAACCTCGAGGGGAAAGTCAGCGCCCAGTTGCGCGACGGCAAGGTGATGAAGTTCGCCCTGCTCGGAAACATTCTATCGATGAAAGGCGTATCGGACCTGCTCAAGGAAGGCGCGCCCAAGGCCGACGGCGCGGGATTCCCCTATCGCAGCGTGTCGGCCGCTGGGCGCTTCGCGGGGGGGAGATTCATCGTCGACGAGAGCGCCTTCGACAGCTCCGCGCTCGGGCTCGCGGCGACCGGGTGGATCTCCCTCGTCGACTACGACAGCAAGCTCGCGGTGCTGGTCGCTCCGTTCGCGCGAATCGATCGCCTCGCGCGCAAGGTGCCGATCCTCGGCTATATCGCAGGAGGCGCTCTCACCAGCATTCCCGTGGGCGTGTCCGGAGACATCCGCGATCCGCTCGTCGTGCCTCTCGGTCCGAGCGCTGTCACTTCGGAGCTGGTGGGAATCTTCGAGCGGACGCTGAAGCTGCCGGAAAAGCTGCTTCCGCTGGAGAGCAAGAATCCGCCGCAGGATCCGGCCCCCGCACGCTGAGCGCCGGCGCATTGGACCAAAGGCCAATTGCCGTCGATCCCGGCGCACGGCACTCTACCTTATCGTTTGCGGGAAGCATTCTGAATTCATGCAACAATGTCGGGTCAGGAGAATTGGGGGTACGTTGTGATTCGCAGCGCAGCTCTTGGTCTTTGCGCAGTGCTCGCAGCGGGCTGCTCCAAGGAAGCCCCGCCGCCCCAGCGGCCCGCCCCGGTCGTCTCGGTGATCACGGTGGCGCCGACGCCCATCCCCTATGTCGCGACCTTCGTCGCCCAGACCGAAAGCTCGCGCCAGGTCGAGATCGTGGCGCGGGTCTCGGGCTTCCTCGACCGGATCGCTTATCCGGAAGGCGAGCTGGTGAAGGAAGGCCAGCTGCTGTTCCAGCTCGACCAGAAGCCGTTCGAGGCGCAGCTCGACGCGGCCAAGGGCGAGGTGCTGGCGCAGCAGGCGCGCTACACCACCGCCGAGGCGACGCTCAAGCGCGTCAAGCCGCTCGCGCAGCAGAACGCCATGTCGCAGGCCGATCTCGACAAATCGCAGGGCGAGTACGACGCCTCGAGGGCTGCAGTGTTCTCCGCGCAGGCGAAGTTCAAGCAGGCCGAGCTGAACCTCGGCTACACGACGATACGCTCCCCGGTGACCGGGTACAGCGGGAAGGCGCTGCAGCGGCAAGGGGCGTACATCAACGCGGTGGGTGACAGCGCGAAGCTGTCGTACGTCGCCGCGGTCGAGCCGATGTGGGTGAATTTCAGCATGTCACAGAACCAGCTCGCGCAGATCAGGGATTTGGTGCAGAAGGGACAGCTGATCCCGCCCAAGAACCAGGACTTCCAGGTCGAACTGATCATGTCCGACGGGAAGCCGTACGCCTACACCGGCAAGATCAACTTCGCAGACCCGAGCTTCAGCCAGGACACGGGCTCGTTCCAGGTGCGCGCAGTGCTGCCGAACCCCAAGCGCGAGCTGCGCCCGGGGATGTTCGTTACCGCAAACGTCAAGGGCGGGACGCGGCCGAACGCGGTGATCGTGCCCCAGCTCGCCGTGCAGCAGGGCGCCAAGGGCCACGTCGTCTACGTGGTCAAGGAGGACGGCACCGCCGAAGTGCGGCCCGTGGTGGTCGGCGACTATTCCGGTGAGAAGGGCATTCTCATCGCGAGCGGGTTGCAGGCCGGCGACCGGGTCGTGGTCGACGGCGCCCTGAGAGTCGTCCCCGGGCAGCCCGTCAAGATCGCCGAGCCAGGAGCCCTTGGTGCCGGGAAGACCGACGAGGGCGGCAAGGCGGCGAAGGGCGATGCGGCGAAAAAATAGGCTGTGCTGTTCTCGTGTTCACCCGCTTCTTCATCGACCGGTCGATCCTCCCGTCGGGTATCTCGCTCCTGAGCTTGCTGGCGATGAGCTGTTCACAAGCGCTCGCACAAGCTCCGGGAAGAGCGGCGTCGGTGGCGCAAACCATGGGGGAGAAGGCCGAAAAGGAATCGCCCTGGCTGATCGTTCCTGTTTTTTCCATCAGCCCGAAACTGGGCACGTCGTTGGGCGCGCTCGCCGGTTATCTGCACTACTTCGACGAAAAGTCGCAGGTCTCGATGTTCGGCGTCACAGCCCAGTACACCTCGACGGGTTCGATGGTTGGAAGCGTCTTTGCCAAGACTTCCTTCAAGGAGGATCACCAGCGCCTGGTCGCAATGCTCGTCGGCGGCAATATCAAGAACGACTACAGCGACTACCTGGGAACGGGGCAGCCACTCAAGTCCGAGGACGAGCTGCGTGCGACCGCCACGCGCTATCTCTACCGCGTCAAGGACGATTGGTTTGGCGGAGTGCAGGCGGTCTACACCAACTACACGACGTTCGGACAGACGCCGATCGACGATCAGATACTGAACATCCTGGGGGTAACGGGCTTCAAGTCGGGGGGCATGGGCGTTGCCGCCTACCACGATTCGCGCGACATCGAAGCCAGTCCGACCCAGGGCTGGGTCCTCAACGCGAACAACATCGCCTACCGCGAATGGATGGGAGGGTCGCAGAACTTCGACGTCTACCGCGCGGACTTCCGAAGCTTCTGGTCGCATGGGAGCGGCAACGTGTTCGCGGTGCGCCAGAACAACCACTGGACGGACGGCGCGCCGGCCGGCGCCTTTCCCTCGGTGCGAAAATGGCGCCACTCGAGCCTCGCCGTCAGGCACCGTCCTGAACGCGTCGGAAGTCATGCAACGTTACACGTAAGCCCGTGAGACGACTAGTCAGGAATGGCCTGCTACTGGTAGTAGGTACAGCGTCGCTGCTCTTGGCAGGTCTGATATACAGGAACGTCCAGATGGAGGGAGCCATGGACTCATTGAACATAGAAGATTACGGCACGGTAATGCGGACGCTCACGCCCCTCGCCATAATTGGAGACCGCACTGCCGGTTATTACCTCGGAATGATGCATGCGTATGGACTCGGAACGCCGCGAAATCGGGGAGAGGCATTTAAGTGGCTTCGCAGATCAGAGTTGTGGTCTCGCCAGGGCACGGAAAGGGCTTTGATGGAAGCATATTACTTTGGTGAAGATTTTGCGAAAGGTCGCCACCCGTTGAGCAAAGACGAGGTGGAGGCGGTCGAGTGGTTCAAGACTGCTGCCGAGGCCGGGTCGCGAGAAGCCGCGGAACGGTTGGCGAAGGCATACACAGTGGGCGACCTTGGCCTGCCGCGCGACCAAGGACGAGCAGAGTACTGGCAACGGAAAGCTCAATAGGGGGCTACCTCGGTGGCCTGTTTTTAACGCCGAGGCGATGATCGAGGCCAACAGAGTTCCGTCGCCAGACGATACTCC
>Ga0137403_10001494_pt1 | contig 29376 bp, 26 predicted proteins | sample CZOMad2_1_16fung_FD_122057 | JGI IMG/M metagenome (GOLD analysis project Ga0137403, IMG submission 122057) | Vadose zone soil fungal communities from Angelo Coast Range Reserve, California, USA - CZOMad2_1_16fungal (Hybrid Assembly) | ecosystem: Environmental > Terrestrial > Soil > Vadose zone... | reverse complement strand
AGGGCTGATACAATGCGAAAGGACAGAATAGAAGTGTCACACAGATTGTGACACTGTGACGCCCTCATGGGAGGCGCAGATGTACCCGATGAGCCACTTGGTGTGCAGCAACAGCTGAAAAATCAACTTCCACTAAAGATTTCAACGCACAGCTATAGCACATTGCCGGTGTATCACAGCTGTTGTCACGCGTCCATGACAGTGTGACACTTTTGGGCCGCTGAGTACTGTGAACCCCAAGTCGTGCATTCAATGGTATCCTTGTCAGCGATAGGGTGATTTGCCCTGTGTGCACCATGGCTCTTGACAACCCCTCAAGTCTATGATAATGCGCACAATGCGCTGGCGTATCGCTTCATATCACATCGATTCCTACCCTTTGGAGGAGGGGTCGGTAGGCGGGCTACCCGAGCTGATTTCACCGGGCACACTCGGTTGCCACGGAGAGGAGCAGTCATGAAGACACGATCGGTCAATCCTCGAAACACCCACGGTGTGAGCCGTCGCGAGCTGCTGCACGCCAGCCTCGCCGCCGGTGCGGCGCTGGCCGCCTGGCCGCTGTATAGCCCACCAGCGCTCTGGGGTGGAGCAGTGGGAACTCCCAAGCACGGCGGTACCTTGCGCGTCCGCGGGTGGGACCCCGTGCACTTCGATCCCCATCTCACGATCAATAACTATACCAATTACCTGCTGAGCTTTACCCACAGCCGACTGGTGCGGCATCAAGTCGGCGCCGACGTGCCGCCAGGCACCTTCATCGTCGAGCCCGATGTGGCCGAACGCTGGGAAGCGCTGGATGATACTACGTATGTCTTCCACCTGCGCCAAGGAGTCAGGTGGCACCCCAAGCCCCCTCTCAATGGCCGCGAGCTGGTGGCTGACGACGTGAAATTCACCTATGACCGCTTCCTGACGGAGAAGGGCAACGCCAACCGCTTTCTGCTGGAGCCCGTAGACCTGGTCGAGGTGGTGGACCGCTACACCGTGAAGTTCGTGCTCAAGGAGCCGTATGTGTGGCTGGTCGATACGCTGGCCTTCCCCTGGACCATGTGGATCGTCGCTCCGGAATTGGTGCAGCAACATGGAGATCTGAAAAAAGCGGAGACAGCCATCGGCACCGGTCCTTTCATGTTGGAGCGCTACGACCCGAACGTGAAGGCGGTCTTCAAACGGCATCCGGACTATTACCGCCAGGACCAACCACACGTGGATGGAGTGGATTGGTTGATCGTCCCGGACGAATCGACGGCTCTGGCCTTGTACCGCACCGGCCAGATCGACGTGGGTCCTCAAGCGAATAATGCCGTGCGACAACAGGACCTGGATTCGCTCAAGCAGAGTCACCCCCACCTGATGTATCGGGATATCCTGTCCATTGTACCGGGCGTGATCTTCATGCGCACCGATATGGCGCCCTTCAGCGATGTCCGCGTACGACATGCCATCTCCCACGCCATCGACCGCCAGGCGTCCATCGACGCGATATATGTTCGGGGCGAACCGACCCCGCCAGTCGCCCGAGGCTTGGTGGAATGGTCGCTGCCCATCGAGCAACTCGGTGAGGGCGCCAAATACTATCGCTACGATCCCCAGGAGGCCAAGCGTCTGCTAGCGGAGGCGGGATATCCCAAAGGTTTTAAGACGCAGCTCTGGGTGACCACTGGCCTCAGTCGCGACCTCGTCGATGATGCACAGCTGGTGCAGCGCTACCTCAAAGATGTGGGCATCGAGGCGGAGCTCAAGCTCCAGGAGCACGGCGCGTATATGTCCACGACGATGCAGGGGAAGTTTGAGGGTATGGTGCGGAGTCCCTTCGGCATTGCCTGGGAGCCGGATGCCCCATTGTATCGCACCTTTGCAGCCGACTCCTCCTGGAACGCCGGTCACCTCAATGACCCCAAGCTCACCGCGATGCTGAAGGAACAACGACGGACGAAGGACATCGAGGCCCGCAGGAAGATCATCTATGACATCCAGCGGTATGCGGCTGAGCAACAGTACTTCGTGTACTTGAACGTCATCGTGATCACCGCGTCCTGGGCGCCGTATGTCAAGAACTATGGCCCCAACATCACCTTCGACTACGGGAGTCGCGCCGCGGCGTTGTGGCTGGACCGATAGGAACGGGCGGTCATGGGATTGTGAAAGCCGCTGGGCGGCCGCATGGGATCCCTATACGATCGACGCCTCGGTCCCCTTCCAGCAGGCGGCCCGCACGTCTGAGAAGGGCTATGAGCATTGGCATGGCTACAAGATCCGCTTCGAGACGATATGGCTGGAGGGGCCGTGAACCGCTGCTTGTCCTGCTGTGTTTTGTACTGTGTCTCACAATGGAGGTGTGGATGTCGCCTGTCTTCGCACAACTGCCACGTCTGCTCGATGGATTCGAGGACCTTGCGCTGTGGCAGGCTGGCGCCTCGGACGGCGTCCGGGCCTCGCTTCGAGCGGTCGAAGGCCTTGAGGGGCAGGCCCTGTGTCTCGATTTCGACTTCTCGGGCGTCGCCGGCTATGCCAGCGTACGTCGTGTGCTGCCTATCGACTTTCCGCCCGACTACGAGTTCTCCCTTTACGTACGCGGCGAAGCGCCGGTGAACAACCTAGAATTCAAGCTCAGCGATGCGAGCGGCGACAATGTGTGGTGGTTCAACCGCCGGGACTTTGAATTCCCACGTGAGTGGCAGCTGGTCAAGATCAAGAAACGACAGATCGAGTTCGCCTGGGGGCCCACGCCCGATCGCACGCTCACCCACAGCTTGGCGCTTGAGCTCGTGGTCAAAGCCGGAAGCGGCGGTGGCCGAGGCTCGGTGTGTTTCGACCAGCTCAGCTTTCGCGAGCTGTCGCCGCAGACGACGAGCGACCCCACTCCCGTGCTGCAAGCGACCTCAGCTCAACCGGGAGCGGAAGCCGTTTACGCGCTCGACGGAGTGCTCTCTACCGCTTGGAAGAGCGATCCAGCCGCGGGCGCCGAGCAGATGCTGACGGTCGATTTTCGGCAACCCCGTGAATTTGGAGGTTTGGTGCTGCATTGGCTCGATCACACGTTTGCCTCTCGTTACAATGTGGAGTTCTCCGATGATGGCAGTCACTGGAGAGCCGTGCGGGCGGTGATCGACGGCAATGGCGGTCGGGATCCCCTCTACCTACCGGAGTCGGAGACGCGTTTCCTGCGTCTCATCCTGCATGACGGTCCAGCGCGCGCCTACGGCCTCGCTGAGATCGAAGTCAAAGACCTCGCCTTTGGCGCTTCACCCAACGCCTTTTTCGAGGCTATCGCGCGCGATGCGCCACGGGGATACTTCCCGCGCGGGTTTTCCGATGAGCAATCCTATTGGACAGTCGTCGGCGTCGACGGCGGCGCCGAAGAAGGGCTGCTCTCCGAAGACGGGGCGCTCGAGGTGAGCAAGGCAGGGTTCTCCATCGAGCCGTTCCTGTTGACGGGATCAAAACTCCTCACCTGGGCAGACGTGCAGGCCCACCACACATTGCGCGAAAACTATCTGCCAATCCCCAGCGTGGCGTGGCAGCATGAAGAGCTGGCGTTTCAGGTGACGGCTTTTGCCACAGGCTCGGCCGAACGCTCAGAGCTCATGGCGAGCTACGAGGTCCGGAATCTCAGTGACCTGCCGCAAACGGTTACGCTGGTGTTGGCTGTGCGGCCGTTTCAGGTCAATCCGCCCACGCAGTTCCTGAACACGCCGGGCGGTGTGAGCCCCATCCGCGAGCTCGTCTGGGACGGTGAGGCCGTCTCGGTCAATGGTGAGCGCAGAATTTTCCCCCTGGTGCAACCGGACGCGTTCAGTGCTACCTCTTTTGATGCTGGGTTGTTGCCGGAGATGTTCGCTGCCAATACCTGGCGCGCTGTGTCGGAGGTCTACGACGCCTTCGGCTACGCCTCGGGTGCGCTCGTATACCGCCTGCACCTGCCACCGCGCGGAGACGCCACGACTGGCCTATTCATTCCTCTTTCCGGGCCAGGCAGGCCTGCCGAGCTCAAAGGTCTGTCGCCGTGGGAGTGGCTGCAACGCGAGCGCGATGCCATCGCCGCGGCGTGGCGAGCCAAGCTCAACGGCGTCTCCTTTCGCGTGCCGGCCGCGGCGCAACCGCTGATCGACACGCTGCGCACGGCGTTGGCTCACGTGTTGATCAACCGCGATGGGCCGGCGCTGCAACCCGGCGCGCGCGCTTACGCGCGTTCCTGGATTCGCGATGGCGCCTTGACCTCCGAGGCACTGCTGCGACTCGGGCACGAGGGTGTTGTGGGTGATTTCCTGCGCTGGTATGCTCCGTATCAGTTCGCCAGCGGCAAGGTGCCTTGCTGCGTCGACGGGCGCGGCGCCGATCCCGTGCCGGAAAACGATAGCCACGGCGAGTTCATCTTCCTGGTCTCGGAGCTCTATCGTTACATACATGATCGCTCGCTGCTAGAGGCAATGTGGCTACACGTCGAAGCCGCGGCAGACTACATGGAAACCTTGCGGCAGTCCGAGCGCACAGTCGCGAATCTTGCCCCCGAACGGCGTGGCTTCTATGGCATGCTGCCGGCGTCGATTAGCCACGAGGGCTATGCGGCGAAACCAATGCACTCGTACTGGGACGATTTCTGGGCCTTGGAGGGGTACAAGGAAGCTGTGGCGATCGCCACGGAGCTCGGTTATTGGGAGGCAGCGACTCGCCTGGCGCGGCAGCGCGACGAGTTTCGAGATGATTTGTATGCGTCACTTGCCGCGAGCACAGCAGCGCACGGCATCTCATACGTGCCGGGCTCCGCAGAGCTGGGCGATTTCGACGCCACCTCAACGACGATCGCACTCGCCCCCGTCGGAGAACAAGCCCATTTGCCGCAGGATCTGCTACTCTCAACGTTCGAGCGCTACTGGCAAGCGTTTGTCGCGCGGCGGGATGGCGGGACACCGTGGGACGATTACACACCCTATGAGCTGCGCACCGTGGGGACGTTCGTGCGTCTGGGGTGGCGCCAGCGCGCGCAGGAACTGCTCGACTTCTTCTTTGCCGATCGGCGGCCGCCCGGCTGGAACCAATGGGCCGAGGTGGTGGGTCGCGAGCCGCGCAAGCCGCGCTTCATAGGCGATATGCCGCATGGCTGGGTGGCTTCCGACTTCATCCGCTCGGCGCTCGACCTCTTCGCTTACGAACGCGAAGCCGACGGCGCGCTCGTGTTGGCCGCGGGCCTGCCACCGCAGTGGCTGGAGGGAGAGGGGGTCGCGGTTGACGACCTACGCACGGCCTATGGGCGCTTGAGTTTCTCCCTGCAGAGCCAGGGGCGTCGTCTCACCCTCAAGATCTCGGCAGGATTGCAGCCGCCGCCCGGCGGCCTGGTGTTTGTCTGGCCCGGAGAGTACCCGCCTGGCCGTACTCGCCTGAACGGCGAGCCCGTGAGCTGGCAAGGTGCAGAGCTGCGTCTACACAGTCTCCCCGCTGAGCTTATCGTCGGCGATTAGTGTTGTATCCCGCAAATAGAGCGGAACCGGGGAAAAAGCCATTTTGTATTCCGCGACACTACTCGAACTTTGCAAGGTTATCGGCGGAATGGCACCTACGGCAGCGCCTATCCTGTCGGGTCGTTCAAACCCTACCTCTCCACCGGAGCACATCGCTGCTGAACCACCCGTCCTCGTCCTCGGCGTGGTTTCAGCTGTATGGTAGATGGTAGAATTAAACGGACGGGGTGGAGTGCCTCCATCACCTGCATATCAATCAGGAGTGTCTGGCAATGGCTGCTCGCATTATTGATCGTGGCCGTGGACCTGAAGTGGAAGGCACACGGGTGACAGTCTATCGGATCATGGACTTTGTCCGAGAAGGTAGCTCCGTAGGACGCATCGCCAACGAGCTGCACTTGACCGAGGAACAAGTCCACGTGGCGCTTGACTACATCGCCGCACACCGGCACACTGTGGAGGCGGAATACGAAAAGATCCTCCAGCGTGTGCAGCAGCGTAACCCCCCACATATCAATGCCGGTCGGGCGACGTCCCCCGACGCCTTGAAACACCGGATCCGCGCGCGTTGTGCACAAGGCGGTATGCATGCTGATTCTGGCCGACAATGATGTGGGGGGCGCCGTTGAGGCGCTACGGCGCATTTTGGAATCAGTGGAATGGGCTGCTTTCTCCGCCATGCTCGACCTGCGGTTCATCGAGTTTAGTGACGTGGGGTTGGCTCGGGACGCATCAGATCCCCTTATATGGCATACGTGTCAGGAGGTGGGCGCGGTGTTGATTACTGGCAACCGCGCCAGTGGCGATGCGTCGTTGGAACATACGATCCGGGAACACGCGGGGGCAGACAGCCTCCCGGTGCTAACCATTGGCGACCCCCAGCGGGTGATCAGGGATCCGGCGTATGCCCGGGAGTGTGCGATCAGTTTACTCGATGCGCTGGACCGTATCGAGATGTTACGTGGCACAGGGCGGCTTTTCATCCCGTGAGGCCTATGGGGGCAAAAACCGCAGGCGAATGAGACGTGGGGAACGACAGTGCGACATAAGGTCATTGTATATCCTAGCCCTCATAAAGCGCTTCTGACATGAGCGTGACCGAGCAGAGCACAGCTATTTTCACCTTCGTGCATTCCAGCTCCTCCCGACTCGCGAGTTCAACAAACCGCCCTCTTGATCATCACCTCCGGTCGAGTACATGACGGCGTGATCGGGCCTGGTTCCGTCCTCTCTATGATGCGATCGGTTGATCCCCCTGATTAGTGCGGCACATCCGTCCAGATGCTCCCCTGCGGATGGTGCGTCGTCGTTATCCCGCCTCGAGGCCGCCTGCTTCGCAGCGTGCGCCGCTGCAGCCGGGCCTGACGCATCTGGGCCTGACACAGTAAGGGGGTTACGCAGGAGCGGTGAGATATAGCGGTTTTCACTCGGATGTAGGGCACATATGAATGGGGAGCGCCTGCCCGCCAAGGAAAACTATCGGTTAATCCCCTATATCTGCGCGAGAATCGCTCTAGAATAGAGTGCCCATCCAACCGCACGAAGGAGGGAATCGCTATGCCAGAGCTGCTTTGGCGCTACCTCACCGCGTTGCTCTATGATCGCACGTCGGCCAGCTGTGTCGCCTTGGCCGAATCCCTCGAAACTGTATTGCATGACCGCTTGACGAGAATGTTGCAGGCTAATTGGTCTGGGCACACACGCCTGGAAATAGCCTGTCGCACGCTCTTCGTCTGGGAGCGTGGGTAGCTCATTATCGACGATACGGTCATGGCGAAGCCCTTTGCCAGGGCCATTGAGGGCCTGGCCTGGGTCTTCTCGAGCCGCGAGCGCAAACCGGTCTATGGGCTGTCCCTCGTGCTGCTGGTGTGGACGAATGGCATCCGACGCATCCCGCTGGGTATGCGGCTCTGGCGGCCCGGTGGTCCCTCGAAGCTCGAGCTGGCTTTGGAGTGACTGCGCTATGCCCGCAATCACCTGCACGGTCACCCCGAGGATGTGCTGTTTGACGCCTGGTACCCTTCCAGGCACCTCCTGAAGCGGATTCGGGACTATGGCTGGTATGTTGTGTGTCGCCTCAAGAAGAACTGCCGATTCAACGTACACGGACTCCGTCACCATCGTCGTCAGCCCCATTGGACTGAGACCGGTTGGCTGAGCGGGGGCCTCAAAGTTCTGGTTGTCAGATACGGCGCCAAGGACTCCGCCACCAATTGCCTGACGGTACCAGCCGCGGAGGTGCGCCGACTGTATCACGTGCGAGCCCAAATCGAGGACGTCATTTGTGTGTGCAAAGATCAACTCGCGCTGAGCGGCTGTCAAGCGCGCTCCGAGCGGGCCCAGTGGCATCCCATCATCTGCCGCCTGGTCGCCTTTTGTGTGCTGGAGCGCGAGCGGCATGACCGACACCTCAGTATCTACAAACTCAAGCAACAGCTCAGTCGCTAGAGCGGCTGAGGAACGCTGCGTAACCCCTGAGGTGATGAGAGAAGCGAACTTTGGGGTTATCGGGCAACCGGCCGGTGATGCGAGACTTATTGTCCCAAACCGACCTTCTTCAACAGGGTTGTGAAGCGGGGGTCTGCACGCAGGCTGTCATAGACGGGATCGGCGTTCAGCAACGTGAGATAGGGTCAAGCTCCGTATAGGCTTGATCCAGCCAGGTGAATGCCAGATCCTTCGCACCGAGGCCGATCAAGATCCAAGCAGAGGCTAGCGGCTTGACATGGGTGTGCTGGGCCCGCTCGTGTAGCTCAGCGAGCACTTGTCGGGCCTGGTCGCGTTTGCCTGAGACCGCGGAGGCGTAGCCGAGGTCCCAGAGGATCTGCGGGTCACGCCCCCAACGGTTTAGCATCTCTTGACAGACGCCGAGCGCCTCCGCATACACGCCTTTCTGCAGATACGCATACACGAGGCCTGAATAGGCCGTGCGGAAAGCTGGATCCATCTCGATGGTACTGCGGAATTGCGCAATCGCCCGGTCGTACTGACGAGCGAAGTAGAAGACCTGTCCGATATTCTTGACGATAGCTGGCGAAAGAGGATTGAGTTCCCGGGCCCAGTTCATGACGACGATGGCGTCGTTCAGCCTCCCCATGGTGATCAAATACCAGGCATACCGACGGTGCGACGCCGCACTGTTTGGGTTCAAATCCAGAGCTTGTTTAAAGGAAGACTCCACCCCGGCCCAGTCCCAGGCATACTATAATTTCGCGCTCGCCGACGTGCTGCAACGCCTGCTCCACCGCTGACATCACGTGTGGGCAGACCTCCATGGGTCGAGTGGTCGCCGCCACGAACGGCAGGAAGAGGCAGGCATCCGCTATGCCACCATATGCCAAAGCGGAGTTTGGATCACTGCCAATCGCCTGCTCGAAATACGCAACAGCTTTGCGCAAGCCCTCTTCGGTCCATTGGTTGCGGAAGGAGCGACCGCGCAAATACAGCGTATATGCCTCAAGGTTCCCGGTTCTCGGCTCATCAATCCGCTGTTTCTCTCCTGTGGTCATCTGCACTTTCAACTGTTGCGCCACTCTGATGGCCATATCCCGCTGGATCTTAAACACGCCTGCGAGCTCCCAATCGTAGTCTTCGGACCACAGATGTCCTTGGCTGGCCACATCGATGAGCTGCGTGCTGATCCGCACATAATTTTCACCTTTGCGGACACTCCCTTGAAGGATCGTGCCCACCTGAAGCTCGCGACCGATGGTGGCAATGTCTTTCAGGGTTCCCTTGTACTTCATCACCGAGGTGCGGGCGATGACTGTCAGATCACGAATGTGTGAAAGCTGGGAAATCAGCTCCTCCGTCATGCCATCGGCGAAGTAGGTATTGTCCTCCCCCACACTGAGATTGAGAAAAGGCAATACAGCAATACGAGACTTGTCCAGCGGGACAACCTCGTCCGCTCTCATCCACCGCCAGAAAATCCACCCTCCCGGAATGACCAGGGTCAACATGACCAGTACCAGTACCCCTCCCACCACCCGCAGGACGCTCTGCAACCATGGGCTCGAAGTCAATCGTTCCTTACGGGCTCTAGAGGCCCTCGTGTCCGCGCTGTGCCCGTTCTGGGAGGCCCCATAGCCTCTCGTCTCTCCATGCTTTCGAGGGACAGACGCCTCCTCAGGTACCTGAGCGGATGTGTCAGCGCCGGCGGCGACATCGGTCTGGTCTCGGGCGGATGCTTCAGGGGGCACGAGGACTGCCGAAGCATGCGGAACCTCCTTTTCTACAAAGGTTGGGGGGCGCTGCTCAACATTGGCCACAAGCGATATCCACGGCCGTGCAGCGTCTGAATGATGTCCTGGGCTTGTCCGCTGTCACCCACTGCCTGGCGTATCGATCGGATCACCCGTCCAGCGTCGCCTGAGTGACGAACTGCCCCGGCCATATCTGCGCGCACAGCTCCTTCCGGGGGACGACTCGGTGCCGGTGCTCGACAAGATAGAGACACGCCGCGAACGCTTTAGGCCGCAGCTGGACTGGATGCCCAGCACGCCGCAAGGTATAGAGATAGGGGTCCAATAAACAATCGCCAAAGACGTAGATCATGGCTTATCGTCCCCGTGATATACCGCGAGGTCGATGCCAAACTACTGGTACAGCGTGACCTATTCTGCTGGAAGGCGAAGTATTAACCGATACTGCCGGGCGATGGGGTTGCCGCGATCCATCAGAACGGGTGGTGAGATCTCTCCCAATCCCAACCGCGGGAAGGCTCTGCGACCGACTTCCACTGGCTCTGACGGTCGATTCGTGGTCTGATCTTCTGTTGCTTAGGCGGCTGCTGCTATCACTCGTCGGGCAGAACATTCTCTTCACCCATGCCTCCTGGTTGACTGACAAAAGCCAGGCGTGCCCTTCGACACTCTTCAGATCGGTTTATACTCTCTTTGGGACAACCATTTTCCAAGGAGGGTCGACATGGAAGGCACGCCTCGTCTCTATGAGACGCTGGTACAGGTCTTAAGCCAACATCAAAACTGGGTGGATCTGCGGCATCTTAAGACCCTGGCCTGGATGCTGGTGGGCCTCATACCGTCTGGAAAAATCAGTCTCACGGCCTGGGTACCCTACGTGCACAGCCGCGCCGTGTACGCTCAGAGTCGCGTGCGCCGTTTTGCCCGTTGGCTCGAGAATGACCGGATAGACGTGCATGCCCTCTATGGTCCCCTGATGCAGCAGGCGCTCGCCGAGTGGGGCAACCAGCTCCTGTATCTGGCCCTGGATACCTCTACGCTGTGGAATACCTACTGTCTGGTGCGCATTTCAATCGTCTATCGTGGACGGGCAGTGCCGATCGTGTGGAGCGTCCTGGACCATCCCAGCAGCAGTGTGGCCTATGACGTGTATAAAGATGTACTGGATAAGGTGGCTGAGTTGCTTCCCTTGCGATGTAACGTCGTCTTTACTGCGGATTGTGGGTTCGCCGACACGCATCTCATGGCGCATCTGGCAAGATTGAGTTGGCATTGGCGCATTCGTATCAAAGGGAGTTTTTGGATTTATCGTCAGGGAAAGCGTCGCTGCAAAGTGAATCGCATGCCTTTGTGTGCGGGTAAGGCGCTCTTCTGGCAGCATGTTTACATGACGACGAATCGTTATGGCCCCGTCCATCTTGCCCTAGGTCGGCCCAAAGACAGTACGGAATACTGGTTTGTGGTGAGCGATGAGCCGACGGAGTTGAAGACGTTTGAGGAGTATGGACTGCGTTTTGACATCGAAGAGAACTTCTTAGATGATAAATCCAATGGCTTCCAGCTGGAGTCGTCGCTGATCCGTTCGGCGAAAGCTTTAGAGCGTCTGTGTTGCATGCTAGCCATCACGACCCTCTATCTGGTCGCACAAGGCACCGAAGTGGTCACCCAAGGCAAACGTCACTGGGTCGATTCGCATTGGTTTCGCGGCCAGAGCTACCTGAAAATTGGCTGGGGTGGGGTCAAACTCGCCATGAGCAGAGGCTACGAACTCATGACTAGCGTGCATTTATCCACTGAAGCTGATCCTGCCCCTGCAATGGCCTCAAGACTTCAGCATCAGAAACAACCTCAGCTGTTCTTCGCTCTGGAGTTCCAAGATGCTGTCGCGTGATCGTCGAGCGTTTTGTCAGTCAATCAGGCACGGACCCACTGACTTCTGCGGTCATGCTTGAGCTTGCCCCACCGGAACGTCGCCCGAGCTCCGTGGACAAGGAGTTTACGCAGATAGCGATCCCCACGTTTGCTGATCCCCAGCAGCCGCGGCTTGCCCCCGGTGGAGTGCTGACGTGGCACGAGGCCCAGCCACGCGGCAAACTGCCGGCCATTTTTGAAATGCGTCGCATCGTTGACCGCGGCGACTAAGGCGGTGGCCGTGAGGGGGCCGATGCCCGGAATCGTTAGGAGACGTCGGCAGACTGGATGCGCCTGACCCATGGCTTCCAGCTGCCCACTGTAATATGCTAGGCGCTCCTCCAGCCCGAGCCATTCTTCATAGAGTCGGTGGAAGATGGCTCGACCGAGTGCGGTCAGCTTCGTCTGTTTTTGCTCAAGCTTCGGGAGCAACCCTTGACGAAACTTCGTGACGCCTTGCGGCAGGACGATCCCATACTCACCGAGCAACCCACGCATCTCAGTAATGAGAGCCGTCCGCGCTTTCACCAGCCGCTCCCGGACCCGATGAAGCGCCTGGAAATCCTGCTGAGTGAGCTCTTTGATCGGCACCAAGCGCATCGTCGGTCGGGTAACGGCCTCCCCAATCGCTTCGGCATCCGCCATATCGTTCTTATTCGGCTTGACATAGGGTTTGACAAACTGGGGTGCCATCAGCTTCACGGTGTGCCCATGTTCGCGGAAGCGCCGCGCCCAATAATGGGCGCCCCCACAGGTTTCCATCCCGATCACGACCGGAGGCATCTGGGCGATAAATGACATGAGGGCACCCCGCGGTAAGCGCTTCCGCAACACGACGTTACCGGCATCATCGAGGCCCACGACATGAAAAATCTGCTTGGCAATGTCAATCCCGAGTACGCTAACCTGTGGCATTGGACTCGCCGCCTACGCTGGTGAATGATTTCGCATATCCCTGAAATCATTCTGGCTCTGTCATGCCACTTTGCAAAGGGGGCGGGTCCATTGCATTAGAACCACAGGGAATACAAAGCAGACCTAACCGCTGGAGGAGTGCTCCCTACTCGACCTGGAGGCCCAAATTGAAACTCACAAATCGACAACTGGCTGGAACGGTATGGATGTTTACTCGGTCTTGCGCCAGATACTGGGCAGCAGGAATTGCTTCTCTGACCATGCGCACAGTCCTTTGCTTCTGGGTGCTGATCCTGGTGCCGTTCGTGGTATACGTCCCGGCCATCTTCCAGATCTACGGCTGGCGGGACGATTACTCCCACCTGCGCGAGGCGCATGAGGAGCCGGGCAAGATGGTGCGCTTCTTATCGTCGCACGGCCGTCCGCTGCACGGCGTGCTGCTAGAGACGTCGTTCAGCCACATCGAGTCGATCGACGATCTCGTTTGGCTCCGCCTGGCTTCGGTCGCCCTGTTAGCGGGTCTGGGCATCGCGCTGTGGCGCCGGGTCGACAGCGCCGGCTGGCCGGAGCTCGACGCGGCGGCGCTCGGGCTCGCCGTCACGCTGCTGCCGGCGGCGCAGGTCTGCGCGACCTGGGCCATCAGCTGGACCTGGGTGCTGTCGCTCATCCTGGCGGTGGCCGGGTTCTCGGCCATCGAAGTGGAGGTGGAGAAGGGCGGGATGCAGCGCGTGATGGGCGTGATCGGCGGTGTCTTCCTCTACGTGCTAGCCACGCTCATTTACCAGTCGAACGCGCTTTTCGCCGTCGTGCCGATGGCGGCCACGGCCCTGCCGTGCGCGACCCGCCGCACCCGCGCCGAGCTGCTGCGCTGGTTCGCCGTCCACTTGGCCGTACTATTCGTCTCGCTCGGCCTGAGCTACCTGCTGCTGAAGCTGCTGTTCGCCGGTGGTGTCTTCCACGAGTCGCCGCGCATGCAGCTGGAGGGCAATCCGCTGACGAAGCTCGGCTGGTTTTTCTGGCAGCCGCTGCCGAACGCACTGGCACTCTATGCGCTGCGCGACGACTTCAACACCGGCGCGGTCTTCTTCTGGGCGGCGGTGGCACTCGTGGTGGCGTTCCTCGCCTGGATCATCCGCAGCGAGCCAGTCAAGGAAGGTGGGCTCGCGCACTTGAAGTGGTGGCTCTGCCTCGGCGTGCTGCCGTGGGCGGCGCACGGTGTGAGCCTAGTCGTGGCGGAGCGCTCCACCGGCTACCGTACGCTCTACGCCCTGTCCGGCCTGACGTTAGTGGTGGTGTTCACCGCTTTGCGCCGGCTGCCGATTGACGAAAAGAAGCAGCTGTGGGTGCGCTACAGCGTACTGGCGGCGCTCCTGCTCACCGCCGCCGGGATCGCTGCGTACCAGAGCTACACCCTCATCGCCCAGCCGCAGGCGCGCGAGTGGCACCTCGTCCGCTCCGCGGTCATGCAGGCCCGGCTTAAGGACACGACCCGGATCTATGTCATCGAGCCCACGTTGGCCGACCGCTCGACGGCGCGTGTGCACTACGACGAATTCGGTTCGCTCTCGAGCAATTCGGATTGGGTGCCCAAGGAAATGGTAAAGGCCGCGCTGCGCGAGCGGTTCCCGGCAGGCATGCCGAAAGGGCAGAGCATCGACTACGCCCAAGGCAAGGAGCCGCCGGTGGACGGCGCGGCCGACGTCGTCATCGACATGCGCCAGATGAAGCAGTGGCGGAATGGAGTGCCCGCTTTGGACGTAGAGGCGCAGTCTTACCGCGCCCAAACTTGTCACCAACTCCGCCAGGGTGAGCCGACAGGCTTCCCCATCCCGCAACCCTGTGCTGGCCAACACACCAAGGAGGGTCGATAAGGTTGCAGGACGGAGGGAGCCACGTGGCCCACCTTCCTGGGCTGCCTGAAGCAACACAGTAATCTGGGCTGGGGTAAAGAGATAGGGGGTCGGGCGACGCGAGGCCATCACCGAGAAGCGCTCGAGGGCCTCTGCAAACCGCGTCAGAACGTTGTAGACATCAGTGCGGAGTTAAGCCGACTCTGTCGGATTGATTTATTTCTAAAGATATCAACGCCTTGCTCTTTACGCATTGGAGGCCTCATTTTGCCGCTGGACGGCATGGTTGCTCGTTACGCTGATGCATACTGGGGGTGAGTCGGCTTAATTCCGCAAATGTGTTCAGGAAGTCGTGGCGTGATTTCCTGATCGTGCGTCAATCCTGCAAGTCATAACGGGTCGATCCTAAAGGAGAACGATTCGGATGAGAAAAGCGTTAATCGTATGGGGCGGCTGGGACGGCCATCAGCCGAAGGAAGTGGCTCGCCTGTTCCGGGACATGTTGGAGCAAGAGCATTTTGAAGTGGAAGTATCCGACACGCTGGAAGCTTTCGCCGACAACGAGAAGCTCAAGTCGCTCGATCTCATTGTGCCCATATGGACGATGGGACGGATCGAGCGCCAATGGGTAACCAACGTGTCCGAAGCCGTACAGTCCGGCGTGGGCCTAGCGGGCTGTCACGGCGGCATGTGCGACGCGTTCCGCGAGAATACCGATTGGCAGTTCATGACGGGCGGCCAATGGGTGGCGCACCCCGGCAACGACAGCACCAAATACGTCGTGAACGTCAAGCACAGCTCCAGTCCGCTGGTCGAAGGCCTCGCGGACTTCACGGTATCCACCGAACAATACTACTTGCACGTGGATCCGGCCGTTGAGGTGCTTGCGACGACGCGTTTTCCGCTTGTGCCCGGACCCCATTTGCTGAACAAAGCGGTCGATATGCCGGTCGTCTGGACGAAACGCTGGGGCGTCGGTCGGGTTTATTACAACTCGCTTGGCCATCAGGCGAACATTATCGCACTGCCCGAGGTGACGGAGCTGATGCGGCGCGGTTTCCTATGGTGCGCGGACGGCAAAGCCGTCGCGGCGCAATCGGGTTATGCGCAAGAAACGGCTGATACGGGCATGCAGGATAACCAATTGTAACCACATTTTCCGAGAGAGAAGGAACAGGAGCCCATGGACAAAATTAAAGTCGGCATCATCGGCACGGGCAACATCAGCGGCATTTACTTCCAGAACGGCAGCCGTTTCGATTCGATGGAGCTTGTCGCCTGCGCGGACCTGAACGTGAAACGGGCGAAAGCGAAAGCGGCTGAGCACGGCGTGCACGGCGGTTCGGTGGAGGAGCTTCTGGCGGATCCGGACATTCAGCTCATCATTAATTTGACCATTCCGCAGGCCCATGCTTCGGTGTGCCTTCAAGCGCTTGAAGCGGGCAAGCACGTATACGTGGAAAAGCCGTTCGCCGTCACGCGCGAGGAAGCGCTGCGCGTGCTGGAGCTAGCCCGGCACAAAGGGCTGCTAGTCGGCAGCGCGCCGGATACGTTCCTCGGCGGCGGTATTCAGACGTGCGTGAAGCTGATCGAAGACGGATGGATCGGTACACCGATCGGCGCGACCGCGTTCATGATGGGCGGCGGCCACGAGAGCTGGCATCCGGCGCCGGAGTTCTATTACTACAAGGGCAGCGGCCCGATGTTCGACATGGGTCCGTATTACTTGACCGCGCTGGTCGCAATGCTCGGGCCCATTGCGCGGGTTACCGGCTCCGCGCGTATTTCCTACCCGGAGCGGACGATCACCAGCCAGCCGAAGTTCGGTCAGAAGGTGAAAGTGGAAGTGCCGACGCACGTCGCGGGCATTCTCGACTTTGCCGTCGGGCCGATCGGCATGATTCTGACCAGCTTCGACGTGAAGGGCGGATCGTTGCTTCCGCAAATCGAAGTGTACGGCAGCCTCGGAACGCTGCAAGTGCCGGATCCGAACACATTCGGCGGGCCGGTTCGCTTCTCGCGTCATGGGGTCAAGGGGTGGTCCGAGATTCCGCTCATCCGCGGTTACACGGAGAATGCCCGCGGCGTAGGCGCCGCGGATATGGCTAAGGCAATCCAAACTGGGCGCAAGCATTGTGCGAACGGCGAGCTGGCTTACCACGTGCTCGAGACGATGCACGGTTTCCACGACGCTTCCGAGCAAGGCGCGCATTACGTCATGAAGAGCACGTGCGAGAAGCCGGCTCCGCTGCCGCTTGGCTTGCTGGACTTCCAACTGGACGATTAACGGATGAGAGGGGCCAAACCTCGCCATGCCAGAAGGCATGAAAAATCAAGGTTCTGTCGCAAATTTTCATGTGCAGGCCATCTGGGATATGATCTCCCTCTATGACCCAACGTGAGTCAAGAGAGGGAGAGCGACGATGTCAGCTTCAAGGGAGCCCATTTCGTGAAGGACATTATCCTGCCCCGCGTGCGGTGGTACCTGGCGTATCCCTTGAGCTCTCACCAAGTGGAAGAACTCATGGAGGAGCGCGGAGTGTCGGTCGACCATGCGACCATCCGCCGCTGGGTGCTGAAATATAGCCCGCCGCTCGAAGCGGCCTTCCACCGCCGCAAGCGCCCCGTCTGGCTCAGCTGGCGTATGGACAAAACGTACATTCGCCTCAAAGGGCAGTGGCGCTATCTCTATCGCGCCGTGGATAAGATAGGGCAGACGATTGATTTCCTGCTCACGGAGCACCGTGACGCGCGGGCCGCCCTGCGCTTCCTCACCAAGGCGATCCAGCGTCATAGCGTCCCTGAGACGATCACCATTGATGGGAGTGAGACCAATGCCGCCGCTATCAGGGGATATAACGTGGAACATGGGACCGCGATCATCATCCGCCAGGTGAAATATCTGAATCATATCATGGAACAAGATCATCGCGGCGTGAAGCGAGTCACCCGTCCGATGCTGGGGTTCAAGTCCTTTGATGCGGCACAGTACACATTAGCCGGGGTAGAGCTCATGCATATGCTCCGGAAGGAGCAATTGGAAGCAGGGGTCGAACAGGGTCTCACAGTGGCCGAACAGTTCTCCTCCCTGGCGGCCTAATCACCCTACTGACAGGGTCTCCTCAACCTCCTCCCAAAATTTGCGACAGATCCTCGGGAAAGGCGGCCCGTACAGCCGCCGCCGTGGCCTCGGGAACCGGTGGGAGAGGGTGCGGGCGCCAGGTCATGTCTCACCTCCTTGCCTGACCACGGCCATATCGCTGAGCACTATGTAGAGCATCACGAGCAGTGGAGTATACCCCAGTTGGATCGGTCAGCGGGCATTACCCAACAGAGTCATTATTGGCGTGGTGTGGGCCTCAGATGCCAGCAGACAAGGTACCCTCCTCCACTGGGAAGGCAGCTAAACGCGGGTGAGCAGCTGGGGCCTCGCAAGAAAACGGAAGCGCGCAGGTAGGTCCGTCCGGGACACAAGCCTCACGAAGACGGGAGGGGATGTAGGCTTCATCAGTGTCCTCCTGAACTGCTCCAACAGCAGGAAGTGTACACTAATGATAGGATAGCGCAAGTATAGACAAATGGTGCAGGGGCTCAAAAGAATTTTGCGAGCCGGTTGGCTGGGGTAGGGAAGAAATATGGTTCGGACGCAGCGCAGAATCACGTCGCCTTCAAAACGGCGCCATATGGACGGGGATAAGATGTCCACAAGATATCTCCAGTGATTTGAAGCCAAAATCACGCAGATGCTTGTATCAAATCACCGTCTATTTTTGCAATACTACCCCTGTTGCCTCATCTTCTCACGACCAAGGTTTCACAATACGCCGCTTCCGACCACGCAGTACTATGGGTCGAATTGCATTTTGATCCTCTACCAATTAGATATTGGGGTACACCGGGAGATCCGCGGCGTTCAGGTTGTTCTCTTGCTACGGATGGGTGTGCCGTTTGTTCCTATGTCAATGCGTATGACAGCCCAACAAGAGGAGTCGATCGGTGAAGATCACAGACGTGACGGTGACACGCTATAGCGAGTCGCGCCAAGCACAGGCTGGCGTGGAGATACAGATAGTCGATGTCCATACGGATGACAGCGTGACAGGCAGAGGGTTTATGAGCACGTCAACCGCTGTGGGCGGCGTTATGGCGATGCTCCTGCGGCGGAACCTGAAAAACGTCCTCGTCGGGGAGAACCCCTTGCTGACGAATGACCTCTGGCGGCGGACGTATGAACAGGCATTGCCGGGCCGGGGTGGGCAAGGGCTCGTACTCACCTGCATTGCGGCCATCGACTTTGCCCTCTGGGATATCAAGGGCAACCTGCTGAACGCTCCAGTGTCCGCGCTCTTTGGCGGCCAGCGTGAGCGCATCGCCACGTATGCTAAGTGCGCCCATCACCTGCCGCCTGATAAGTTAGCGGAGCGGGCGGCTGCCTATGTGCAGCAGGGCCATACGGCCTTGAAAATCCGCGGCTCTGCGACCTTCGTTTCACCCCGCGAAGCCACTGAACGTGTGAAATAGGTGCGGGCGGCCATCGGACCGGACGTGAAGCTGATGGTGGACGTGAATGGGACCTGGGATGTCGATACCGCGGTCCAGCAGCTGAAGGCCTGGGAACGCTATGATGTCTACTGGCTCGAGGAGCCCGTCCCACCCGAGTACATTATAGGCTACGTCAGGGTTAGGCAACGGGCGGGCCGGACCTACATCGTCGGCGGTGAGCAGCATGTCGGCGTGAGAGAGTTCCGCCAACTCATCGAACACGGTGCAGTCGATATCGTCCAGCCAAACGCAGCGATTACGGGCGGCATTACCGACTGGCTGCGGATCCATGCCCTCGCCACGGCTGCCAGTGTGCAGGTATCGCCGTGGGATTTGCAGCGGGTCCACATCCATATGTCCGCCGGCCTCCCCAACGTCAAATGGATCGACTACTTTATGGTCGACAACCCTCTGATGGCGTTCCAGAGTCGGCTCTTCAAAGGCCCAAGCCTTCAGGAGGAGCGGACCGAGGATGGCATATTTCTCCTGCCGCCGATGGCTCCTGGTCTCGGCCTGGTACTCGACAAGGTCGTCGCGGAGGAGTGTCTAGTGTGGGAGTGAGATAACAGCCTGCTGGGAAGGTGCATACGACCCGTTCATATGTCACGCACGTTGGATCTCGCTTGTGCTAAAAGATCAGCATAATCAGACTGCCACGATGCTACGAGCGCCTTTTCTAGCATTGTTTCCAGGTCAAACAAGACGCGTTCCTCGGCCTGATCCGCAAAGTCCGTATCTGCCCGTTGATTAAAGCGCGTCAGCCAGTCGTACAACACGAGAGCTTCGTCGTTCGTGAGCTCGATCCTAACTCTCTTTGACCGGATTGTATGCCCCTCAACCCAGCTATCGCTCGTCTCTTACAAGCTTTTGCGGGTCAGCACGTTCGCCAGTTGTACTGGGGTGAGGCGCCATCCCGACACAAGGGCATCCTGCGCATCACGCATGACATTCTACCACGTCTTCGGGTTCACAAAGTGCGTGACCGGTTCCCCGATATGTACCTGGAATCACCAGTGTCGTCCCATCCTCGACGTGCGCGCACATAGCTCGCTCGAACCTGGTCGCTGACTGGCGGCTATACTTTCCCGTCACGCCGAAAGCTGCCGCTTGTTTAAACTTTCTCTGTAACTGCTGGGCGGCGAACGTGATGGTTCGAGGGTCTGCTACTCTCACAGCGCCCCTATGCATACGGAGGCTGACCTCCTAACCAAAAGGGGTCCGGCGGCCCCCGCACGGCCGGTTTTATCGAGGCCATCTTGTGCAGGACCGAAGCCTCATACAACAGCAAAGGCGCGATAGGAAGGCGAGAAATGCAAGTTGATATCGTTTCCAAACTGGAGCTGAGGGGATGACATCCCTCAAGGCATCGCTGCGTCAACTCGCCGGGAGTGCCAAGAGGGATTTTCAGGACCTACAGTCAGGGGGGGGTAGGAAGTGTATCCTGTGAGGAACACTGCGGCTTCTGATACCATTCGCATGTCTTACTTGTCGTCCGCCTTGTAGCGTTATAAGCTGTATACATCCTGGGAATCCAAGGCAGCGTAACGATCTAGTGGCGCTGTAATGTTCCATAACAGAGATGGCGCAGCATGACGAACGAGCCCACGCATGGTCGATACCAATGGAGTTGCCCGGCGGTCTTTGACATGTTGTCGCCGGGAGGGTGGACCATCTGTGCCTTGGCCGTGGTCTCTGCCATCGTGCTCCTCCTCTGGCCTATTCCTAAGAACGAAGGTCTGGCGTTTTGGATCTTCGCCAAGAGCCATCAACGCCTGTATGATCCGATGACCGCGGCCTGGAATGCTACCCAGCAATCGGCGGATCGAGTGCATATTCTCTTACTATCCGGTAGTGCGCTGCAACGGCGCCTGCTGTCGGGCTTTCTGTCGGGGACGCCGCTGCCGGATCTCGTCGAAGCCTACGTGCAGATTGTGACCCAAGCCTTCAAGGGACCGTTGGAGGACATAGGCTTTGTGGACCTGACCGATATCGTGCGGGTCGAGGGCATTGATGAGCAGATCAATGCGCCGTCCTTTGCGCCCTGGACGTCCCGGGGGCGGATTTTCGGCTTGCCCCACGATGTCCACCCTGTCCTTCTCGCCTACCGGGCGGACATTGTCGAGGCCGCAGGCATTGAGGTCGGCGCCATTGAAACCTGGGACGATTTTGTCCGCCTCCTGCGGCCACTAGTGCGCGACGTTGACGACGATGGATACCCGGACCACTATCTCTTGAACATCTGGGAGACCAATCCCGAATTGATCGAGAGCCTCATGTTACAGGCTGGCGGGGCGCTCCTTGACGCGCAGGAACGGCTGGTGATGCACTCCGAGAGCAATGCCCGGGTGCTGGCCACCGTGGTGTCGTGGACCACGGGGCCCAACCGGATTGCCGTCAACGCACCGGAGTTCGATGCAGCCGGCAACAAGATGCGGCTCGACGGCACCGTCCTCTTTAGCTTGATGCCCGATTGGTTGACGAGTGCCTGGCGGCAAGATTTGCCGCAATTGGCCGGCAAGGTGAAGCTCATGCCATTACCCACCTGGGAGCGGGGAGGCCGACGCACCACCGTCATGGGGGGGACCATGCTGGGGATCCCCAAGCGCGTGCAAGATTTTGACAGCGCCTGGCGCTATGCCAAACACCTCTACCTATCGCCCGACCTGGCGCGTGCGTTGTTTCGCATGACGGGCATCATCAGCCCTGTCAAGCGGCACTGGGCTGACCCGGTCTACGACGAGCCCAGTCCCTATTTCAGTGGGCAGCGCTACGGTCAGCTCTACATCGCCGCGGCGCCAGACGTGCCGCCGCGCACGTCCTCGTCCTACAACGCTCTGGCGCAGATCAAAATGGGCGATAGCGCGCTGGCGCTCAAGGCCTATGCCATGCGATACGGCCGGTATACAGTGGCAGAGCTCTTGCCCGAGGCCAGACGGTTGCTGGCACGGGCCGAAGCCGAGGTACGTGCGCAGATGCAACGGAACGTCTTTCTGGTGCAAGAGAACCGATGACCAGGCAGCTCTCCACATCACATCCGCGCTGGGCGCCTTACGTCTTCATAACCCCTTTTGTGCTCATTTTTTGCACCTTCATGGTCTATCCACTGGTGCAATCCATCCTCCTAGCCATGCAGCAAACGTTTGGCCCCAAGACCACCGTGTTTGTGGGGCTGAAGAACTTTGCGGACCTGTTTGCGGACCGTTTTTTCTGGCTCGCTATGCGTAATACCTTTGTGTTCGCTGTGGCTTCGGTGGCTCTGCAACTGCCGTTATCGCTCGGGTTGGCGATGTTGCTGAATCGTCCTCGATTGAAGGGACGGGCGCTGTTCCGCCTCATCTTCTTCTCGCCCTCGCTAGTCGGCATCGTCTTTGTGGCCATGATGTTCGCGCTGATGTTTCACGAGCGCGAGGGGTTAGTGAATACCTTATTGCGTGGGGTGATTCCGCACTTCCCACGGGAATTCCCGTGGTTGCAAGAGTATGTGATGCCAGCATTGATCATCGCCACTTTGTGGATGTCTGTCGGTTTCAACATGATCTACTTTTTGGCGGCTCTGCAAAGTGTCGACAGAGAGTGTCTGGAAGCGGCGGATATCGATGGAGCCAATGGCTGGCAGAAATTTCTCTATGTGATCCTACCCGAGATCGCACCAGTGACTCGCTTTGTCACGCTCCTGTCGCTGATCGGCAGTTTTCAGCTCTTCGAACTGCCATATATCCTCCTGAACGGTCCGGGTCCCGAAAACCGTGGGCTCACGGTCGTGATGTATCTCTATCAGTATGGGTTTGAGGTCGGGGATCTGGGGTATGCCAGTGGCATCGGCTGGACGTTGGCGCTCGTCCTCATGGGACTCACCATCATCCAGCGGATGCTGAGTCGGGAGCAGTAACGGTATGGCGGTCGAAAACTCAACCACACAGCGCATGGTAAACTGGCTAGTGTATCCGTTGCTACTGCTGTGTGCAGCTGTGACGCTGATGCCATTCCTGTACTTGGTCTGCTCGGCGCTGAAGACCAAGGCCACCTTTTTCTCGTCGCCTTTTTTACCTCCTGGCGACGGCTTCCTGGGCATCGATTGGAGTGGTCTTACCGTCGAACATTTTTACCTGTTGTTCACTGATCCCAGTCTGGGTTTTGGGCGTGCGGTCGTGAATTCGGTGTTTTACGCCTCCGTCTCCAGTGTGCTAACTACCCTGTGTGCCGCCATGGGCGGTTATGCCCTGGCCAAGTTTGCGTTTCGGGCGAACCGGCTGCTGAGTGGGCTGGTGCTGGCATCGCTGATTATCCCCGGACCATTGTTGCTGGCCCCGAGTTACCAGTTAATCTATCGCTTCGGGCTGTTGGATAGCTTCATAGGGCTCATCCTCCCAGGTATCGCCCCCGCCTTCGGCGTCTTCCTCTTCCGTCAAGCGCTATTGCATACCGTGCCGCTCGAGCTTATCGAGGCTGCCCGCATCGATGGGTGCGGCGAGATCCGTTGCTTCTTTACCATCATCTTGCCGCTCGTGCGCCCCATGCTCGGCGCGTTTCTGCTCATCACGTTCATGGGGGCTTGGAATAACTTTATTCAACCGCAAATAATTTTACAAACGCCGGAGAAGTTTCCCTTGGCGGTCGCCATCGCTCAGTTAAAAGGGCTCTACGGCGTCGACTATGGCTTGCTCATGGCTGGAACGGTAGTCTCTATTGCTCCGGTCATGGGGCTCTTTTTGCTGTTACAAAAGGATTTCATCGCTGGGCTCACTTCAGGGGCTGTGAAAGGTTAGGAGCATAGACCACGCATGATCGAGCCGCTCAATGAGATGCAGCAACACTGGGTTGATGACACCTTCGCCGCGCTACGTACCGAAGACAAGGTGGCGCAACTCTTGATCCCGACCCTTGGAGCCTATGACTACCGCCGGGAGGCGGTCGACGCCTTTCTCGCTGAACGGGCGCTCGGCGGGGTTTTCGTCGGCATCGCTGATCGTGACCGGCATCGCGAAGAAATCGCCAAGCTGCAGGCACGCTGCTCTGTTCCTATGGTCGTGGCCTCTGACCTCGAGGCCGGTGCTGGTCATTTCGTCCGCGGCGGCGTGCCGTTTCCCGAACCGCTGGCCGTGGCCGCAGCAAATGATGCCCGGCTGGCCTACACGCTTGGGACTGCCGCTGCCCGCGAAGGGCGCGAGGCCGGGATTCATTGGACCTTTGCGCCGGTGGTCGACGTGAACGTCAATCCGGATAATCCGATCGCCAATACCCGCTCGCTCGGCGACGATCCCGGACGCGTGGCGCACCTTGCAGCCGCGATCGCACGCGGCATGCAAGAGCATGGGCTGGCCGCCTGCGCCAAACATTTCCCCGGTGATGGCGTGGACGATCTGGACCAGCACACGGTGACTTCGGTGAATACCCTGTCGCGAGAAGAGTGGCACCGCGTTTCCGGCTTTGCCTTTCGCCAAGCGATCGACGCCGGCGTGTGGAGCGTCATGGTTGGCCACATCGCCTTGCCAGCCTGGGAGGATGCCCAAAATGCCTGTGGTGTCTATCGCCCCGCCTCGATCAGTCACAAGCTGGTGACGGGTCTGCTGCGTGGCGAGCTCGGCTTTCAGGGGCTCATTGTCACCGATGACATGAACATGGGCGGCGTAGCTGGCTATGCCAAGCGCCGGGAGCGAACGGGGGCCTGCATCGCGGCGGGTTGTGATATGTTGCTGTTTCCCAAGCTGCCCGACGATTATGCCACGCTTGTCGAAGCCATCCGCTCGGGGGCCCTGTCGGAAGCGCGTGTGGACGATGCCGTGCGCCACATTCTAGCCTTCAAAGCTCGGTTGAACCTGCATACAGGCGTACTCTTCGGCCCCACCGTTGCGGAACCAGAACAGCAGGCCTTTGCGCAAGCTAGCCGCCAGATCGCCGGGGCGGCGGTCGTCAAGGTGCGTGATCTCCATGGCACGCTGCCGATCCGGCACCTGCGGCCTGGCGCTAAGGTATTGACCATCACATTGGCGAGCGGTTCCCAGGACGTGCCCGAGGTGGATCAAGCCTTGAGGGCGCGTGGCTATCACGTCGACCACATGTACAATCCTGATGACCTGCGGGTGAGCGATCAGACGTTTGCCTATGATGCGGTGTTTGTGAATTTTGTCTTTAAGGGGATGTGGGGAGTGCAATCTATCCGCTCTGTGGGCACTCACAACCGGATCTTTATCGGCGGTTTTTACAGTGACCATCCCTGTGTCGTCTTTACCTCGTTCGGATCGCCGTATCACTTGCGGATGTTCAGCACGCTACCGAATTACCTCAACGTGCACTCTTCCTGCCCGGACAGCCAGCGGGCGGCGGTGCAGGTGTGGTTTGGGGAAGCCGAGGCGTGCGGCACGAGCCCGGTCGCGCATCTGGTGCGGACCTATGCCTCGAGATAATCATCCGCTCACCCGCCACGCACCGGTAGTGTCATGAACGCTGCTGAGCAGGCTGGACCTCTGGTTGGGGAGTTTGCGGCGTCATGTCGGGGTGAGCAGGCTGGACCTCTGGTTGGGGAGTTTGCGGCGCCATGTCGGAGTGAGCCGGTTGCGCCACTGGTAGAGGAGTTGGGGGCGTCATGTCGGGGATCGGTTGAACTGTTTGCGCCTCGATCCTAGGCATAAACCCAGCACGCGCCAAGCTACGTTGGATCGCTGGATGCTGCATAAACACATGCCAAATGCGGCCCGTACGATAGTTCTCGATCATCAGCACGATCGGCCCCTGGTCGATGCCGAGATAATCGGCGGCGAACCACTTTTTGCTCGGGTTGAAGGCGTCCTTGAAACCGTAAGGACCCCAGATCTGCGTCCGATAGGCGGCGTATATGTGCCGCAGGGCTGCCAGCGATTCGTGCGGTGTGAACGCGAACGAACCGCCGGCTGCAGTCGGCGTGATGGTCCCATCATCGTTTTCAGCGGGTGGGGCGCCACGAGCTCTATAACTTGAAGGGATATCAGAAGCCGTCAAGCCCCACACGTTTTCGCCATAATCAGCCCAACCGAGCGGATTGGCAATGGCGTAGGCGCGGTTGGCCAGGGTGGCCCGGCGGGAGTTCTCGAAATAATCGAGTCCCTTGTCACGCATATAGGCGTCTTGAATACCGCGAAAGTCGACCCAGACGTGCGAGTACTGATGTCCAAACAGTGGAGGAAAGACGACGAACGCGAGGCCATAGTGGGTCTGCCAGGCATACGAACTCGTCCATGCTGTCCAGGCATCAGGGCTGATGGGAAAGGTGGGGGAGCCGAGGGCGAGCAGGTAGAGAATCATCGCTTCATTGTAGCCACCCCAGTCATAGGGGAGAAATCCCGTCTCCGGCGTCCAGCCATGGCAGACCCTTGCTGAACGCACTTGCATCCACGTCCAGTCGACGCGGCGGTAGAGGTCGTCCGCCAGGGCACGGATCTTGGCCTCTGTGGCGTCATGCTGATCGAAGTACTGCTGCACGTGCAGTACTCCAGCCAGCAACAGCGCGGTGTCGGTCGTAGACAGCTCCGAATCCTCAGCGCGCCGCCCGGTTTGCATGTCTAGGAAATGGAAATAGAAGCCCTTATAGCCTGTGGCATCCGCCTCGGGACCGTGAGGGCTGTTCCAGAAAAACTCCAGCGTTGTGAGCACACGTGCACGACCTGCCTCCCGGCTGATCCACCCTCGGTCGATGCCCACCGTGAGGACAGATAGCCCGAACCCGACAGCAGCGATGCTGGATAGCGACGGATCACTGCTTCGGTCTTTGATCAGGCCATTCGCCGGGTTGGTCTCGTACCAGAAATAGTCGAATGCGGTGCGCTGCACGAGGTCGAGGAAGGCCTCGTCATCAAGCATCTGTGGTGTCGCTCTGATCGTTGCTGAGTCGTGGCTTTCCCCTCCCGTGGTGTCGACAGCGCGCACCCGATAGCGGTATGTCGAGCCGTTCTGGACCTCGAAATCCACGAAGTGGTTGGTGGGTAGGGTTACAGAGTATGGCTCGAATGGCTCAGTTGCCGAGGGTGCACGGTAGACGCGATAGCCTGCCAGCCCGGACTTTATGACAGGAGCCCAGTGGAGAATGACGCTCCGATCGCCGACGCGCTTCACCAAGTCCGTTGGCACGGCCATCGCTGCGTCCTGAGTCTTCGTGAGAGTACCCGCAGTGTCTTGTCCCCACGCTGCTCCCACAGTGCAGGCAAACAGCATGAAGGTCAATGCCAAGCAACGGGTCAACCACACTATGTGTTTCAGCATATGCGTGTCTCTATGAGGGACGCACATGTGCTGAAAGGGGGGACTTCAATCTCATTCCTTCGCTATCCTTTGTAAATTTCTCTGGGGGGACATCATCAAGTTACTAGTATATCCAATCTTTCCCGCATGGTCAAAAAAACTCGCACTGGGCGACGCGACGCCATGACGTTGCGGCCGAAGTCATCTTGTTGGGTGGGCAATCTCAACGATGTGTGCTCACGAGCCGCCGCTAAAACGTGCGCTGCGCTGGCGGCGTCCACTGGTAGAGCCAGGTTTCGGTCAGCTTCTGGCCATTGGCGCGTAGATACAGGCGCAGATCGATCGGCTCCACGCTGTCATCGGTCGGCTTCAGTTCAAACATCGCTCGATAGCCGCGCACCGCCTCCAGCGGTTGCACCGGAGGAATGAGGTTGGCAGGAATTTCGATCTGTCCGCGTGAAGCAGTAATCACCGGCTCCAGCTTAACATCCTTGCCGAGCATGGACAGATCGCCGCCTGCGAAATCCACGACGAAGCGCCAGGCAAAATCCCTGTGCTTCTGAGCTACCCAACTGCCCAAACCCGTGCGCGTCGCGACCACCTGCGCGAGCGGAGGAGTAACAGGCATCTGCGCTCCCCAATGCAAGCGGTAGCTGAACAGCAGCTCCGGACCGGGCCGTGGCTTGTCCGCCGGATTCCAGAAGGCCACGATGTTGTCGGAGGTTTCATCGACCGTCGGAATCTCCACGAGTTGAATGGAGCCTTTGCCCCAATCGGACTTGGGTTCGACCCACAGGCTTGGTCGTCGGTCGTAGAATGCCCCAACGTCCTGGTAATGGTCGAAGTTGCGGTCACGCTGGAGCAGGCCGAAGCCGCGCGGATTCTCGTCGAGATACGCGTTGAAGCGCAGATGCGCCGGATTGACCAGGGGGCGCCAGATCCACTCACCGCTGCCGGTCCACATTGCCAGGCCATCGGAATCATGGATCTCCGGGCGCCAGTCGTTGTTCATGCGGCGGTCGTTCTCACCGTATTGGAACATGCTGGTGAGCGGGGCGACGCCCAGGCGCTCGATGGCATTGCGCAGGTAGAGCGCGGCATCCACATCCATAACCAGCGTGGCGGCCGGATAGATGTCGAAACGGTAGGCCCCGGCCACGCTCGGGGAATCTAGCAGCGCATACACTGTGAGCTTTCCGGAATCCTTTGCTGGCCGTTCGAACCAGATGGCCGTGAACATCGGGAATTCCTCGGCGTGGTCTATACCGCAGTCGATGGCCAGCCCGCGGGCCGACAGGCCGTACTGCATCTCACCACCTACTGCACGGAAGTAGCTCGCGCCAAGGAAGGCGACGATGTCGCGCTCCAGGTCGGTATGGAAATGCATGCGAAAGCCGGCGAAGCCGAGATCCTCCGGCAGGCGCGCGCCCTTCAAGCCGCTCTTGCCGTAATCGAACATGCCGGGATCGTAGGCCAGTTCCTGCGCCTGACCATCCACCACCTCATACATCCGTACTGGGCTCTTGAAGTATATGCCCAGATGAAAGAACTTCACCTGGAAGCGCCTGCTATCCTGGGCCCAGAGCGCGTGGTCAGCGCGATAGCGGATAGCCTGATACTGATCCCAGTCGAGGGCCTTCACCGCATCGGGGATATGGCTCACCGGCGGCTGGTAGACTCCGTTGGCTAGCTCCCGCGCCTGCCCCTTGAGCCATGCGTAGTCGAAGACCTGTGGTTTCCCAAGAGGGCTGAGCGTGGTGGCGGGTCCGGCAGCGGACCGGCCAGGTCGCGGGAGTGCCGCTGCGATGAGGGCGGCGCAAGCTCGCAAGAAATGGCGTCGTTGCATGGCTCTCTTTCTCTTGGTGTGGACGCTGCAGCGTATGGCGTCAGGGACATCGACATACTGGTGTCTGCTGACAAGAGTATGTATCACGCCTCTTGAGCATGGCATATCACCATCAGCTGACAGAGTCGCTCGAAGCCGGTCCGATTCCCAAGTACAGCGAGCTTCTCCCGGCTAGAGAGCAGCTCGGAAGCCTCCTCCAGACTATCGGCGTCATCGAGCTTGGCAAGTCCCACTAGTAAATCGACATCGTACTCTCCCTTCTGCCGCTCGTGCGTCGTCAGCACCATCGCGGCGTGCAGGGCACGCAGCTGTGCATCACTCGCCAGACGCGCCAAGACATCGGTCGTCTGCGGAGGTGTGGTGGCCCATTCACAGGTCAGCTCGTTCGCACGCCGTACCACCGCCGGTGGTTCGATTTCCTCGGGAGTCGCCAGGAG
>Ga0137403_10001493_pt1 | contig 29379 bp, 24 predicted proteins | sample CZOMad2_1_16fung_FD_122057 | JGI IMG/M metagenome (GOLD analysis project Ga0137403, IMG submission 122057) | Vadose zone soil fungal communities from Angelo Coast Range Reserve, California, USA - CZOMad2_1_16fungal (Hybrid Assembly) | ecosystem: Environmental > Terrestrial > Soil > Vadose zone... | reverse complement strand
ACGGGACGTAGCGCAGTCCGGTAGCGCACTGCAATGGGGTTGCAGGGGTCGCGGGTTCAAATCCCGCCGTCCCGATTTCGGCGGCCGGTCAAGTGACCGGCCGCCGTTGTCGTTGGTGCTAGAGCAGCGGCTCGGGAAATTGCTGTTGAACCACGCCGGCCGTGGCAACCAGCAGGTGGGCCGCCGTGGCATAGGGAAGCAGGCCCATGAGGCTCCCTTGGGCCAGGCGCAGCTTGCCCGCCAGTAGCGCGGTAATCGGCGAGAGCCTCCCGGCCAACAGCTCTCTCCACACCGCCGCATCAGCCTCGATCAGATACCTGGCAGCGTTGACGTCAGCCTCGGTTGCCGGGCGCGCATCCCGACACACGCCGTGATGGAGGTCCAGCCACACCGTGCGAGGCTCGGGGACGCCCAGTGCGGCGTCGGCGCCCATCCGGAGGGCCACAGCGCCCTCCCAGTTGGCCGCGGCCTCGCGGTAAGCGGCGCTGGCGTTGAGCTCACGCGCCCAGGCCGCGGCCCACGAGCCGGTGAACACATCGGGATGCATGGCGCCGAAGATTAAGCGCGTCGGATCCGCGCTCAAGGCTGGGGGGGGCGCCTGCGTCCGTGGTGGGACGAGCGGAAACAACGTATCGGCCGGCTCCGGACGGAGACTGTCGGTCGGAACCGGCACTACGTGCTCGAGCCGGATCTCGATCGGACGCGCGCGGTCTTCGGGTTCGGCCGTGACCTGGTCCGGGACCTCCCGTGTTCGCCAGCGGCCCGGCAGCAAGAACTCGTCTAACAGGACCCGGGGCTCAAACCGCCGTGGATGGCGTAACCGGACGATGAACTCACCCCGCGAGTTGGTGAAAGCCGGTTCGCCGCCGAAGTCGATGGCCGCGCCCTCGACCGGCTGGCCCGACTCGTCGAGCACCCGGCCGCGCACCACGTAGCGAGCAATCCCGCCCCCGCCGAGTCGCTGGGGCTGCACCCCGCCGAGCGCTCCCATGTAGAGAAACGTGCTTCCGGAAGCGGCGTAGTCGACCGTGCCGTCCGGCTGCACGTATGTCCCCAGGCTGGTCGAGTACCGCCCCAGCTGCAGTCGAGCCGTGAGCGTGAGCGCGCTGCGGAACGGATTGAACGGCTGGAACGGCTGGTGAACGATCGCGTAATCCAGCGCGAATTCGCCGATCGGGGTCAGCAGACTCCCGCCGAGCTGCAGGCGAGGGCGTCCGTCGCTCAGGGTGATCTGCTGCACCAGTCCCACCTTGGGCGACACCCGCTCCCGTAGGTTCATGATCGGCGTAGTGGTGGTGGCGCGGCCTTGAGGGCGGCTCTGCAGTATGAACAGCTCCGCGTCGAGCCACGACGCGAGCCGGCGGCCGACCGCGGCGAACGAGCTCAGGTTGCGGATGCTGTCGCTGCGCGAATCGTACAACCCGGCGGAAACGCGCAGCTCCCCGGTGCGGCCGCCGAGAAACACGGAATTGCCCCAGGCCCGGCTCGGAACCGACACATCGGCGGAGTCCTGCACGAAGTGCTGGCGCGCGACGCCGAGCGAAAAATCGGGGCTCAGCTGATAAGTGATTTCGACGTTCTCCCGGTCCACATCGGTTTGCATGGGCGCGGGCACGGCGGCGCGGCGGAAGCGCCGCGGGTTGTACACGTACGACGCCCTGACGCCCACCGCGCCCGACCGGGCGACGACGCTGGCCGCCGCGTACGGCCGTCCGGCGCCGATGCCGCCGACCAGCGCGGTGGTGACGTCCGGCGTCGCCTGCCACTGGATCCCGGGAACCACGGTCTGCCGCTCGGCGAAAACGGCGCTGGTGGTGAGGTGCAGCACGGGGGAGAGGTGGTGCTCGACGAAGAGCGCGCCCATCGGGGCTTGAGCCTTCGCCGCGAGGAAAGCGGGCGCGGCCAGCCCTTCCGAGCTGGCGCCGCCGAAGGCGAGAATCCCGGTGCGCCCCTGGACCCGCGCGTAGCTGGCTCCCTGGACCAGCAGGTTATAGCCGCTGCCGAAGACGTCAGTGGGATACCGGATCACCAACGCATCATTGCCCACCCGCAGCGTGTCCTTGCCGATCGCCTTTCGCATGAAGGCGCCGACGCGAAGGCCGTCGAGATATCCCAGACCGACCCAACCTTCGACCCCATTGCGCCAGAAATTGGCCGCCGCACCGTAGCCGCCTATCAGCGAGGATCCGCCCCCTTGCACTTCGACCACCGTCTGCGCGGTCGCGGGGCGGGCGATGGCAGTGAGCGCAACGAGCCCGAGGGCGCCCGCGAGGGGCGCCCTCGGGCGCGGGTGCCGCGCCGGCTCAACGCCGCTCGGCGGCGAGCGGAGACGCGGCGCTGGTACCGCTCGGGGAGCCATTCGTGCTCTGAGTGCCCTCGGCCGTTTCGCCGGCGGTGGGCACAGGGGTGAGCGCCGTATCGATCGCGAACTTGACAAAGCGGAGCGTCACGTGTTCCGGGGGCTGGTCCAGGTCCCAGTCCACGTGAACCCACCGGCGGTGTCCGGGCAGGAGCGGGAAGGCCCCGGCCGACCGACTCTGTCCCTTCGCGGTCGCCAGCTGCAGCTCGAGCACCCTTCCCAAGTGCGGGCTCAGATTCTCGAGTTGCACCCGCGCCGTCCTGGCGGCCGAGTTCACCTCGAGCCGGCGGACCACGACCTCCGATTTGCGGAGCGGCTGCTTCTGGTTCAGGTAGACCACGTGCGGAAGGATGAGGCGCAGGTTCAGGCCGTTGTCAGTGCGGGCCCCGCTCATCGCGGCGGTGACGCTGAACCAGGTGGGCAGGCTGTCGGCCCGCGCCTCGTAGAAGACGGTGTAGGTCGCGCGGGGTGCGAGGCGAAAGCTGGTGGCGGACAACTTGACGTGAACGTGGGCCGTGTCGAGCGGGCTGGCGACCACCTCGCCGGCTTCGGTGACATCGAAGCCGTGGACTTCCAGGACGACGGTGAGCGGGAAGATCGAGCCGTTCGAGAGCTGGAAGCTCGATCTGGCGCGTTCCTGGTACTCGACGATCGGGGGACTGACGCTTTGGGCGGGAAGGACGGCGGGGAGGAACGGCGCGACTGTGCCGAGGGCGAGGACGAGCCTAGCCTGGCGGAGAAGGGCTCCGAGTTCGTCCTGCGCCGACCATCCCATAGGTCCTCACTGTGTGATCGCCACGAGATTGAGCGTGCCTGCATAGGTGCCCGGCGGCAGCGCGGGCGATCCGGTCAAGTCGATCCGCATCTGCAACTGGTCGGTGCGCTCGCCGATGGCGTTTTCCGCCGCTCGCCCTTCTTGAGCGTCGGGCGGCACGCCAGGGGCGCGCCCTACTGCGTTACTGCCTCGATGTTCAGGGTGCCGCTGTACGTGCCTGGGGGGAGCACGCCCGCGCCGGTGAGATCGAGCTGCAAGCTCAGGTTGTCGGTGCGGGTCGCGGTCTTGTTCGGCCCGCTGATGCTGATCTGGAACAGGCGAAGACTCCCGCCGGCGCTCCCGATGCCGCCGACCGCATTCTGAGTGAAGGCCGTGAAGGTCGCCGGAAACGACGTCGGGGCCGGCGCTCCCGGGGTCAGCTTGCCCTTCATCCGGCTGGACGGGATGTTGGTGCCCGCGCCGTTGCTCAGCGCCTGGGCCGGGGTGCTGAACCAGCCGATCAGGTTCACGCTGCCGGTCTGGCCGGGATTCAGATCCCACTGGGTCTGGATCACGACCGGAGTCGGAAAATTGTTGGTCGTGTTGTCGGTGATGCTCGCGAGCGTCTGCGTCCCACCCGACACCACGCCCATCGTGAGCTTCCCAGTCTTGGTTGCTGCCAGCGCGACGATCCGCGCTGTGGAAACCGTCCCCGCCTGGGCAGCCGCCTGCTCCTCCGGCGCCGCCACGAGGGCGGCGAGGAGCAGCAGACGGAGCCAGGAGCGGTGGAGAGTCATTGGCGGCGCCGGCGAGCGTCGCCTACTGCACGATCGCCTGGAGATTCAGGGTTCCGGTGTACGTGCCGGGCACCAGGTTCGCATGACCGGTCAGGTCGATCTGCAGGTCGAGGTTGTCGGACCGGGTGTTGGCCAGGTTGCCGGCGACGCTCTGGGTGAACAGCGTGAGGCTGCCGCCGGCGGTCCCGACCGAGCCCACCGCGTTCTGGGTGAACGCCGTGAACGTGGTGGGGGTACCGGTGGAGACCTTGCCCTTCACGTAGGTCGAGGTGATGAAGTTGGTCCCGCTCGCCAGGGCCTGGGCCGGGGTGCCGAACGAGCCGACCAGCACGACGTTGCTCCCGGCATTCAGGTCCCAGGTGGTGGTGACGTTGACCGGGGACGCGAAGTTGTTCGTCGTGTTGTCGGTCAGGCTCGCGAGGTTCTGAGTTCCGCCCGAATTGATCAGGAGACTCAGCACCGAGCTCTTGACGGCGTTGATGTTCACCGTCGCCAGAGACGAGGTCAGGCCAACCTGGGCGTTGGCGGACGTCGTACCCACGGTGACCGCCGCAACCACGCCAAGGAGCGCACTCTTTACTGGAAGCTTCATCGCCGACTCCGCCGCTAAAGGTTTGGACCGCCGTGCCGATAACTGAGGCTGGGACACTCCGCCGCGCGGGCGGCAGGAACAAGGAGTGTGCCAGGCATCACACTTTTCGCGGCAGTGTCGCTGAATGGTACAGCGAAATGGAGGGCCCGGGGCGGCGAGCGGGGCGGTTATAGCCGCGACAGTCGCGCCCGGGTCATGGCCCGTATCACATTTTGGTGCAGGCGGTTGTGACGCAGCTGCGGCCGGCAGTAACGCCCCCGGGGACTGCAGCGTTCGCCCCAATCGCGCAGTAGGTTGCAGATTTTTTTACAGTTGGGAGGGTCGGCTGGCGCTGCGGCTATGGGGTTCCGTCAAAATGCGGCAGGTCCGGCGGGGCGGGCTGACGCATCCACCCGCTAGTTCTCGTGATCTGCGTCCTTCTCGTCGTTGCCGTGCCGCCTGGACTGGGTGCCCGGCCGGGTCAGCCGAATGGTTCCGGAAAACGACTCGAGCTCGACCCGCGCACTCCCGTTCCCGATGGTGAAATCGAACCGCTTGCCGTGGCGCTCGGTGAGTGTCACGGGAAAGGCCGACTCGAAGTCACCCTGGAAGGTCGAGACCGAGACCAGGGCCCCGGTCCCTTCGGGAATGGTGACCGTCAGGCCCCCGTTGTGGCTGCTGAAGCGGTATCGGCCGTTCGCGCGGATGGTGCCGTCGTAGGTGATCTCCCCGTTGACCGTGTTGGCCTCGACGTTGTCCGACTGCACCCGGATCAGCTTGACGTCGCCGTTCACCGTCTCGGCTTGCAGCTCCCCCGCCACGTCGTGCACGCTGACGTCCGAGTTGACCGAGTTCACGTCGATCCTCCCGCTCGCGCCGGACAGGGCCACATTGCCTTGAACCGAGCGGAGCGAGACCAGGCCGCTGCCGCCGACCACGGTCACGTCGCCCTCTACGGTTTCGGCGCTCACCGTTCCCTGGATCCCGTCCACCCGGATGCTCGAGGTGACGCCCGAGAGACGGATGCCCATCCAGGCCGGGATGGTGAGCTCGTAATCCACGTCTTCCGGCCCGCCCCGGCCGCCGGCGCTGTGGATGCTCACCTGGCTCGCCGTCTGGTCAACCTGAATTCGGGAGCGGTGCTCCCCGCTCGCCTGGACCCGGACCGCGTTGCGGGACCAGGTATGGACGATGACGTCGCCGGAGTGGGTGCTCAGCTCGAGGCGTTGTCCCCGCTGCACGGCGAACGTGGTGTCGAGCTCGGGCGTGAGCGCCGTCGCGACCAGAACCAGAGCGAGCAGCACAGGCGGGCTCCTTTCAGCTCCGAGCCGCGATGATGGTCGCGGCCTGGCGGAGCAGATCGATTTTGCTGCGCATAGTCCGCGCGAGATGCGCGTTCAGGTATGCGTTCCGGGGGTCGGCCGCGAGCGCGCGGCGGGCGTCCGCGATGGCACGGTCGATCAGCGCGAGATTCCGCTCGATGACGCGCACGGTGGTGCTGTCGAGGGTCCCGCGGCCCTGTTGAACCACCTGCTCCAGATCCGCTACGGCGGCGGCGTACTTCTGGTCGGCCAGCACCGGCCGGACCAGGGCCGGCGCCGGCGAGACCGCCAGAGGCTGGGGCGGGGGAGTGGCGGCGGGCGCGGGGCTTCGCCCGGCGAGGAACCAGACGCCGCCGCCCGAGATCATGGCGACGGCGAGGCAGGCCGCGGCCAGCTCAGGCAGCGAAAAGCTCCAGCCGCGGCGCTTCGGGCTCGGCACGGTGGGTGTTGCCAGGGCATCCGCCGAGATCCGGGCCGCGATGCCGGGCCAGAGATCGCTGGACGGTGGCACGCTGGGGAGTCGCCGCGCCCGATCGGTCACCCGGGTGAGCTCCGCCAGCGCGGTGGTGCAGGTCGGGCAGGCGCCCAGATGACGCTCCAGGGCGCTCCGCTCGTTCTCGTTGAGCTCGCCGTCGAGGTAGTCGGACAGCCGGGCCGTCCAGGGATCGCTCATCATGCGTGATACTCCGTTACGGGCCCAGGTGTCGCCGCAGGGCCATGCGCGCGCGGTGCAGCTGGGATTTCGAGGTGCCCACGGCGAGACCCAGCAGGCCCGCGATCTCCTCGTGACGATAGCCTTCGACGTCGTGCAGCACGAAGACCTGTCGGGCGCCGTCGGGAAGCCGGGCGATCGCGGTCTCGAAGTCCAGGGAGAGCTCCGGGGCCGGCCGGGTCCCCGCGACCGTCGCCAGCGCGGCGTCGTCCGGGAGAAACCGGTCCCGTCGCTGGCCCAGCAGCTGGCGGCGACCAAGGATCACGTTGACGGCGAGCCGGTGCAGCCAGGTGCCGAAAGCCGCCTCACCCCGGTAGGTCCTCAGCTTCTGCCACGCCCGGACGAACACATCCTGGGTCACTTCGTCGGCATCTTCGTCGTTCAGCATCCGACGCACCAGAGAATGGATCCGGGATACGTGGGTGCGGTAGAGCCGTTCGAACGCATGGCCGTCCCCGCTGGCCGCCAGTTCGGCTTCCACCACATCGGCATCGTTCCGGTCGATGGCTCGGTCTCGCTGCAGCAGCGTGGCTCCGGATTCTGGGTGCGCCATGTATCGCGTTGGATGGGCGGGAACTTAGGAAGGTTGCAGGGCGGGAGCTAACCGCTATCCGGCGGTGGCAGGTGTAGCTCGCAGCGAAGTGCCTGCTTGCGCCCCGACGGATAGCGGCCAGCGGCTCGCGGGCAGGACCTGGCGGGTGCTGGATCACCTCATCTACGCCGGCCCCCGGCCGATGGATTGAACGCCCCTCTTGGCTCGGCCGGGCGCCGGCGATAAGGTTCCCGCCCATGAACACCTCTGCCCCCGCTCACACCATCTCCGCCCCCACCGGCACCACGCTGTCCTGCAAGGGCTGGCACCAGGAGGCGGCGCTCCGGATGCTGATGAACAACCTCGATCCCGCCGTAGCGGAGCGGCCCGAGGAGCTGATCGTCTACGGAGGAGGTGGCAAGGCAGCGCGGAACTGGGCCTGCTACGAGAAGATCGTCGAGACGCTGCGTCGGCTGGAAAACCACGAGACCCTGCTGGTCCAGAGCGGGAAGCCGGTCGGGGTCTTCCGCACCCACGAGGAGGCGCCCCGGGTGCTGATTGCCAACGCGCATCTGGTCCCGCGCTGGGCGACCTGGGACGAGTTCCGCCGGCTCGACGCGCTGGGGCTCACCATGTACGGGCAGATGACCGCCGGATCCTGGATCTACATCGGCACTCAGGGGATTCTGCAGGGCACCTACGAGACCTTCGCCGAGTGCGCGCGGCAGCACTTCGGCGCGTCCCTCGCGGGCCGCCTGGTCGTAACCGGTGGTCTCGGCGGAATGGGTGGCGCCCAGCCGCTTGCGGCCACCATGAACGGTGCCGCGTTTCTAGGTGTGGATGTGGACGCCGAGCGGATCCGCCGCCGGGTGGAAACCGGCTACTGCGACCGGCTCGCGACCAGTCTGGACGAGGCGCTCCGGCTGGTGCTCGACGCGAAGCAGCGGGGGGCCCCGCTCTCGGTGGGCCTGGTTGGCAACATCGCCGAAGTGCTGCCCGATCTGGTGCGCCGTGGCATCGTTCCCGACATCGTGACCGATCAGACCTCCGCGCACGATCTTCGGGTGGGCTACATCCCCCTCGGCCTGTCCCTCGACCAGGCGGCGGGCCTTCGCGACCGCGATCCCGCGGGATACGAGAGCCGAGTCCTCGACTCGATGGTGCTGCACGTCGAGGCCATGCTGGCTCTCAAGCGAAACGGCGCGATCGTCTTCGACTACGGCAACAATCTCCGCGGCCAGGTGGCCGATCACCGCGGCGTGCAGGAGGCGTTCGCAATCCCGGGCTTCGTGCCCGAGTTCATCCGGCCACTCTTCTGCCGGGGGGCCGGCCCGTTCCGGTGGGCCGCCCTCTCCGGTGATGCGGCGGACATCGCCGCGACCGATCAAGCGGTGCTCGAGACGTTCCCCCGCAAGGAGGCGCTCGCCCGGTGGATTCGCCAGGCCAGCGAGAGGGTCCATTTCCAGGGACTCCCGGCCCGAATCTGCTGGCTGGAATACGGTGAGCGGGCGGAGCTGGGCCTTCGGTTCAACTGGCTGGTGAAGACCGGCCGGGTGGGGGCGCCGTTGGTGATCGGGCGCGACCACCTCGACACCGGGTCGGTCGCCTCACCCAATCGCGAGACCGAGGCGATGAAGGACGGCTCTGACGCGATCGCGGACTGGCCGCTCCTCAACGCCCTGCTCAACACCGCCTGCGGCGCGAGCTGGGTGTCGCTGCATCATGGCGGCGGCGTCGGGATCGGCTATTCGATTCATGCCGGCATGGTGATCGTGGCCGATGGCACTGAGTCGGGCGACCGCCGGCTGGAGCGGGTGCTCACCGCCGACCCCGGGACCGGTGTGATGCGGCATGCGGACGCCGGGTACGAGCTCGCGATCGAAACTGCGCGCGAGCGGGGCGTCGATCTCCCGATGATAAACAGCGTAAACGGTGAACGGTAAACGGTGAACGGGGGACCGCGGCGCCGAGATCCTCCCGTTCACTGTTCACCGTTTACCGTTCACGCCGTTTCTTGACCATGCCCACCCTCCGCAACATCGGCCTGCTCGCCACCTGCCGCGCCGACGGAGCCCAGGCCGACATCCATCCCATCGCTGGCGCCGCGCTTTCGTGGGACGAGGGGCGGATTACCTGGGCCGGCCCGGAGACCGAGCTGCCCGCGCGGCTTGCCGGCGGAGAGCAGCTCGATGCCGGGGGCCGGCTGGTGATCCCGGGCCTGGTGGACTGCCACACCCACCTCGCGTTCGGCGGCTGGCGAGCGGACGAGTTCGAGCGCCGGCTCCGGGGCGAGACCTATCTGCAGATCGCGGCAGCCGGTGGCGGCATCGCGTCCACCGTGCGCGCGACCCGCGCGCTCCCGGAGGATGCGCTGGCGCAGCGCGCCGGGGCGGTGCTCGACGACATGCTCGCGCTCGGCATCACCACGGTCGAATGCAAGAGCGGGTACGGACTCGACCAGGACACCGAGCTCAAGCTGCTCCGGGTGTATCGGCGACTCGGCGACGGTGGCCCGATGCGTCTCGTTCCCACGCTGCTTGCGGCCCACACCGTGCCGCCCGAGTATCGCGACCGCCGCGCCGAGTACCTGACGCTCGTGGTGGACCACATCATTCCCGCAGTCGGGGCCGAGCGCCTGGCTCGCTGCTGCGACGTGTTCGTGGAAGACTCGGCGTTCACGGTGGCGGAGGCCCGGCGCGTCCTCCTCGCCGGCCGCGCCGCTGGGCTCGCCCCCAAGCTGCACGCCGACCAGCTGACGTCGGGCGGGGGAGCGGAGCTGGCCGCCGAAGTCGGGGCCCTCTCGGCCGATCATCTCGAGCATATCTCGGCAGCCGGAATCACTGCGCTGCATGGGGCCGGCGTCGTGGCCGTGAGCCTGCCGCTCGCGACCCTTTATCTGGGCCAGCAGCCGATGCCCGCTCGCCGGCTCATCGAGGCCGGCGTCCGGGTCGCTGTCGCGACCGACTTCAACCCCGGCTCGGCGCCGAGCTGGCACCTCCCGCTCGCGCTCACGCTCGCCTGCACGCTCCAGCGGATGACGCCGGCCGAGGCACTGAAAGGAGCCACGATCCACGCCGCCCGCGCGGTGGGCCTGGAGGCGGAGATCGGGTCGCTGGAGCCTGGCAAGGCCGCGGATTTTGCCATCATCGACGCGCCGGACGTCAATCACTGGCTATACCAGTTCCGGCCAAACGCCTGCGTCGAGACGGTGCTCGGCGGCGTGACGCGGTGGCGCGCCTGAAATGAGACAGCTGGTCGAAGCGGATCTGACGTGGACGGGCCAGCGATTCGAAGCCGGAATTCAGATCGCGATCGGCGACGACGGCCGGATCGACGCAGTCGGAGCCTGGGGCCATGAGCCCACGCTGCGCCTGGTCCGTCGCGCCCTGCTGCCGGGTTTCATCAACGCGCACTCTCACGCGTTTCAGCGCGCGCTCCGGGGCCAGGCGGAGCGATTTCCCCAGGGCGCCGGCAGCTTCTGGACCTGGCGGGACGCCATGTACGCTCTGGCGGACTCGCTCGATCCGGAAAGTGCCCGCCTGGTCTACCTGCAGGCGTTCCGCGAGATGCGGGACGCCGGCATCACTACTTGCGGGGAGTTTCACTACCTGCACCACGCCGGCGGGGGCAACGACTACGAATACGACGCCGTGGTTCTTGAGGCCGCCCGGGCGGCGGGCATTCGGCTGGTGTTGCTCAACGCATTCTACACCACCGGTGGCATCGGCCGACCGCTGCAGGGCGCGCAGCGCCGTTTCGAGTCGCCGAGCGCCGAGGCGTACTGGACCCAGATGGACCGGCTGGCAGCCCGGTGCGATTCGCCGCTCCTGACCCTCGGCGTCGTCGCGCACAGCGTCCGGGCGGCGCCGCTCGAGGCGATCGCGGCGCTCCACGCCGAAGCGCAGCGACGCCAGCTCAGGTTCCACATGCACGTGGAGGAGCAGCGGGCCGAGATCGACGAGTGCCTGGCAAAGCACGGCCGCCGGCCGATGGAGCTGCTCGTCGACCTCCTGCCGATCGATGGCAATCTCACGGCGGTCCACTGCACTCACACCCATCCCGACGATATGGCGCGGTTTCTCGAGGCGGGCGGCACGGTCTGTGTTTGCCCCCTGACCGAGGCCAACCTGGGCGACGGACTGCCCACTCTCGACCGGGTGCACGCGGCCGGCGCGCGCCTGAGCCTGGGCACCGATTCCAATGCGCGGATCGGCTTCCTGGAGGAGATGCGGTGGCTGGAATACGGCCAGCGGCTCCGCCGCCAGGAGCGCGGCGCCTTCAGGGACGAGGCCGGGCGGGTGGCGCCCGCCCTGCTGCACGCGGCCACGGGCGGCGGCGGCGGTGCGCTGGGGGTCCCCGCCGGTCGGCTCGAGCCCGGCAGCTGGGCCGATCTCGTCGCCATCGACCTGGACGCGTCGGAGCTGGCCGGCCTTGACCCGGACAGCTTGCTCGAGGGTCTGGTGTTCGGGGCAGGAGACCCGGTAATCTGGGGGACGGCGGTGGCCGGAGACTGGCGGCAAACCGGGACCGACACCTCTCGCCAGCCTTGATGGCGACGCCCAACCGAGCGCCGCTCAAGCCGCTGCGCTACTGGCGCGTCCTGCCGGCCCGCCGCATTTTGGGGGGCTTGCCATGGCATCGGCGACCGTGCCGCAGAGCTTCTTAGCTCACAAGGGAGGGTATAGTGATGCCGGTTAGGTATCGTGGTGCCACTGTCGCGTCATCGCTGGCTGTGTTGGGGCTTTTGGCCGTGACCGCGTGCGGCGGTCCCGGCGGAAAGTATGCCGGCAACTACAAACGTGACCTCTACGGCGAGGGCGAAGTGCAAATGAAGCTCGCCAGCGATGGGACCGTCGAGCTCACCCTGCCGTCACCCAGGTGGGCGGACAGTCCGACCATGAAGGGGAAGGCCACCTTCAAGGGCGACACGCTGGTCTTCCCGTCGGACACGGCGGGGGCCAAATGCGCCAGCCAGCAGGCCGCCTACATCTTCAGTCAGACCGCGGATGAGCTGACCGTATCGGGGGTCGGCATGGACAACTGCGGCGCGCGGCACGCGGCCCTCGAGGGGGCGTGGAAAAAAGGGTGAACGGTAAACGGTAAACGGGAGGGCGCCAAAGCACGGGGAGTCCCCGTTCACCGTTCCCTTTTCACCGTTCACGCAGTGCTGGGCCACTGTTGCGTCACGCAGTGAAAGGCGCCCAGGCCCCAGACGAGGTCGGTACAATCGATCACGACGACGCGACGATCGGGGATGAGCCGCTGCAGCGTAGCGCGAGCCTCCTCATCCCGCTCGGCGTCGTAGCCCGGCAGCAGGACCAGTCGGTTGGCAAGGTAGAAGTTGGCATAGCTCGCCGGCAGGCGTTGGCCGTCGTAGTACAGGCGCCGAGGCATCGGGAGGAGCTCTACACGGAGCGGCCGGCCGTCCTGGTCCGTCATACTTTGGAGCCGCTGCAGGTTCGCCTGTAGCGGCTCGTAGTTTTCATCCCCGGGGTCCCGCTCGACCACGGTCACGACGGTCGAGGGATCGACGAACCGGGAGAGGTCGTCTACGTGCCCGTCGGTGTCGTCGCCCGCGATGCCGTCGCCCAGCCAGAGAATGTGGGTCACGCCGAGGTAGGCTCGCAGATACGCCTCGATCTGATCGCGGCTGAGCTCGGGATTGCGATTGGGGTTGAGGAGGCAGGCTTCGGTGGTGAGAAGCGTTCCCCGCCCGTTCACGTCGAGCGAGCCGCCCTCCATGACGATCCCGGGGTGGAACACGCGCAGCCCGAGCTCGCGCCCGATCCGGGTGGGGATGACGTCGTCGAGCTCGAAGGGCGGGTACTTGCCGCCCCAGGCGTTGTAGCCCCAATCGACGATCGCTTCCTCCCGCCTGCCGTCTACCTCGCGCTGCACGAATATGGGACCGTGGTCCCGGCACCACGCGTCGTCCGTCGCGTTGTGATGGAAGAAGACCCGCGCCAGGCGGGCTCCGTCGCGGGCCAGGAGCCCGCGCACGTCCTCCTCCATGTCCGGCCCGCTCACGTTGACGTGAACCTCCTCCTCCTCGGCCAGCTCTCGCACCAGGCGCGCAAAGATGCCCGGGACCGGCTCGAACTTTCCGGGCCAGGAGGCCTCTTTGTGGGGCCAGCTGAGCCAGGTTCCGCGATGCGGCGCCCATTCGGGGGGCATGCGGAACCCAAGTGAGGCTGGGGTGGGGGAGTCGGGCATATGGCTGAAGAAAAGCGTCAAAAGTGAAAAGTAAAAAGTGAAAAGGGGGCTCCGGCGACGCACGGAACTCCCTTTTCACGTTTCACTTTTCACGCAGTTAATCAAGGTACCTCTTGGTAAGGTCGGCATACGCATCGATTCTTCGATCTCGTAAGAACGGCCAGTGAGTCCGGCTCGCATCCACCTTGGTGAGATCGCAGGTCGTGACCAGGATCTCCTCGGCTTCGCCCGCCTTCGCCAGGATACGGCCGCCGGGATCCGATACGAAACTGCCGCCCCAGAACTCGATCCCCGCGGTAGGTTCGCCCTCGCGCCCCACCCGATTCACCGCGCAGACGTAGACCCCGTTGGCGATCGCGTGGCTCCGTTGGATCGTTTCCCACGCCGCCTGTTGCTGGGCGCCGTGTTCCGCCTTTTCCGTGGGCAGCCATCCGATGGCGGTGGGGTAGAACAGGATCTGCGCCCCGCTGAGCGCGGTGAGACGGGCCGCCTCGGGATACCACTGGTCCCAGCAGACCAGTACCCCGATGCGGCCGAATCGCGTGTCCCAGGCTCGGAACCCGAGATCACCCGGGGTGAAGTAGAACTTCTCGTAGTACTGGGGGTCGTCCGGGATGTGCATCTTCCGGTACTTCCCCAGGTAGCGGCCGTCGGCGTCGATGATCGCGGCAGTGTTGTGGTAGAGTCCCTCCGCCCGCCGCTCGAACAATGACGCGATGATCACCACGCCCAGCTCGGCGGCCACCGCCGCCAGCGCTTCGGTGCTCGGGCCGGGGACCGGCTCGGCGAGCTCGAAGTGGCGGTGATCTTCCGTCTGGCAGAAGTATTGGCTGCGGAAGAGCTCCGGCAGGCACACGATCTGGGCGCCCTTTGCCTGCGCTTCGCGCACAGCAGCGATGGCCCGTCGAAGATTGTCGGCGGGATCGAGGGTGCAACGGCTCTGCACCAGGCCCAGCGCCACCGAGCGGGGAGCAGTCGGAGTCGGCATTGAGCCAAAGATAGCGATGGCTAGCTGTCGGGGGGGCCGAGCTCGAGCCGCGCTGCGCCCAGATGGAAGGGCCAGCGGGGAGTCACCGATTCACCCTGACGGGTGTGGTCGAGGCCCCGCTCCGACTTGGCCACGGTCTCGATGGGAAAGGACCAGACCTCCGGCTCCGGGTCGAACTTGAGCGTGAGCGGCCGGAACAGCGACAGCTCGGGAGCGAAGAAAGCCCCTCCGTTCTCCGGTTCCGCGGTCCACGCATAGGCCAGAGCGACTCGTCCGTCCCGCCCGACGCGCACCGTCTTTTGCAGCGGAGCGCCGTCCTTGCCGTGCAACGTCAGTCGGATTTCGATGACGTCGCCGGCCTGCGAGATCTGAAAGTGCGCTGCCGTGCGGGCCCAACTGCGAACGGTCGGATAGCCGCCGCGGACATAGGCGTCTTGCGCGAGGTCCGCGGGGAGCACCCGGTCCACGCACAGGGCGCGATCGTCGGCGTCCAGTGGTGGCCGTTCCTCGAGCCGTAATGCCGACTCGATATCGTGGATGCTCGGCGTGCCGCCATCGCCAGCTCCGGCCTGGGCCAGGTGGTCGGTCGCGGTGACGTGATATGCTTCCAGCCGCCGGGTCAGCACGCCGGCGTAGTTGATTCCGCTGGCGAAGAGCGTCAGCTCCTCGATCGCGCCGCCACGCCAGGGACTCAGGACCACGGAGCATTGGGCTGAGTGCACCCAGATCTCATCGTGGCCGTCGCCGTCGAAGTCGAGCACTTGCCAGCTCAGCCCCTCGCGCTCACGCAGCTGGGCTTCGGCGCACGCCAGGTTCTTCCAGATTGCCTCTCGCAAGTGGGGCAGATAGAGACCGCCGAACACGCCGTGCCAATAGGCGTCATTGCACTGGGCCCGGCCGATGGCGCGGCGCGCCTCCACCGGATCGCCGCGCGAGCGGCAGAGCGCGGACAGCAGCTGCATCTTCTTGTGCATCCGATTGGACTCGGGATACTTGGCGAGGAAGTTCGGCCAATGGGTCCCGCGCACCAGTGCCCCGTCGGGTCCGGCCATGCGGGCCTCGCCCAGGTCTCGCTCGAGCCGGGCGAGCCGCAGGGCTGCGTCGGGCGGCAGCGACCAGGCCTCCATCTCGCGATACGACGCCGTCGGGAGGTATGCGATGCCGCCGCTGGGCACGTCGGCGAGGGCCTGCGTCAGCGTAGTGAGGCGGACCACTCCCCGTTCGGCCAGGTTCCGCACGGTCTGCATAAAGCGATCGAGCCAGCCCTGCTGGTACACCCAGTCCTTGGTGCCGGGCCAACCGCCGAACTTCTCGCCGTCGTCGGCCAGCACGGCGAGCTCGTGACCAGCTGCCGCGAGGCCCTCGAGGTATTCGGCGGTCTCCTCCGGTGGGCGGAAGGGGATGAGATAGCGGAGCCGTTCGTCGATCGGGAAGAGCGCGACGCGCTTCCCGTCGGCCTCGGTCCAGTAGGGCGTGTGGAGACGATCCTGGGGGAACCCGCACACCACGAAATGGCGGTCGTCCACCAGGGCGTACTTCACGCCGGCGTCGGCGAGATCCGCGGCGAGCTCGGGTTGCCAGACGCGCTCGGTGAGCCACAGGCCGGTCGCTTCGACCCCGAAGCGGCGGCGCAGCGCATCCCGCATCCAGCCGATCTGCTCGAGCCGATCGGCCCGGGGCAGCGAGACCAGCACGGGCTCGTAGAACCCGGCGAGCAGGAGCTCGACCCGCCCGTCGGCCGCCAGGCGCCCGAGGCGGTCCATCCAGGGTGACGCGTGGGTGTCGAGCCACTCGAGCAGCGGCCCGGACACGTGCAGCACGACCGGCAGGAACTCCGCGGCGGTCAGCCGATCGAGCAGCGGAGCGTATACGTCGTCCAGGTGCTGCTGGAAGACGTGGTCGAAGTTACCGACCGGCTGATGCAGGTGCAGCCCGAACACGAAGCGCACGGGAGTCATGGCTCAGCTCAAAACCAGAGTGCGCGAGCCGCTGAGCGCTGCCGCGAGCGCCGGGAGCACGTCGGGGAACAGATGGTCGCGCTGCTCGAGCTCCGCGGCGAGCCGCTGGCCCTCCTCCAAAGAGGTGCCGCCACCGGGCGTGAGCGCGGCGACCAGCTGCTCGGTCTCCAGGCAGTGCTGGGTGAAGCGGCGAACCGCATAGTCCACCACCGCGCCGGTCGAGATGATGAACTGCCAGTCGGAGGACTGGGTGAGGAGGAGCGATCGAGCCGCCTGGGCGAGCACCGGTCGAGCCCCGGGTTGGCCGAGCGCATCGCTCGCGACGTCCCAGAAGGCCTGCTCCAGCGGCCACATGCGCTCCCAGGTCCAGGCTGTCTCGGGGCCCAGCCACATCGAGAAATCGCCGTTCGCACCCCAGGTGCCTTCGGGGAGACGGATGGCGGATCGGGCCGGGTGATCGGCCAGATGGCGGGAGCCGGTGACCGCCCGGACCTGCGGATGGTGCGGCAGCTCCCGATACACGTCGCCGATGAAATCGGGACCCTCGAACCACCAGTGGCCGAACAGCTCGGTGTCGAAGGGAGCGACGATGACGCCCTCGGGCCCGGGCGACTCGGTCGCTGAGAGCTGGCCGAGCAACCAGGCAAAGTGGGATCCATGCTGGCGTGCCTGGTGCCGCGCCGCGGTCGGGTCGTAGGGCCGCTTCGCACCGAGGTCGACGTTCTCTCCGGTGACTTGCCAGAGCTTGAGACCGCCCGGCCAGCGAATCTTGTGAAACTCGAGGTACTGCCCGTCGCCCGGGTAGCCATGGTGCCGGCTCCAGACCTGCATCGACGCCCGCGGGTCGCGGACGAATGCCGCGACCGGCCGGGTGCCGCGGCCGGGCGCTACCCGGTAGGCCCGATACGGCGAGCGCAGGGCTCGAAGCTTGTCCGGCTCGAGGCCGTCGGCGGCTTCGCGCGGGCCGACCAGCGGATCGCCATACACACCCAGCGGACGTCCGGCGGCGGCGAGGTGGGCGTCCACGAAGAAGAACCCGAATCCCGCGTCCGTCAGGTGCTCTTCGATCCCGCGCCGAACGCCGGCGCGCGGCGCCGTTGGCCACGGGGCCCAGGGGCCGCGCGGTCGGTAGGCGCACTCCGGCAGCCAGCAGCCGCTCGGAGCGCGGCCGAACAGTCGGCGATGCTCGGCGACGCCGACCGCGAGCTGCAGGCGAATGCTCTCGTCGCGCGCCAGCAGCGGCAGGAAGCCGTGGGTGGCGGCGGAGCTGGTGATCTCGACCCGGCCGCGAGTCTCGAGGGCGCGGAACGCGCTGATCAGGTCGCTTCCGGTCGAGCGGAACAGATCGCGCAGCCGAGTCAACCGCTCCCGCCAATAGGACACCAGTGGCGCCACCTGCGGGTCCACTTCCGGTAGCTCGACCGCGGCCTGGTCGCACGCCTCCAGCCGCTGCTCGAAGAACGCCTCGAGCTCGTTCACGAACACGGGGCTCGCCAGCATGTTCGCCAGAACCGGCGTGATCCCGATCGTCACCGGCGCCGTGACCCCCTCCCGCTCGAGCGCCTGGAGGGATTCCAGCAGCGGCAGGTAGGTATCCACGGCCGCTTCGCAAAGCCAGTCGCTCCCGTGCGGCCAGCGCCCGTGGTTCAGCACCCAGGGCAGGTGGCTGTGGAGCATCAGAAGGAAGTCCATCGCAAGTCCGATCAGGCGCGCGGGCCGAGAGCCACGACGCGCCGGTAAACGTCCACGTATTGGGCGACCGAGCGCTCCCAGCTGAAGTCCCGTGCCATCGCCGTGTGCATCATACGGGACCACTGGGTAGGACGCGCGTACGCCGCCAGGGCAGCGAATGCGGCCTGCTCGAGCGCGGGCGCGTCGTAGGCGTCGAACAGAAACCCGGTCACGCCGTCCTCGATAGTGTCGGCCAGCCCACCGACCCGCCGGCCGATCGGCAGCGAGCCATAGCGCTGGGCTCTCATCTGGGTCAGCCCGCACGGCTCATACAGCGACGGCATGAGAAAGAGATCCACCCCGGCCATCAGCCTGTGCTCGAGCACATCCCGGAAGTCCAGCTGGACTCCGATGCGATCCGGCGCGGCGCCGGCCAACGCTACCAGTGCTTGCTCGTAGGTGGCGTCGCCGCTCCCGAGAAACACGAACTGGGCATCCCCGGTCAGGAGCTGGCCGCTGCCCAGGATCAGATCCAGACCTTTCTGCTGTACCAGCCGGCCGGTCATCCCGAAGAGCGGCGTATCCGGACGCTCCGGCAGACCGTAGGAGCGCTGCAGCCCGGCCTTGCAGCGGCGCTTGCCGTCGAGGTCGTCGGCTGAGTAGGGCGCCAGGATCTGCCGGTCCGACGCCGGGTCCCACACCCGCTGGTCGATCCCGTTCAGGATCCCGACGAGCCGGTCGCCCAGGGCAACGAACGTGTCGTGCAGGCCGAAGCCGCCGCCGGGCGTCCGCAGCTCGGCGGCCTGGGTGGGACTGACCGTGACCGCCCAATCGGCGAAGGCCAGCCCGCCTTTGAGGAAGTTCACTTTCCCGTACCACTCGAGCTGCTGCCAATTGTACACCTCGACCGGCAGCCCCAGCTCCAGCAACGCCTCGGGACCGAACTGCCCCTGATAGCCCGGATTGTGAACCGACATGATCGCGAGCGCGTCTTGCGCCCACGGTTCCGCCGAGAGCACGGTTCGGAGGTATACTGGCGCGAGCGCGGTGTGCCAATCGTGGGCGTGGAGAATGACCGGGCCGGGAGCGACCTGGGGCAGGGCAATGCACGAGGCCGCCGCGAAGAAGGCAAAGCGGCGGGCGTTGTCGGCGTAGTCACTGCCGGCCTCGCCGTAGATGCCCGGTCGGTTGAAGAACTCCGGGTGCTCGAGGAAGAACATCCGCGGACCGGCGGCGCCGGCGCCCGCGATGCGGAACAGCCGGGCCTCTTCGGTACGCGCGCCGAGCGGCACCCGAAACGCCGGCCCGACCGGCTCGAGATCGGGGGCTTCGTCGCGCACCGTCCGGTAGAGCGGCATCAGCACGGCAACGGGGAGCCCGCTCGCCGCCTGGAACGACGCGAGGCCCATCACGGCCTCGGCCAGCCCGCCGGTGCGGGCGTAGGGGAAGTACTCCGCGCACAGGTGGACGATCGAAACCGGTTCGCCGCGCGGAGTGACGATCGGCGCGGCGGTCCCGCGGGCGGCCATCAGCTGCCCCTCAGATCGCGGGAGGGTCGTCGGCGGACGACTCGCCCCGGAACGCGGGCGCGTAGTACTCCTGGACATACTCCTGCATCATTCGCCGGGCCGTGAACCGCGCCCCTGCCAGCCGGATCGAGTAGCGCATCTTCTCCACCCAGCCGAGGGGGACGCCGCGCGCGTCCCGGTGGTAGTAGAGGGGGATCACCTGCTCCTCGAGCAGGCGGTAGAATCGCTCGGCGTCCACCGCATCGGCGTCCTCGGACTCACTGGTCGGCTGAATCGCCCACCCGGCGAGGCCGTCGTAGCCCTCCTTCCACCAGCCATCCAACGTCCCCAACTGCGGCACGCCGTTGAGCGCCGCTTTCATGCCGCTGGTGCCCGAAGCCTCAAGCGGGGGGCGCGGAAGATTGAGCCAGAGGTCGGCGCCTTGCACCAGCAGATGGGCCAGGTGCATGTCGTAGTCCTCGAGGAACGCCACCCGGCCCTCGAAGGCTGGATCGCGGGTGAATTGATACACACTCTGGAGGACTTCCTTGCCCGGGTCGTCGGCCGGGTGGGCTTTGCCCGCGAACACGATCTGCACCGGACGCCAGGGGTTGGTGAGCAGCCGCCGCAGCCGCTCCAGATCGCGGAAGATCAGGTTGGCCCGCTTGTAGGTCGCGAACCGGCGGGCAAAGCCGATGGTCAGCGCCTTGGGGTCGAGCAGCGTGCCGGCGCCCACGACCTGCGCCGCCTCCTTGTGCTGGCCGGCAAAGCGATGACGGGCATCCTCCCGGATGAAGTCCATGAGGATGCCCTTGAGCTCGAGGTGGACCCGCCAGAGGTCCTCGCGACCGAGCGTGAGCACCTGATCCCAGATGGCGGGGTCATCCTTATGGTCCAGCCAGTTGGGAGCCAGATGCCGGTCCAGTAGATCCATGATCTGCGCGGCCATCCAGGTTCGCAGATGCACCCCATTCGTGACGTGCCCGATCGGAACCGTTTCCCACGGGCGATTGGGCCAGAAGTCGCGCCACAGGTGGCGGGAGAGCTGTCCGTGCTGGCGCGAAACGCCGTTGACCCGGGACGAGCATCGGATCGCCGTGGCGGTCATGTGAAACTGATTGGGCAGGGCCGGATGGTGTCCTAGACCGAGCAACGTGTCCTGGTTCACGCGGACCTGGTCCCATACGGGCCCCATACATTCGGCCACGGCGGTCACGTCGAAGGCGTCATGGCCGGCCGGGACTGGCGTGTGGGTGGTGAAGATGGTCCGGGCCCTCACCTCACGCAGAGCCTCGGCGAACGACAGGCCCTGGACGGCATACTCCCGAATGCGCTCGAGCATCATGAAGGCCGCATGGCCCTCGTTGGCGTGCCACACCGACGGATTGATGCCGATGGCGCGGAGCACCCGCACCCCGCCCGCGCCCAGAATCCACTCCTGCCGGAGCCGAAGCGCGGGCCCGCCGGCGTAGAGCTTGTTCATCAGGCCCCGGTCGTCGGGGTGGTTGGCCTCGAGATTGGTATCGAGCAGGTATACCGGGATCCGGCCGACCATGATGCGCCAGGCTCGCACCTGCACCGGCCGCCCCGCCGTTTCCACAGTGGCCAGCACCGCCTCCCGGTTGGGCCCGACTACCGGCTCCAGCGGCGTCCGGGTGACGTCGTACTCCTCGTCACTGTCCTGCTGCCACCCGTCGAGTCGCAGCCGCTGGTCGAAGTAGCCCTTGATGTAGAACAGTCCTACGCCGATCATCGGCACGCCGAGATCGGAAGCCGACTTGCAGTGATCGCCGGCCAGCACGCCGAGGCCGCCGGAATAGATCGGCACCGAAGCATGCAGCCCGAACTCGGCACAGAAATAGGCGACCGGACCGTCGTGGTAGCCGGGGTAGTGACGGTTGAACCAGGTATCCGGCGTGGTCAGCGCGTGGACCATCCGCGCCATGCTGTCGTCGTATTGCCGCAGAAAGTCGCTGTCGCTCGCGCACGCGGCGACCCGGGCGGGATCCACCTGGCAGAGGAAGTCGAGCGGGTTGTGACGGACCCGGTGCCAGAGTGGTGCGTCGATGATGCGGAAGAGAGCGCGAGCCTCGCGGCTCCAGCTCCACCACAGGTTCATCGCGATGGATGCCAGGCCCTCGATGCGGCCGGGGAGATAGGGGATCCGGGATTGCTGGGTCAGCATAGAGGAAGCAAGGTAATTCGAAAGGTGTTCACTGTTCACGCAGTTCAATGGACCAGCTTCTTGTAACGGATCCGATGCGGCTGGTTTGCGTCCACGCCCTTGCGGCGCTTGAGATCGGCGGCGTAGTCCTGGAAGTTTCCCTCGAACCAGACCGCCTCGCTGTTGCCCTCGAACGCGAGGATGTGGGTGGCGATGCGGTCGAGAAACCAGCGGTCGTGGCTGATCACGACCACGCAGCCGGCGAACGCAACCAGCGCTTCCTCCAGGGAGCGCAAGGTGTCCACGTCGAGATCGTTGGTCGGCTCGTCGAGCAGCAGAACGTTGCCCCCACTCTTGAGCAGCTTGGCGAGATGGACCCGGTTCCGCTCGCCGCCGGAGAGGTCCCTGACCCGCTTTTGCTGGTCGGGGCCGCGGAAGTTGAAGCCGGCACAATAGGCCCGGGCATTCACCTGCCGCTTACCAAATTGCAGGGTGTCCTGGCCGCCGGAGATCTCCTGATAAACCGTCTTCTCGCCGTCGAGCGATTCGCGGCTCTGATCCACGTAGGCCAGCCGGACCGTCTGGCCGACGATGAGCTCGCCGGCGTCCGCGGTCTCCTGGCCGGTGATCATGCGGAAGAGTGTGGTCTTGCCGGCCCCGTTCGGGCCGATGACCCCCACGATCCCGCCCCGCGGAAGGGCAAAGGTCAAGCCCTCGAACAGGAGCCTGTCACCGTAGCCTTTGGCGAGGTCCTTCGCGATCACGACCTCGTCACCCAGGCGCTCGGGTAGGGGGATGAGAATCTCGGTGCTCCCCTCCGCTTGCCCCTCGGCTTCAGCCCGGAGCTCTTCGTAGCGGGTGATGCGGGCCTTGCTCTTGGCCTGGCGGGCGCGGGGGGCCATCCGGATCCACTCGAGCTCCCTGCCGAGTGTCTTCTGTCGGGCTGAGACCTGCTTTTCCTCCTGGGCCAGCCGCTGCTGCTTCTGCGCCAGCCATGAGGAATAGTTGCCCTCCCAGGGAATCCCTGCCCCCTGATAGAGCTCGAGGATCCACTTGGCGACGTTGTCGAGGAAGTAGCGGTCGTGAGTGACTGCGACGACAGTGCCGGAGAATTCGGCGAGATACCGCTCCAACCACCAGACGCTCTCGGCATCAAGATGGTTGGTCGGCTCGTCCAGCAGCAGCATGTCCGGCTGCGCGAGCAGCACCTGACAGAGCGCCACCCGTCGCCGCTCGCCCCCGGAAATCGTGCCGACGTCGGCCTCGCCCGGCGGGAGCCGCAGCGCATCCATCGCGAGGTCGACCTTGTGGTCGAGCTCCCAGAGGCCGAGCGCGTCGATCCGCTCCTGGAGATTGCCCTGCTTCTCCAGCAGCCGGGTCATCTCGTCGTCATCCATCGGCTCGGCGAAGCTGGCGCTCAACTCCTCGAACTGGGTGAGCAGCGCCCGCTGCTCGGCGACCGCGATCTCCACGTTGCCCCGCACGTCCTTGGAGGGATCCAGCTGTGGCTCCTGCGGCAGGTAACCGATCTTGGTGCCGGGCAGCGGGCGCGCGTCGCCCAGGTAGTCGGTATCCACGCCGGCCATGATGCGAAGCAGGGTGGATTTCCCCGCGCCATTGGCGCCGAGGACGCCGATCTTCGCGCCCGGGTAGAACGCGAGATAGATCCCCTTGAGGATCTCCTTGCTGGGGGGCACGACCTTTCGGAGGTCGCGCATCGTGAAGATGTATTCGCCGGCCATAGGGGCCGGAAGATAAACCGCTGGAAACGCAAAGGGCGCCCCGACGGGAGCGCCCTCGTGTCTGCGCGGGCCGGACGACCTAGCTAAGGTGCTTGTTCACCAGCTTGGTCATCTCGAACATGTTCACGACGTCTTTCTTGAAGATCGGGCGGAGCGCCTCGTCGGCGTGGATGTTTCGCCGGTTCACCTTGTCCTGCAGGCCCTTCCGCTTGATGTACGCCCACAGCTTCTTCGTCACTTCGGTCCGGGGCAGCGCGCTCGAGCCAACCACTGCCGCGAGCTGCTCGCTGGGATGCATCGCCTTCATGAACGCTGGATTGGGTTTCCGCTTCGCTGCCGTCCTCTTCTTCGCGGGCTTCTTTGCCGCCCGACGTCTGGCGGTGGACTTCTTGGCCTTCTTGGACGACTTCTTTTTGGCTGCCATCGCGAGTCTCCCTGAGGATGTGGAAACCGAGCGTGCCCTCCGAAGGAATGAATCCAACGCCCATCAAAGTATGGCTGTTTTCCCCCACGGCAATAGGGTGAGCCGCCCTCGTGCCCCGCGCGGCGTAGCTGGGAGGCGCCATCCCGCGCCATATTGAGACCGTTATGCCGGTCCGCATTTCCCTCCCTCGACCGGGTCTCCTGCTGCCCGCGCTCGGCGTTCTGCTCCTCGCCGGGGCCGTGCCTTCTCGCCCACGCCGGGAGCCCGCGCACCACGCCGAGCGACCGGCGTGCCTGCCGGATAACGGCGGTCTGAGTCTCCCCAAAGGGCTCTGCGCCCTCGTCGTGGCCCACGGCATCGGAGCGGTGCGTCACCTCGTGGTTGCGCCCAATGGCGACGTCTTCGTGAACCGGAAAAACAGCGGTGTGTTGGCGCTGCGCGATACCTCCGGTGACGGGGTCGCCGATGTCACCCGGCCGTTCGGCAAGGGCGGAGGAACCGGGATCGCGCTCGCGCCGGGATTTCTCTACTACTCCACCAATGACGCAGTGTATCGGTACTCCTGGCGGCCGGGCCAGCTCGAGCCGCAGGGCGATGCCGAACCGATCGTGACCGGCCTTCCGGGCGGCGGCGATCACTCGGCGAAGAGCATCGCGTTGGGCCCCGGGGGTGCGCTCTTCGTCAACATCGGATCGGCCACCAACAGCTGTCAGGAACAGAACCGGGCCTCGCGCTCGCCGGGGCGCGACCCGTGTACCGAGCTCGAGACCCGCGCCGGCATCTGGCGCTTCGCGGCGGAGAAGCGGGGGCAGCGGTTCGCCGACGGCGAGCGCTGGGCGACCGGGCTTCGCAACACAGTCGCGCTCGCCGTGGACCCGGCCGGGGGGCTGTACGGAGTGATCCTCGGGCGCGACCAGCTGGCCGACAACTGGGGCTTCACGCCTGAGAAGAGCGCCGAGAATCCCGGCGAAGAGATGGTCCGGATCGAGCGTGGGGACGATTACGGGTGGCCTTACTGCTACTTTGACGTCGACCTTGGGCGGAACGTGCTGGCGCCCGAGTACGGCGGCGACGGCAAGCAGATCGGCCGTTGCGCCGCCGCGAAGGCGCCCCTGCTCGCATTTCCGGGACACTGGGCGCCGCTGGCGATCGCGTTCGGTCCAGCGCGGCAGCTCGGGCCGACTTATGCGAGCGGCGCGTTCATCGCGTTCCACGGCTCGTGGAACCGGGCGCCGCTTCCCGAGCAGGGATACCGGATCGTCTGGCAGCCGCTGGAAAACGGTCGCCCGGCGGGCAAGTACCAGACCTTCGCCGCTCCCAGCAAGAACCCCACGGCGATCCGGCCCTCCGGCCTTGCCGTGGGGCCCGATGGGTCGCTGTACCTCGCCGCCGACGAGAGCGGGACCGTCTGGCGCATCATGAACGTTGCCGGTGCCGAGCGCACCAAGGAGGGAACGTGAAACTCGCGAGGTGGGCCGCCGTGGCGTGGGCGTTGGCGGTGTGGCCGGCGACGGCTGCGGCTCAGCAGGAACAGGGCCCCGCGGTGGGGCAGCGGGCGCCCGACTTTGCGTTGCCGGCGGCTACTCGAGCCGGTACCCAGGCCCGACCGGTCCGGCTGCGCGACTTCAAGGGGAAGACCGTGGTCCTTGCGTTCTTTTACAAGGCACGGACCAAGGGCTGAACCATCCAGATGAACGCGTACCGTGATCAGTACGCGACCCTCTTCCACGGCGGCAAGGACGTGGTCCTGCTCGCCATCAGCGCTGATTCGATCGAGACCCTCGCCTCCTGGGCCAAGGACGCGGACTTTCCGTTCACCTTTCTCTCCGACGCCCACGGCGACGCCGGCAAGCTCTACGGAGCGTGGCTCCCCGAGCACCAGCTGGACGACCGGAGCCTGTTCGTGGTTGGGCCCAACGGAAAGGTTACCTATCGAGCGACCCCGTTCCGCGAGGTCGATCCCACCGCTTACGAGGAGCTCGGCGCCGCCATAAAGGGCGCTGCCCGCGGCCCGACGTCATCCGGCTATTGAGCCCGGTGCTCAGGCGGGGGGCCCGGAACCGGCGTCGTCCACCGTGGGTGGGAAGTAGCGTTCGAAGTACACGTTTTCCGTCTCGCTCCCGAGCGCCGGCCGCGGCCGCCGGCGCTCGCGGAGCTTGTACGCCGTGTAGCTCGCCGCTGCGAGCACGACGGTCACGATGAACGAGATCAGAATGATGATCGACAGCAGGGTGTTGAGGCCGAGCGAAGTGGGTTCCACAGGCCCTCCCGGTTAGATCCGTCCTGCGCGCTGGAGCTTGCCCCACGTCATCCGAACGCCGAGAAACTCCTCGACGGTCGCGAGGAGCTTGGTAACGTCGATAGTCGCGATGAACAGGTAGCGGTAGACCACCGCGTAGGGGATGAGCCAGAGGTCCTCCTCCTCCATCGCGATGGTGTAGGCCGCGGCGGTCACGTCGAGCAGCGTGAGGAGCAGCCACCAGTAGAGCACGTAGGTCGCCACTCCCGCCTCCAGTGCCGCTATCGCGAACACCAGGTTCCCCAGGATGTTCGCGGCGGGCCAGAGTATCGCCTCGAAGAACATGAACAGGAGCGAGGCCCAGATCGCCGCCCCGTGTTTGGGCAGGAACAGCCAGGCCTTGCGCTTCATGAGCGACTGCAGGATTCCCCGAGTCCAGCGATACCGTTGCTTCAGCAGATCGAGCAGCTCCTCGGGGGCTTCGGTGTACGCGATGGCCTGGTCTTCGAAGATGACGTGGTATCCGGCGGTCAGGAGCTTGAGGGTGAGGTCCGCATCCTCCGCGAAGGTGTCGGTGTCGTATCCACCGACCTGGGTGAGCACGTCCCGCCGGAAGATCCCGATCGGGCCGGGGATGATGTTCACCGCGCGGAGGAATCCCTGGGCCCGGCGCGCCATGTTGAGGCCTTCGATGTACTCCAGTGCCTGGAGCTTGGTCCACAGATTCCGGCGATTTACCACCTTCACGTTGCCGGCCACCGCGGCGACGCGGGGGTCGCGGAAGTGCCGCATCGCGTAGCGCAGGGTAGGCGGAGTGAGCCGGGAATCGCCGTCCATGCACAGCACGAACGGGTGCCGGGCCAGAGCGATCCCGGTATTGAGCGCGGCGGCTTTGCCCCCGTTCTCCTTGCTCACCAGCCGGATGGTGACGTCGCCGTAGTGTCCTTCCAGGGCGGACACCCGAGCCGCCGTCCCGTCGCTGGAGCCGTCGTCCACCACCAGGATCTCGTACGCCGGATAGTCGAGCTCGAGCAGGCTCTGCACCGCGGAGTCGATCACTGCCTCCTCGTTGAAGGCAGGGACGATGATGGTGACCAGCGGCTCATAGGGCGACTCTTCCGGCGGGTCCACGATCTTGGTCTCGATGTGGTGGAGGTAGCCGAGCCACATGAGCGAGAGGTACCGGATGATCAGGATGACCAGGAAGACGAGCAGCATGGTCACCCCGAGGAAGAGCACCAGTCCCTGGCCGGCGAACGGGATCCGCGAGATGAGATACACCATCGCCGTGACGGCGAGGAGCATCACCAGGACGCCGATGAAGAGGACCAGCAGGTAGCGAGGTCGCATGGCGGTTACCAGTACCAGCGGAGCCGGAACAGGCCGCCACCGGCCTCGTAGCCGGCATCGGAGCGATCCCGTCCGTAACTGCCGTACGCTCCCAGCTCCCAGCGCGGCCGGCGGTAGGCGAGATCGAGCGCCACCGACCACTGGAATACCGAGCGCGAGGCAACCGGGCCGTCGGCGACCGCGCGTTCCCTGAGAAACGCCACGCCCGGCAGCCCGCGCAGCGCCAGCGTGAAGCCAGAAGGACGCTGCACCCGGTATTCCAGCCCCACCGCTTGCAGGAGATAGCGGTCGGGCGACCAGTACTCCGGCGCGAGGTCGCCGAAGCCCAATCCGCCGCCGGAGTACACCGCGGCAAAGCCCGCGATCAGCGGATATCGGACGGCCAGGTTGAGCCCCGTCCGCTCGTTGTCGTCGCTGAGCCACAAGTGCTCGGCCGCCAACCACAGCTCGGCGCCGTTCCGGAACGGGATGGAGACGGAACCCGCCAGGGTCGTCGCCTTGAGCGCGGGATCGGTACCCGGCGCCACCGCGAGGCCGAGCGTCCGGCCGGCGCGGAGCGTCTCGTAGGCGGCGGAGCGGCTCACCCCGACCCTGACGTGCGCCGATGGTTCCACCAGCTCAGCCGACACGCCCCAGGTGCCGATGTCCGGCACGTCCTCGTGATGCAGCAGCCCAGCCCGGGCGCTCGCGCGGAGCCGACCGATCCATTGGGCAACGCCGCCTTGAACCGCGAAGCCGTCCACCTGCCGGGGCCCGGGGAAGGTCACCGTGTCCCGGGAGACCCGGCGAACGTCACCGCTGGCGAACACGATGGTCCGGTTGGCTTCCCCGAAGCCCACGCCCGCCCCTACCTCACTCGACACGAAGTCGAAGCCCGCGTTGTCGGAGAGGAACCGGGTGGTACTGGCGAGGCCTTCGTCTTCGTCCCGCCGCCGCCGGCCCTTCGCCTCCCGCCGCGCGGTCTGGATCCCGGCGAGGGCGGTGTTGTCACCAGGCCGAAGCCCGAGAGCCTCCCGGTAGGCTTGCACCGATTTCCTGGTGTCGCCCCGCCAGCGGTACAGATCGCCGAGCAAGGCGTAGGTCTCGTAGCTCGGCCGGCGCTGCGCCGACTTGAGCAGATCGGCTTCCGCCGCACGGTCGTTCCCGGACCACAGATAGAGCTGGCCGCGAGCAAACAGCAGGTCCGGGTCGCGATTCCGTTCGATGAGGACCGAATACTCCCGGATCGCGCCGGCGTAGTCTCCCGACCAGGTGAGTGCCCTGGCGTATTCGTGTCGCAGGGCCGTGTCCGCGGGGGTGAGGGCCACGGCCTCGCCCAGGAGGCGGGCCGCCGTGGTCGAGTCGGGCGCGGCGTGCGCCTCCCGCACCAGCGCGCCAACCAGGGCGAGACGATACCCAGGCTCGTCCGGTGACTCGCGGAGCCAGGCGGCGGCTTCTTCCGACGAGGGCTGGTAGCTCAGGCGGGTGGCTCGAAGCAATTGCGCGGCCGCGGTGTCGCCGGGCGTCAGCCCTCGAGCCAGCTCCAGCGCCGCCTCCCGCGGATGGCCGCCCCAGGCCAGGGCCCGGCCGAGCCCGAGCCGATAGTCCGCGTTGTCGGGGTCGTCGGCCAGCAGTCGCCGGTACTCGACCGCGGCCTCGTCGTATCGTCCGGCCGCCAGCAGCGCGGCCGCGTACTCCGAGCGGGTGGTCGCCGAGGAGTCCCGCTCCAGGAGCGTCCGGTAGCGGGTAAACGCCTCGTCCTGCCGGCCGATCTGGATCAGCAGACGGGCCGACGCGTGGATCGCGGCTGTGTCGGCCGGATGGACCGCGATCCAGCGGTCCAGCAGCGCGGCCGCTTCCGGTTGTCGGTTGGCATGGCCGAGCAGATACACGCTGTCGCGGAGGACCTGCTCCGGCGAGGGGCGCCAGCGGCGGACGGCCGGGCTGGGCGGCGGTGATGGCGGCGGGACCGGTGCGGGCGGCGGAGGTGGCGCCTGGGCCGGGGGGGCGGGGGCGACCGGCGCCGGGGGAGTGCTGCGCGGCCCTGCCGCCACCGTCTCAGCTCCGGTGAGACCGGCCCGGAGCTTGACGATGAC
>Ga0137403_10001492_pt1 | contig 29384 bp, 25 predicted proteins | sample CZOMad2_1_16fung_FD_122057 | JGI IMG/M metagenome (GOLD analysis project Ga0137403, IMG submission 122057) | Vadose zone soil fungal communities from Angelo Coast Range Reserve, California, USA - CZOMad2_1_16fungal (Hybrid Assembly) | ecosystem: Environmental > Terrestrial > Soil > Vadose zone... | reverse complement strand
AAAACTCGCTGGCGGACTTGAAACCATCTTTGGAGAGATGCTTTGAGCGAGAGCCGGGGAAATATCTTTGGCTGCTCATTCGATGGACTGAAAGACCGCTTTTGCATCGCAGGGGAACGGTTACCCCGCGGAGAGACATTTTATCTTGCTGATGTGGTTCTGCCCTCCAACCCGCTCGGGAAACTATTGACTGGTGAGGAGGCTGAACAGTCCAGGGTCTCTTCGGGATTACCCTGGCCTCCCGAAGCCAGAGTATGGCCAGGGGGTTCTTTGCGCCGTGTGCCGATTTCATGTGCTTGGAGATTCTTGGTGGATGCAGGAGATAAACCGCTTCGATGGTCGGTGAGAGGTGGGGTGTCGTTTCCATTCACCACAATCCTGACTGCACATGTAAGCGGACGGCTGAGGGAAGCCGACAAGGAACGGGATGAAATAGTCATCGCCATTCCAAATGAACTCGATGAATTTGGGCAGGATGGACTCCTGCGAGACCTCAGAAGACATGGCTTTCAAAAGGTTCAATTGGTGTGGAGACCTGTGGCTGTTGCCTTGGGTTGGCTGGAGCGGACCCAAAACGCGTTTCCGAGGGATATACCTTCGGATGACTTCATCATCGTAGTCCACCTCGGACCTGACTGTATGGAGTTTGTTCCCCTACGTCTCAGAGAGAAAGAGTTGCAAGGAAAGCGTTATGTCATCCCCCTCAGAGAGCCCCCTAAGATCAGGGTGCCACTTGCCGGTTGTGATTGGGCTGCAGACCTCCTCGAAAGCGCTTTTCGTATCGACGATCCAGGAGCATTTTGGCAAGCGTTTACGGGATTTCCCGAAATATGGGCAACCCTAGCGCAGAAGGCCTGGAGCAGTGAAGAACTCCCACGTGCCTGGAACCGAGGGAATTCTTGGGACCTCTGGGATCCTGAAGAGAGCATATGGGAGCGAATGTTGGACCTCGAGGCCAGGTCTTCCAAGCGGTTGACGGAGCTGCTAAATGGTTCTTGCCGCGTTGAGCGACCGGCCTCATCTGGCAGATCCTGGGTTGATCTCATTCAAGCGAATGTGAAGGAGGCCGCAGAGACCTATACAGGACGCCTTCGCGGAATGATACTCAGCGGACCTTTGGTGTCCTCTTCCCCGGCTCCCTGGTTGGCGGGTATCACAGCATTCTTAGAAGAGAAGGGACTGCAGGTAGCGCCCTCTTCCGAGGCAGCCCCAGAGAGGATTTGGATCAGTGGCTTGGATCGGGATGCTGTATCTGAGGGGGCAGCGATTTATGGTGCGCGCCTTAAGTCAGAAGAACCGACCTATTTGGACACTCTTCCAGAACTGTCCATCTGGGCTCAGGAGAGGGGGCGACTGGCTTGGTTCCCGCTTGTGAAAGCCCAGGAAGTTGAAGGAGGCCAGCCATATGAGGATCGCCTTGACCGGAAGTTCAGTCTACCAGCAACCTCCAGGAGCCTCCAATTCTTCCTAGGAAGAGGAAAGGAATCGGTTTTCAAGAAGGCCTCTGTCCAATTCCCATACCCTCCCGGACAGCGCATGCCTATGAACACCCACGTCTGGATGTATCCCGCGAGTGGTTTGGCCCGGGTGGAATTCATACCAATCAATAGGGACTTTCTTCGGGGACATCGGGTTTTTCTGGATTATTCGACAATGGAGGAGGTGACAGAAGCAGAGCTCCCAAAACGAAAGCTGGGCTCTCCGCCCATCACAAACATGCTAGTAGATCCTGCAGATTCTAAGATCTTGAGCGAGAATTTCGAAATGGTTTGCGAGAATTTCCTGAATTCAAGCATCCGAGATCCACAATACCATAAAATTGTTGGGAGCTTGAAGAATGTGCTCAATACCCCTATCAGATTCCAATCCTCTCTGAATAGATGGGTAAATGGCCGCATTGTTGATAAAGATGGAAAGGCAAAGACTCCAAGGGGTCAGAACCTCATCGACCGGGTTTCGGCCAAGTTGGGAAGTGACTTGCAAGAGCTTCTTGATCATCTCGCCCACCGAAGTGGCGAAAGTCGGCGTCAGATCGAGGCAATTCGGCATATACGTCAGGCAGCAGGCTGGCTCTTCGGAGGGGCGTCCTCCGTAGTGATCAGCTACCTAAAAGCCCAACTGGAGGGATCGGAGCAGACCAGGACGGGGGATGTTCTTGAAGCGGCTGGCCGTTGCTTTGTTGAAAGGCACGATATCGAGCTTCTTTACAAGGTGATACTCCAGGGAATTCAGTATCCAATACCAAAGAGACAGCGCTTCCCAGAGTTTTCAGCCCGTGCCATCTATCGTGTCCTGGAACTTAGGGAGCAAGCCTTAAATGCGATGCGAAGGGAAGATGCTGAGAACTTTGTTAGACAAGCAGTGATAAATATGGAGGAATGTGTCAACCGGAGGAATTTTAAACGAAAATTTTTTCAGTTTGTGAAATTATTTCTTTATCTGCTGCGATATCGTGAAAACGACCAATCTTTTCTGTCAGACAGTAATGATCAGGAACAAGAACTTTTTGATAGGATGCTATCTTGCCTTGAATCTGCACGAGGTCATTTCCAGGACGAAAGGAATTATCGTACAGCGAGAAGAGTGATGGATCTGACGAGTGAGCTAGAAAGATACAGAATATTTGAAGGTTCCGAAGATATTCTCGAGGTAATTGATGAGCTTGCAGGGTCAGACGATAATTAAACTCAACTGAATGAATATTAATTTCTCTTGTTTATATGGGAGGTCAGAGCATTTTTGTAAGTTACAGTGATAAAGTGCATCAGCCATTAGCTCCCCACGCGGCTGCAGGCCTGTGCGGCAATAAGCGATGCAACCCGCCCTCTCTTGTACTGCCATTCTCAGGAGCGTACAATTGCTTATGGGCAGCGCGCCTCCAATTCACATGTTCGATTGCCTTCATCGCCCGTCTCCGCTACTGGCTACACCGGTAGGGGGTCTTGACTGATTATAAGAATATTGCTATAAGCTAGGGTAACGAGGTTGCCCCCAACGGAGGTCATTTTCTATCAAGATGACAGCGGCCGTGCCCCCGTGGTGGAATGGCTTAAGGAACTTCGCCGCCTGGACCGCAAGGGGTACGCTAAATGCGTCCCCCGCATCCGACGCTTGGCCGAGTTGGGGCATGAACTCCGGCGCCCTGAGGCTGATTACATACAAGATGGCATTTATGAGCTCCGGGCCAGGCGAGGGCGTGTGAACTATCGGATTCTGTATTTCTTTCACGGCCAGGACGGCGCCGTTCTAGCCCACGCCCTAACCAAGGAGGGGGAGATTTCTGCCAGCGAGATCGAGCGCGCTATCAGGCGGAAACAGGCGTTTGATCAGGATCCCAGAAGGCATACTTACGAAGGAGAAGTGACCAGTGGCTAAAACAAGGGATGCACTGAAGATCATTGATGGCATCACCGGGGATGACCCAGAATTGAAGGCCATGATCGAGGCAGAAGCCATTAATGCCCGGGTGGCCCACATGATCTACGAGGCAAGAACCAGGGCAGGGTTAACCCAGCAGCAACTGGCTGCCCTGGTGGGCACGAAACAGTCGGTGATTGCCCGCCTTGAAGCTGCCGACTATGAGGGACACTCGCTGACCATGCTGCAACGCATCGCGACGGCGCTCCATCAGCGGCTAGAGATTCACTTGGTAGCAGCTCAGGAGAAGGCATCGTAAACCTCACAACGCCCAGTCATCTGGCAGCTCCGGTGTACGCATCGGCTTGATCATAACTTCGACAAGCGCCGCCTGCCCATCTTCAGTGGCGCGGATGGCACGCCGATAGGCGGGGATCAGATCACCTGGCTGCTCCACGCGTTCGCTGTAGGCTCCCAATCCCTGTGCCACCAGGCTAAAATTGCCTCCCAATTTGGCGACCTCCGGAGGGGTCCCGGCGGGTCGATTCATCCCCATCACGCCGCCGCCGATGCCGCCATTATTGATCAGGATCGTCAGGGTGGGAAGGCCCATGCGGACCGCCGTCTCCACTTCCATCCCAGTCATCCCGAACGAGGCATCGCCCAATAAGTGCACCACCAGATGATCCGGTCGGCCCAGTTTGGCGCCGATGGCACCACCCATGGACCAGCCCATGGCTGCCATGCCGCCCATGCCGACGTATGTGTTCGGCTTGGTGGCCACCCAGAACGGCGACAGATAGCCCCGGCTGCCGCCAGCGTCATGCAGGGCGACGGTCCTGTCGCGGTCGACTACCTGCATCAAGTCGTAGATGACGCGATAACCGTTGGTTGGCACGGAATCATCGATGAACACCGGCATCCATTCCCCTAACCACTTGTTCCGCGCTTGCTGAATCTCGGACACGACCTCCGGCTTGAACCCCCCTTCCCGCTCCCCGATGCGATCGCGCACGGCGGTGATGAGCGCCTGCAGGGCCAGTTTGGCGTCGGCCAGCATGGCGACATCGGCGCGATAAGTCTTGTTCAGGTCGGCGGGGTCAGCATTAATGTGAATCAGCTTGACGCCTGAGGGAATGGGCCGGCCATCAGTGCCGTTTGGCAGACGGTAGGAGTTGCCCACCGCCAGCACCACGTCGGCCTTGCGATTGATCTGCAGCGCCGGTCCCGTGGCATAGCGACTGCGAGGATAGACCCCCAGGCCCAGCGCCAGCGGATGGTCTTCAGGAAACACACTCTTCCCCACCAGGGTGGTGGCGACCGGCATGGACAGCAGTTCGGCCAACTCTCTGACCTCGGGCGCCGCGCCCGCCGACAGGGCTCCACCACCCACGTTCAGGATGGGATAGCGGGCCTGCACCAGGAGGTCGGCAGCTGTTTCGACAGCCTGGGGGTCAGGAGCGGCTTTTCGCCCCGGTCCAACCGGGTCATACTGCAGGGCGGCATCGGGGCCTTCAGCCCTCAGGACGTCCTGCGGCATTTCCAGAACCACCGGGCCGGGTGAGCCGGAGCGCAGGGCGGTGAACGCCCGTCGGATGATGCCGGGGATGTCATCGACTCGTGTAAAGGTGCCCCGCCATTTGACCAGGCCGTCGAAAATACTCGCCGACACCTCCTGTTGGTACTCTTTCCCGAGGTTGCGCAAGGGATGTTGTCCCATGAGCAAGAGCACGGGCACGTTGTCGGCATAGCAATCGGCGATACCGGTCAGGGTATTGGTGGCCCCCGGTCCCGTGCCGGTCATGGCCACCCCTACCTGGCCGGTAGCGCGAGCGTATCCGTCAGCGATCTCTACTCCCAGGCGTTCGTGACGGGAGGAAAACGCTCGGATGGTGGCTGAGTTCCGCAGCGGCTCCCAGAGCGGGGCCAGGCCTCCTCCAGAAAAACCCGTGATATATCTGACCCCTTCCTTCTCCAGGGCTCGGATCACTGCCTCGGCGCCATTCATGATAATCCCCTCCAGTTCCGCAATCTCTGATGGTGGCGATACACGTGGGAATCACTGGTTCCAGTAGAGCCTTCTCCCCATGCGGGGATTAATCAAACTTGAACGTCGAAGTGGCCCCTTCCTCACTAATCATCACCTCCAGGACCGCTGGTTGTCCGGAGCGTGTCACCTCGATGGCCCGTCGGATAGCCGGCACAATCTCATGCGGCTTATGAATCCGCTCCCCATGAGCTCCGAGTGCCTGCGCCACTTCGGCGAAATTGCCTGATAACTTCTTGAGCTGATAGCGCGCCGTGGCCATAGGGAAGCGGCTATCTGGATAGATGGCCATGGTCGCATTGTTCGAGATGATGGTGAGAATGGGAATGCGGGCCCGTACAGCCGTCTCGACATCCATCCCGACCATGCCGAAGGCGGCGTCGCCCATCATATGGATGACGTCCTTCTCAGGCGCCGCCAGCTTGGCGCCCATCGCCAGTCCCAAGCTATAGCCCAACTGCGTCGATTTGCCCCAACCGATGAAGCTCCTTGGATGGCGCGCTTCCCAGAACGGCACCAGCTGCTCGCGGATGCTCCCCGATTCGTGGGTGACAATGACGTTATCAAGGTCTACTGTGTGCATCAGATCCCAGACCACCCGATATGGGTTAATCGGGTCCTCATCGGCGGTCAGCTTGGGCAGCCACTTGGCCAGCCAGCCCTGTTTGACTGAGGCAATCTCCTCCGCCAGTGCATAGTTGACGGGACGGCCTGAGGCTCCGGCCTGCTGGCGCAGTTCATCCAAGAGCTGAGCGAGCACTAACTTGGCATCGCCGACCAGCGGGTATCGGCACGGATGGTCTTTGTTGATGTCGTCGGGATCGTTGGTGGCGTGAATCAGGATTTTCCCGGCTGGGATCGGGACGGCGAAGCCGCTGATGGCGAAGCTACAGCCGATCCCCAACACTACGTCGGCGCGGCGCAGAAAGTGATACACGCCACCGGTGGTGGCGCGTGATCCGGTGCCGACGGAGAGGGGGTGGTGTTCTGGGAAGGCGCTTTTGCCAGGCAAGGTTGTCATCACCGGAATCTGCAGGAACTCAGCCAGACGCACCAATTCGTCGGTGGCTTCAGCATAGAGCGCCCCCTGACCGGCATGAATGATCGGGCGTTCGGCGGCCAGCAGAGCCTGAGCGGCTCGACGCACGGCTTCGGGGTCAGCGGCGCAGCGCACAATTGGAGGCGGCTCATAGACCAGCTCCCCGTGGACCTCCTCCCCAGCTACATCCGAGGGGATTTCCAGCAGGACGGGACCTGGGTGCCCTGAGCGGAGTTTCGTGAATGCCCGGCGCATCAATTCGGGGATACGAGACGCTGAATTGATCTGGGCCGACCATTTGGTGATGGTCTCATAGCTGCGGGTGGGGCTGAACGTCGGCGGCACCCCCAGGCGGTCGCGATTGGCACCCGCAGGTAAGAGCAGAATAGGGACGGAATCGGCGAACGCTTGCGCGACACCGCCGAAGGCGTTCTCCGCCCCAGGTCCAGCCTGCATCAGAAAAACGCCGAGACGCTTACCGTTGTTGATACGCGAGAAGCCATCGGCCATATGCACACCGGTGCGTTCCTGCCGGCAGACGATGGGCCGGATGCCGGCCGCGGCAGCCGCTTCGATGAGCGAATTGGAGGGCATGCAACCGATCCATTCAACACCTTCCTGCTTCAGAATACTGGCTATAGCGGTGACACCGTTCATCGTGGGTCTCCTTGGCGAGTAGAGACAGCAAGAATTCGAGGGCTTGGTCCAGGGGTACTTTACACCACACGAGTCCTTCCTGGGAACAGAATCGTGATAGAATCTTTTATGGTGTCTGGAGCGGCTGTGCGTGGCGGCTGCTCCGTCATGACTTGTCCCCATGATAGATGGTGTACCTCTTCTCTTGTTTTGGCGTCACGACGGTACCTGTCAACACATGCGTGACATGCTCCATGGGGATGGGCGCCTCGCCACAGGCCGGCACGGCGGGCAAGCCTCATTCTATGGCATGGAGCCGCCCATCGCTGGTCCGTACGTACAGGCGCCCGCTGGCGAACACAGGGGCCGCATGGATGGGCTCACCGAAGGAGAGCTTCCAGGCGAGATCGCCCTGAGCACGGTCCAGCGCATAGAGGCATCCATCAATGGCGCCAAAGTAAACTCTTGGGCCAATGATCACTGGCGAGGCCATAATGGCTCCTCCGGCCTTAAACTGCCACAGCGCTTCGCCCGTCAGCGCATCCCGAGCATAAAAATCGCCATTGGTATCACCCACATACAAAGCCTCGGGGGCCACTGCTGGGGCGGAGACCATCCCGCCAGGCAGTTGCCGAGGGGAAACGCGCCACTTGCCCCCAGGCTGGCCGAGCGGCCGCGGCACCGGGAATTGCCAGAGCCAGAATTGAGCCCAGACGAGTGTAAGCTGGTATTGCCCGGGGAGCTCATAGGCATCGGCGGCCACAGCGAATATCCGCCCCCCAGAGGGGAAATAGACCAACCCGTTGGCGACGACGGGGGAGTCATGCAGACGGTCCGGGGTGCGATAGCGGAGCCAGCTCTGTCCGGTCCTGGCACGCAGAGCGTAAAGGCTTCCGTCCGTAGAGCTTAAAAACAGCGTGCCAGCATCGATTGCGGGTGGGGAGAGGGCCTGTTCCTGGGTCTTGAACTTCCAGATGAGCGTTCCGGTGGCCGCATCCAGGGCATACAGAAAGCCGTCCATGGAGCCAATGTAGACCATGCCTTGGGCTACTGAGGCGGAGCCAGCAACTCCGTCCTGCATCGTGAACTCCCAAAGGGTTGTGCCCGTATGGCGGTCTAACGCCAGCACACGCCAGTCTTGCAAACCGATATATAGCCTGTTCCCTGCGACAGCCGGAGACGTATGCACGGGCCCAGTCGTTGGTGTCTCCCAGAATCTATGTCCCGTCTGGGCATCCAACGCGATGAGCTTAAAATCGCCCCCAATGTAGATGATATTGTCGACAATGACCGGGACGGAACGCGTCGGTGGGCCCAGGTCTACAGACCACACAGGGCGGCCTTCCAACTGACGAGGAGCATCGGCCACGTCACGCCGTTGCTGAAGATCCATACCCCACATGGCCCATTGGCCGGATGGAGAGTTGGAGCTCAGCGTGGTCGTGGGCCTTTTGAACAATATGGTTATAGGGTCAGGCAGGAAAGGATAGGTCATCCATGCGCAAAAGACCGCTATCACAATCAGACCTATGGCTATCCACCGTAAGGGGTGTCTGCTTTTGGGGGTTGTGGCCCAGCCCTTCGACAGGTAATAGCGGCCACAGGCCAGGCAGGTTCCCCAGGCGGTCCTGCCTTGAGCCCCACACCATGGGCATACCTCAGCCGTGTGCGCTGTCTTTACTCTCCTGGTCACTTTCCTCTGTGCACCCCCGTGACGTGCGAGTCACCCTGTTGGCCCACAGCTGTGTGATTCCCCTTGGGGGTGTGCCTGCCGGCTTGTCCCAGGACGAGCCAGCAGGCCGATGCCTCCAGCATGTGGTGGTTTCCTCCCATCCTATGCGCTGGAGCGAAAACAAAGACTTTTGCGCGAGCCCTGGCTCACCCTCTCGCGGTCTGCTTTCAGGCGCGTGGGGGTGAGGGCGATGGCGGATTGTAGCACGGGCAGCGGCTGAGGTCACTCTGGATAGCTCTTTGGCCCAATTCGTGACAGGTGATGGGCCAACGGGCAGGAGTGGGTCATCTGTTTATGATACCAGACCCAGGGAGGCAAAGCGTTGCTCTGCGTCCAACTCGTCTGGATGCACCACGGGGTGAGTGCTATATTTCATTCGAACCGGTTCCCAAGATTCGGGGGGCTCTTCATAGGACTTATCCGGACTCCAGGACGCCCCCGACAAGAAGTGCGCCCTGAAGGTCTTGTGAAGTATTGGCGCTATGTCAGATGCCGACAGAGGCTCTATATTTCAGAGATCTGAGGTTAGGCGGCAAGATAAAGCGCGGGTTCAGAGCCCGCATATCGATAATATGGCATCTTGAATGAAGACGAAAGCACGACAGAAGACCACCCATAACTATGCCAACGGCTTTACGAATTGGTCCTTATCGCTTCTACTTTTACTCTTATGATTGCCGTGAGCCGCGACATATGCACGTCGACCAAGAGAACCGGAGCGCCAAATTCTGGCTTGATCCCGACGTCGCGTTGGCAGCAAACCACGGCTATAGCCGCAGAGAGTTGCGTGAAATCGAGGGCATGATGCGTGAGCATCTGGAGACCTTGCGAAATGAATGGGACGCCTTCTGCAGTGGTGACACTCACCCTGCCTAGAGTCGTAAGTGCCACGGTCACAGACGATACCCTGTCTGTCGACCTCGAAGACGGACGCACGATCGCTGTGCCCATCGGCTGGTATCCGCGTCTGGCGCATGGCACACCGGCCGAGCGCGCCAATTTTCAGATCAGCGGTGCAGGGTATGGAATTCATTGGCCTGAGCTCGATGAGGATATCGGCGTCGACGGATTGCTGCTTGGCAAGAAGTCTACAGAAAGTGGCGTCTCGTTCGAGCGATGGTTGCAGCGGCGCAAAGCAAGATAACCCTAAGAGACCGCCTAACCAGGGCTCGCAGCGGACGGGGGGACAGCGGCGGTTTGCAGGTCGGTGGCCAAGTCCTAGGTCGCGGGTAGTTCTGCCCCCGCCGCTGATGCCCAAGTCGAGAGAAGCGGCGTCTGTGAGGGGTCGGCGAGATGGACGAAGAACAAGGCCGCATCACTGATGCGATCCGCAGACTGCGGGAAAGGGTGCGCTGGAGACCAGGGAAGGACACCCAGCACCTAGCCAAACGAATTGAGCTAGGGCAGCTGCCGGTTGGGACAACTTTGGCGGAGTATGATGCAATATTCATCGGCGCCATCAGCCCCTCGACAGCCGAGGTGGTTGTCTACCGCTGGGGTGAACCCGTCTACCCGACCGTAGTCGCTGCGGTGGCGGGAGTCCGGTGGCTCGTGATGGTTGGTCTTGATAGTGTTATGGAGACGGCGTGCCCGCCCGAGGACCCGGAGACAGACTTGGCGAATCTACGGTTTCAACGGCTGGGAACACTGGAGGAACTCGGACTATGAACCGACTGGTTGTGCACTATCGCGTGGATGTACAGCATCCCGAGGTAAGCGGTGCAGAACACCTGGAAATGTTGCAGATCCGGGATCGGCTGGCCGAGCTTGAGTCCACGCTGACCTCCGAGGAGCAGAACGTGTTAGCAGAGGCAGATCGCGTCCTCGTAGAGCGGTCAAGCGCCTTCTTCAGGAACTTCTCCGGTTCTTGGACCTTGCTGCATACCGCCGCGAACACGGTATCCCACCCGCGCGCTGGTGGTGGTATCTGGACGTTATAAGCCATTTGCCACCGCTCAAGGACGAGGCGCCAGATATTAGACACCCTACTCCCCCCGTCTGTATGAGTGATACAAAGGATTGTGATCAGGATCCCGTGCCCCCAAAGGTCTTGCCGGACCTCCCGACTGCTGCAACGTTTATCGCCGACAAGGTGGACTGGGCGCCACTGGGGGCGCCTCGGAGCTGACTGTATATAGCGCCCCAAATCAGCTCGTAAGAATGCTCATGACTTTTTGAGTGCAACGTGCCAAATCCTCCCGCAACTCATAAACCCAGAAACGACAAACTCTCCAACCGAGACTCTGAAGTTGCAGATCTCTCCAATAGTCATCATCCTTGCGACCACCGGCCGCGGTCCGGTGAACAGTTTCGCCATCGATTTCCACGTCTACTTTCTTCGGGTTTAAAATCGCTAGGTCAAGGAAACGCCCTGCGATGGGGTATTGCGGCACCGCGTTGACGCCGGCCAGCTGTATGGCCTCGGCAAGCCTCTCTTCCCACGGAGATTGGAAAAGATTTCTTTGCAGTCTTCCTGCGTCTGGCTGACCGGAGAGTGTCCGCCGAGCGAGTTTTTCGATGAACGGGATGCCACAACCAAGAGCCCAGTCGCGGTTCCCCACCACGTGCAACACCGCACGAGCTCGGGATACCGCTACGTTGAAGAGATTGGGATTCTCCCGCAAAAATATCTTCGATCCTTCTGGCAGGTCTGGCCCTGCGCAGAGGCTAAATAGAATCAGGTCGCGTTCATCGCCCTGGAATCCGTGTGCCGTCGAAGCGAGGAAGCGGACGCGCTCCATGAATTCCCTAGGCAACTCATCATCCGTTTCCAACAGGTCCCTGAGTCGAATCATCTGCTGCCGGAACGGCGTGACCACGCCCACCGTGCCCCGATAGTCCTTCGCGGCCAGCATCAACAGCTCGTTCCGAATAGCTTTCACTTCCTCCATACACCATGCACCCGTTGGCCCCGGCTCTAGCTGACCCGCAAGGTGTGTCCAGTGAATTCCCGGCCGTGCACCGCTGGGGATGTTCAACCGCTCGGTAACTGTCACCACATGTAGTGTCCTGGCGTAGAACGCCTCGTTGCAATAGTCTGCAATGAGGTCGTGCGACCGGAAATGCAGGTCGAGGCGCACGCGCGCAGTCTGGGATACCGACGGATTGGCATCCGCCAGGTCGAAAGCGCTGTTGACGCGATAAGTGAACCGCTGCACCGTTGTATTCGTCAGTTCATACTGCTGGAGCAATGCTTGCTCGATTGCTACATCGAGCCTGCTCACGTGTTGGAGTTGCATCGGATCGCCGACAAGCACCGCCCGCTGGCTCCGTGCCAGCAGTGGCACCACCGATGCGATGTCGCACTGGCTGGCCTCGTCGATGACCACCAGCTCGAACAATCCGGGCACCAATGGCAACGCGCCACGGGCCGAAAGGTTGGATACCGACCACAGTGGGAACGCGCGCAGGATGAGAGGAAAATGCTTGCTCAGTTCGCGCGCGAAGCGGGCAGCCCCCCAGTTCTGAACGCCAGCTCGTAGGTTAGCCAGTATTTCGCGCTCAGTAGGGATAAGCGGATTCGGCAAGCCACCCGCTGCCCAAGCCATCCACTCGTGTGTCGTCTTCTCGATGTCCTGCTGAACCTCCGCTAGCTTGCGATTGCACTCCTCAGCCACTGGCAACTGTGCCACCCGCTGCTCGCAACTGGTCACCAGTCCTTCTACACGCGCTGCCTCGGCCCACATCTTCCATGTTGCGAAGAAGTCGTCCCATGCCTCGGCTGGCGCCCATGCATCTGGGAATGCCCGGTTTGGAAATGGATTCGGCATCCCTAGCAATGGCCCGCGTATCGCTCGGCGTCGCGCCTCCACCTGACGCCAGCGCGCCGACTGCCACAGCCATACGAAAACATTTGATGGGAGAAGAAACGCTGCACGCAGCTCTGCCTGCAAGGTTTCTAGCTGGCCGCAGGTTACGTCAGATCGCCAATTCCCGAGAGCTGCATCCGATTGCGCTTGGAGCGGAAGGTGCTGTCTTATTTCGTCAAGCTGCTGGGTCAGCCTGCCGTATTCCTCGCGCGCCTGTTCAAGTGCTTGCAGGGCATTGATCGCCTCCCGCTGGTGGGTGAACGCTTCACCAAACCGCTTCTGGAAAGCTTCACCCAATGCAGCATCGGACCGAGGCGGGCGCGTGAGCAGCGTTCGTAGTTTGGTGAGATAGTTCTGACGCTGCGCGAGGTCGCGGCTGGAGGTCTGGATAATCAGATCGCCGCCTTCAACCGTGTTGTTCAATCGTGGCAACACCGCTTCAAGTGCCTGATGATTCTTGCTGGCGAAGAGCGTGGGCCGGACGCGGAGCAACTGGTTCAGCAACATCCCGGCCACAACCTCCGACTTGCCTGTACCGGGAGGACCGGTCACAACGGAGACTGGTTCGACCATCGCGTTTACTACCGCAGCGCGCTGGGCGGGATGTAGCAGACGGGTTTGCACAATGTGGTCAGGCGTGAACGCTGGCGGCGCTGGCGTATTTTGTGGCCCAAGCCTTGAGTCTGCCGGGTCGCCGACTTCTTGTCTGGAAGCCGCTGGGGCATCCCCGCCTGCTTCCGCGTTGAAAACTCGCGATACACCATGTTGCATGATCTGGCTGCTGGCCGACGCTTGCGGTGGTTCATGCGGAAAAAGCTGCGCGAGCGCCGTTTTATCGAGGTCTGCGTCAGAGCACTTCTCCGAAATGTCGCGCAGGTCCCGGAACAAACTGCGAGTGTAGCGAAGGCGCGGACCCAGGGTAAGCACAGCCAGGTTATAGAGGCCCGGCTCGGCCCTACCCCAATCCGCTACATGACTCAATGCATGTGGCTCAATTTGCTGAGCAAAACGGTTTGGCTCATAGAGGTACTGCGCGGCGTTCTGCGCTAGTTGTGCGAAATCTTTCGGCCCTGGGGCGAGCCGCTCGCTTTCATCGTCTTCCTCACCAGCATCGCTCAAGAACCCCATAGCGCGAAGGAAGGCCTCTCTCTCTGCACGCTGGCGAAGTCGATATTCGAGCCATGAACCATTGACCGCGATTGGGCCATCAGGTATGAGGAGGAGAACACCTGCCGACCAATCTGCCTGCATCGGCTGCGCGAAGAGGGGGATAATAAAGCCGGAAGACCCCTGCGGCTTTACCAGCACAACTGGGTAGCCAAGATAAACGCATTCATCCTCACCACGCCGCACGCGATTCCGCTGAAATGGTGCTTGCTCCCGTGCTAGTGGCACGGCGAGGCCACCGCCAGCGCATAGCCGTGCCCAAGGAACATCGCACACGGCGATCCAGGTGTCGTCCTCATTGTCCAAGTATGCACGCAACCTTGGCGCTTCATCCTGCAACAAGCAATCCATGTAGTAATGGCACAGGCGGCGGAAAAGTGCCCAGCGACTGGCAGGTAACGAGGGCGAGATGACCGGGACGTGTGTAACTTGCTGACCTGGCGGCGCGCCGCTGGATATGACTGCCACGGGAGCCGGTGGCACTTTAGCAAGTGGACTTCTTGCCAAGTTTACGCCCGCGGGCATCTTGAGCAGGCGCCAGCGAGTTCCTTCCAGTCGTACATAGCCGTCTCGCTGGAGCCGCCGCAGCTGCTCCACAAGCTGAAACTCCTCGACTTTGCCTCCTCTACGGCGGAGCGAATCGCAAAGTTGAGCGGCGGTCTGGGCACCGGGCGCGTGGGCTAGGAGGTGGAGAATTTCCTCAAGCATCGTCGCCGCCTTCATCTTCCACGCTCAGCAGAGCTTCAATGTCCGACTCTGTGGCCTCCATACGCAGGAAGTTGATGGCCGCACGTGGCACCGGTTGAAGATGACGAGGGAGTTGGCGGCTTCCGCGGTCCAATTTTTCGAGGAAATAGATCAAGTTTTGCGCCAGCTGCGAAGTCGGTGCTAAGAACTCAGGATCGTAACGTCTACGTTTGAGGAGGAATGGGATCGTCTCTAGGCAATTCAGAAAAATTCGGCCTCGAGCGAAATTTCTTTGCGTCACTCGCCCCTGCAGAATTTCGAAAATCCGCTCCGTGAGCTGGTAAAGGTTGGATTCGGAGATAGCGTCTGGATGGAGTGCATGGTTGCGAAACCTGCAGATGTTGCGAACGGCACGAAGCCACTCGTTCGGACGAATAGAGGAGTCGTACAGTGCTCGGACCACTAGCGGATAGAACCGGCGCAAGTCATCAGGGGTCTCAAAGGCAAGACCAATCGCATGGAGTTCCACGGCCAATAAGGCGAGGGAGGTGGGGCGCGCTGAGGTGCGGTGCGCTGTGGTAAACCGCTCTCTCAGATAAGTGAAACATTCCTCTGGCATCGCGAGGTAAAACCAGCCACCTGCCCGCAGCAGGGTCTTGCCCAGATCGCCGTGAGCCTCTCCCCGTTGCACAAGCGCACTGAATTTCTCCCCGATGGCATCGCGAAGCTCATGCACTATGCCCGGTTCTGGCAAGGCGTCCAAATTTCCGTCCGATCCAATGATTCCATAATGCAGCCTGAAGTCCTTGGCCCTAGTGCGCCCACGCCTTCGGTCCACGTTGTGAGCGAGGGGCCATTTGTTGAGATAGTCATTGTAAGCTCTGCGCAGCAGTTCTATCGCGTCGCGGGTGTTCTGCCAGAGGGCACGCAATACCTCCTCAAGCACCGGCCGTGCTTGGGTGAACATCTCTTCATCGGGTACGACACGCGACACACCTGGCAAATAAGCTAGTGGCAGTGGTTTCGGTTCGTCGCATTCCTTCATGGTGTGCCAGTCGAGCCGGGCTGCAAAGACTCCCGGCGTGACGGAATCGATACGAACGCGTGCGAAACCTTGCCCGGGTTTCACTTGCACCTCGACGCGCACCGGTTCGTCTCGTGTCGCTGCCGTGGCGAGTTCAGTGCTGACTTGGCGGAACACCGGCTTGCCACGTAGCACCCGACAAAGCGGCAGCGACAGCCGGTCCTGGCCCTTTTCGATGCGCAGCCCAGTGACCGGGGTAGGTGAGGGCCAAGTCTTGCCTGCTTCGACGCTGCCGGCGACGACCAGCTTATTCCAGCGGAGCATAGGATCACCGTATTCGTCCGTCCCCCTCACGCACAAGTCCAGCGGGAGCAGTGTTTCGCGGTAACATGGCAGGCCATGAGCAATAGCGGCTGCTGCCAGAGCCGCACCTTTGACCGCGGAAGGCTGACTGGGCGGAAAAACTTGAACGGCCAATCCCAGTGTTGGTGGCAGCCCTATGTGTGTGATGATTGAGTTGCGCTCCAATAGCAAATCGGCGAACGTACCATCCGCCAGCACTGCGATGCATGGCAACCCTGAAGTCTCAAAGTTCCGTTCCTGGGCCTCCCATCGCTGAGCGATAACGTCTCGCAATTGTAGTCTGGTTTGGGAGAGACGTGACCAAAGGGAACGGAGCGTGGTAAGTTGGCTAAACTCTTGTCGCAAACTTGCAAGTGAGTTCGGTGAACATACTTCGCGGATTGCTTCCAGTTCCTGCGGCGAGAGGTCGCGGTTAGCCATAAGTCTTCTCTCCAACCAGTCGCTGGCAAACACACGGGGCCACCATCCCAACAGTTCGTCGTCAGTCTCCGTGCAGGCCAAGCCCAGCGCGAAGCCGAGACCCAGCGTCTGGAGCTCCGGTGGCATGTCGGTCAGTTGGAGGTGGTTGCGCACGGGTATAGTCCAGACACGGCCCCCGTAACGGCGGGCGCGCAGTTCGAGCGATATGGCCTCCCACACGTCTAGAGCCATCGTCAGAATACGCAGGCGACCAACGACTTCGCCCTCCTCGTCTTCTGTGACCTGTCCTACAGGAAGCGCGGTAGCTGTGTGGCACCAATGCAGCGCAACGGCCAGCGGCCGGGGCAATAGATGTACCTTTGATAGACCGGCCTGCGCGAGATTGTCGAGCAGAATCTGCTGGCCAGCTTCGTCAAGCGTGTCAGGAACCACAATAGCCGTCATGATAGACTTCAACGGCGCGCCAGCCGCGGTAAGAAAAGCCTTGATGCTGGCTGCCAAGATCTGGCCTGCGTGCTCGGTGTGCTCGCGTCCCTCTGGGCACCATTTGAACTCAGGATCGCCGCGTCGGGTTAATCCTTCATCCGCGCCGGGTGATGGCAGCAGGGCTGTCCAGGCGGCAACCAGCGGAATACGGCCCACACCGCATGCAGGGTCGCTTGCATAAGGCACTTGTGCTTCTGGCGGCCATGCCAGGCCAGCAGAACGACGATGCGCCGAGGCAGCAGCACCAGCGAGCAACGGTTCACCAGGCATCAACGGCAGGAGGGCACTTGGCAACTGATGGTGGAAAGGCTGACGAATCTCCACCTTTGGAGGCCAGTGACGTGCGAGCGCAGCGATGTCTATCGCATCATCCGCTCGGACAGCTTCTGGGCAGAACGCAAAGCTCACCAATGGAACATGCTGAGTGAGATCAATGCCGATGCCAACAACGCCATCGTTCATAGTTCACCAAACAACTCCTCGACCACCGAGTGGAAGCGTGCCTTGAAGTCATCCACGAAGTGCAGCCGTGCGTCGACATTCGGCGGTAGGCAGAGGGCTTTGACGGTGCCACCGTTACTCAAAGGTGGGCCAGGTTCAAGAACAACGCAGGGCTCGTCCTCACTCTCGAACTGCGTCGCGTACTGGCCAAGGTCGGCCACGAGTATCAATCCGCTGAGTTGAAGTTGACTTTGAGCGAAGCGACGCATGTCCGCCGCCAGTTGTTCCACAGCTTGACCGCACCGAGCCACTATGCCTGCGAGGCCACATTTATCGCGGCCGAGCGCGGTGTGGTAAAAGTGCCAGACCAGCAAACCGCAGTTCAGCTTCGGCCAAAGCAATACTTGGTCGCAGCCACTGGCGCCAATGTACTGAGCGCCGCGAAAGGGCGGTCGTTCTATCCACTGTTGACGGGCGCGGCCACCAGCGATATCAAGGTCGCGACTGTCAAAGACGAGACAGTCACCCCAGTGGGTGCGAAACGGGCCGGGCGCCACGGGTGGTTCTGTCCATAGGCCTTGGCGTGATTCATTACGATAGTATGGGGTGCTTACAGCGATGGGCTCGAACTGCTTATACTGCTTGTCAAGGTGAAGACAGCAGCCAATAAGCTGGCGTCCAGTCTCACCCCAGAGCACGCGTTGCCAAGCCCATGCATCATCCTTTACCCACTTCTCACGCCGGATGCGAAGATAGGTTTTCCAAAGAATCTTGTAGCGGGGCTCAAATTGGAGTGGGTAGTTCGGCCCAATTGGATGATGATCCAAGGTACCAACACCCCGCATCCACTCGGAGGTACGCCAGCTACGATTTCTCCGGCCAAAGGCACGAACCGACCTAACCTTGCCGTCTGACGTAAATGCAGCGTTGGCACGGCAGTATTCACTAGCCAGTGCTGCTGCTGACTCCATGACCCAGCGAGTGACCCGGTTTTCGGGCGTGTCGTGCTGTTCTCGGCGACGCACAGCCAGCAGGCGCTGCCGCGGCCCCGCTTTTTCGACGGGGGTGATGCCGGGACGACGGACAAAATCGCGGATGCACACGGAGTCCAGTTCCTGGATGCGTCGTAGCGGCGTTTCTTCGCGGTCGCGTTGGAGGATTCGTCGCGGATGTTGGCTGATGGCATCAAGTGCCCGATGCAGGGGCTGTTCGCCGCTTAACTGAACAATGAGCGCCATCCTGGCCTCGTTTCGGCCCTCGCGAAACCATACGCTCGCTGCTGCTTGCCAGGACCGGCGAACGCAGGCAGCACGGGTCATGGCGTCGAAGTCGTCGGGTTGTTCTGGCAAATGGCCAAGCTCCTGAAACGCCCACACCTGCCAGTCTATCCACGCATCAACGAAGTGACCTAGGCTCGGTGAGGATAGCTCCTCCCCACGTGTCTCCGGTGGACGCGGGACGACATGAATTTGATGCAGTGCGACCATGCCATCCGGTAAACGTAACCTGAGCGGAAACTCTTCGTGCTCGCGGCGCGGGCGCGGGTCTGTCGGCAGGTGGAATGCTTGAACGCGGTTTTCTCCGAGGAGGAAGGGGAAAGAAGCGGCAGGCAGAGGCCATTGGCCAGTCGGTAGAGCGACGACGGGGGGCTTTTGCCTCAAGGGAAACAAAAAACGAGGCGTGCTCGAACCGTCCAAAGGAGTTGCATCATCAAAAGGCTGCTGCTGGGCTATCAGCCAACTCCACGGCTCACGCAGCTTCAGCGGTTGGGACATCATTCACCTTAGTCGTGGACCACGCCGTGGAAAAGGAAGGTCAGTTGGTTTTCCCAGCTTTCTTTGAAGGCTTTTTTCAGGGGTTCATCTCCGAGTTCGTCTATCACGCTGCCAATGGTCTGCAGCGCATCCCGGGCAAGGTCAGGTTCAATGCCCCGTAACTTGGATAGGATGCGTTGCTCGATCTGGTCGGCCATGGCGTACTTGTGCCAGTTCGCGACCCAGCGCGGGTAGTTGGCGACGTAGGACCGGATGGCTTTGTCCACACGGAATGCGAACGGACGACCAATCTGGGTAAGGGCGTTGTTGAGTTGCTCAATCCATCTATCCACGTCGGATGCGTGTGGGCCAAGGTCTGTCATCGGGCGCAGCCAGCGTTTCCAGTTCTCGAACGTGAGGCCATTACTTGTTCGGCGCTGCTGGATCTGTGCGGTATTTGGGTTCGTCTTTTTCGGTCGCCAAAAGCGGAGGACACTGGCGCGGTCAATGACTTTGTCGGAGAGAGCTTGCGTGGACTCGTCTTCGTTCATCGTGCCGACGAAGAGCACGTTCCGGCCGGGGTAGAGACTGAACCTCTTGCGTCCGTTAAGGAGACTCCCCAAATCGAGCTCGATTTCCGCGCGGCCACGGTCTTGCCCGTTTGCCTCGTCCCCAATGCGGCGAGTCTCCAATTTGCTAAGGAACTCAGAAAAATAGTATTCGGTCCGGGCAAGATTCATCTCATCAAGCAGGACGAGCAACATGCGGCCGCTGCAGTCGTCAATTTCGGCGTCCTCGGGCAATTCCCAGGTGACTTGGTTGAAAAGCTCGAACTGAACGAGCGCGCGAGCTAATTCCGTGGCTTTATAGCGCTTCTCAAGATAGTTGTAGAATCCTAAGAGGTCCTGTGGGCTGTCCCAGCGCGGCTGGACGGCGACCAGCAAGAAGTGGATGCCCAGACCGTCGGCATAGTGGCGGGGTAATTCGCTTTTGCCAGTGCCGCTGATGCCAGCCAGCACGACGAGCGGTGAGATGTCGCTGACTTTGAGGGATGTATGGAACGCGTGAAGGACTCGCTCAGCAAATACGAGATCTCTGCTGCGGATATAGTCTCGCACGCGTTCTAGAGCTTGGCGCTCGTCATGATTGCCGGAGGCTGCGGGCAGATATTGGGGGGCGAAAACAGGTGCGAACAGGTCACCATATTTCCCCTCTTCAGTGACGCCGGTCCTTTCCAATTCGACCTTCAGTCCTGCAGCCAAGTCCTTGAGCGTTTCGATGGACTTTTGCAGACTTGTTAGTTCAACGCGCGCAGCGTCACGCTCAGCGCGTGCTTGATCGCGCTCGGTGATGGCGGCGCGTTTTTCACGCTCTGCCTGATCGAGCTGCGTACGTGTTTTCTCAAGCTCTGCCTCTGCCGCCCGACAATTGCCAATTAGCGATTCGCGTTGCTGGGTCAGTAAATCAACTGCATCGTCTAAGCGCCTCCTTTGTTGGGCCAACTCCGCAGTCTTTTCCTCTAACTGTTTCAGTTCACCGAGTGCCGCCTCCAATCGTCGCGTTGTTAAATCGAGGTCTGCCTTTGCAGCATCACGGGCAATGCCTACTTGATCCCGCTCAGCGATGGCGGCTGCCTTCTCTCTAGCGGTTGTCTCGATCTGCTGACGGAGCGTTAACAGATCGTGTTCGCAAGCTTGGACCGAGTCCTTTAGGCTCTCAACCTGAAAATCGAGCTGTCGGCGCTGGTCTTCGAGAGCGCGCAGGTTGTTCTCCAACTCGCCTTTGTGCCTTTGTAGCCCGTCAAGTTGGTCCTGAAGCCGAGGGATCTGCTCGGCAAGTTGGGTTTTCTCCTGGGTTGCACGCTGGACCTCTTGGCCTATCTCGATGAACCGCGCTTCCTCCTGGGCAAGCTTTTGCTGGACGGCGGCAAGCTCGGATTTACCGCGTTCCAGGTCGACCATCATTTGCTGGATGCGGGCGGGGGCGTCGGGATTGGCTTGTTGCCATTCGCGCAATTGATGCAAATGTCCGACGTCACCATCCAATGCCGCAAGCTGTTGGCGCTGCGATTGGATAACGTCACTCACCTGCCGCAGTTCTTCGCGCCGAACGGGCAGTGTGGCATCGAGCTCATTCAGTTCGTTCCAGCGCGGCAGAAATCGCTCGGCTATGCGAAGCTTGAACATCATTATAATTACGCCCAGTCCCGCGAGCAGGGCGAAACTCCACAGGACCCATAGCGGCAGCTGTATAGTTGGCATCATCACGTCCCGCTGTATGCGCTCACTGTCCGCCAGTGAGTGCCTTAGGTTGTTGGCTTTCCAGGCGTCCAAGTTCCTTTTCCCGATCCTCCCTGTCCTTCTTGAGTCGTTCAATCACGCTTTCAAGGCGCGAGATCTCGCGAACGAGCTCGCCCTGTTTCGCGGACATCTCTTGGAGGAGTTTCCGTGTGGCAGAGAGATCAGAATCGGCTTTCTGCGATTCGGCTGTTGCAGCGTCCCGCAGGGGTTCCCAATCCTTGACTTCTTTGCGCATCTGCTCCAAACGCTTCTCTAGCTGTCCCCCTTGGGATTTCAGTCCTCCGATCGTGCTCTCGAGACGTGACGACTCGAGGACGAGCTCATCCCGTTTGGCGGATGCCTCTTGGAGGATTTTCTGTGCTTCTGAGTGATCAGAAACGGTTTTCTGCAAACTGGCTCTTGCAGAGTCCCGACGAAGCTCCCATTCTGTGGCTTCATTGCGAATCTGCTCCAACTTCCGCTCTTCCTGTTGAACGGTAGCCTGGATAGTCTTCAAACCAGATACTTTTTGCTCGAGATCCGTTCTTTCGTCCTTCAGAGTTTGAACTTGCTGACGCAGCATCGCCACCTCGCCAGCGAGCTTCTCACGCCCCTTCCTGGCATCGTCAGCCTCCGCATGAACTTGGTCTAAGCGCTTTTGTGCATCGGCAACATCTGCCCGCAGCTGCTTTTGTTGCGTGTTAAGACTGGTGAGCGCGCTCTGAGCTTCGTTCACGCGGCGTTCAGCTTCCGTAGCCTGATTTAAGGTAACTTTGGCTGCCGTGCTGGCTTTTGTCAGTGACAGGTGTTCGGTCTTAAGCTTCTCAATTTCTGAGATGAGTTCGGCCCTCTGTTTTTCCACACCCACCAAATTTTTGTTGGTATCCTCCAAGCGTTTGGCGGCCTGTGCGATATCAGCCTCCGCCTGTCGCACCTTGCTTTCCGATGCCGTCAGAGCGGCTTGAGCCTCGGCTTTCTCTCTCAGGCGCTTTTCCCAATCCAAAATGGTCGGCGCAAGAACCTCCCTTTGCTTTTTCAGCGATTCGACCTCAAGCTGCAGAGCGGCCAATTCGGTGCGAGCTTTTTCAAGTGCAGCCTCTGCTTCTTGGGCTTGCCGTTTTGTACCTTCAAAACCTTCCATCTTGAAAATGAGCATTCCGGAAAAAACAGCATAGCCAAGAACAGCAATGATCAATGCGCCACCTAGCCAGAGGTTGATGACAGAGGTTCCGCTCATTTCAGGCTTGATTCTGGTTGAAGGCTCGTGATTCAGCATTCCCTTGCATATCTTTCATGACTTAAGTGAAGGCGCTCTTTGAGTCTCTTCAATATGCCTTCGCTTGATGCGCATAACCCACCGTTCGGTCTATGATTACCCATCAATCTACTGGTGTATCTCCTGGCGTATTCGCCCTCCAAACATTTGATGATCTAGTCCTACAGTTGTAGTTGTTGATCTTCACCCAGAGATCTGTGCAGATGTCCCCGGGAGCCTCCTTTCGATAGGAGGGCATTCAATACGTGTCAAGAGTTGCGTTCTCCAGAGAAACTGCGCCAGGACGAGTTGGTTGGCCATCCTACCGCTCCCCTTATCAGGTGGTGATGAGAGGACGTACAAAGGCAGGGATCACACCCAAAAGGCCGGTCCAGCTTCTCCTGCAAGAGGCGAGTAAACGCTAAACAGGCAGCCCAGGGGGGGATTCATCGAATGTGAGGCTAAGTGTATCAAAAATGGGATATTTCTCAAAGAACTTTTTCATAGAGGAGGGCCGAAGATAACGGTCTGAGGATTGCCACCTCGGCATTAGCTGTCTAACAATTCTTCGGCTCGTAGAGTGTCAGGACGCCTCACCGCAGCCGCTCTCCACCAATAACGGTTATGCGTCATTCGGAGTGGTGCCCACTTTCGCCCCTATTCTCCTTCGCAGATCTGCGCATAAGCACCTCGCGCAATCGTGCGATGCCCTCAGGACAGCGAGGAAGATTCTCCTGCCTTCGCTTTCCCGCACGCCTATTCGGTGTCAGCCTATCCTTCTTCGAATGGCTACTGCACCGTCACCGAGCTATCGGTGCGATCGCACCTAAACCCCGTGCTAGTGGCCAAAGGCCTGGCCGCAGCCACCCAGGCAGTCGTTCAGCGGCTAATGGGTGAAAACCCCGATGTGACCTTAGATGACGATCGACGGGGATACGGATGCTGCGGTGCTTGGAGCCGATGTGGAGCAGGTCTTGTGTCCCCCCCTGAGGTCTGGGAATATTGTGACCTTGAGCGACTTGCGGACTAGAAGTTGGTAGGCTCACGATTCTGCTCGGCCGTGGTCGTGTCGGACACTTTAACGGTGCGCTTCAGCCCGTGTGCATGCTCGGTGATCAGGCGACGCTCGGCCACCACGTGTGAGTCCGTGGCCGAGAGATACTCGGGATACTGGTAGCGGACCGAGTACAGCGCATCGTAATCCTGATCGGAAAAATTGTAGTTTTGCAACCAGTTGCTGTAGAGGTGAAAGGGGAACTAACGAAACGCTGGGATCACCTCCTTCCCAAACAGTTCAATGGAGTTCTGGACCAACTGCTTGGGCATCTGGCCGATTTCGTGGTTGGTGCAGAAGATGTCGTACCCGATGCGCTGCTTACCATCTTCGATCTTGCGAATGACCGTCTCTGGGCTCCCAACGATGGCGAGTCCATTCTCGAGGTTGAATTCGTAGCTCTGTGCCGCCAGACGCATGGTCTCGCCACGCGCCTTGTCGTCGGGGCGCTCACTGTCTCGGCCCATGCCGCGTAAGTGTGCCCCCCAGCCGATGCGCGTCTGCGCAATGCGGCCTCCGCCTACTCGCACCGCACCGGAGGCGAGGAATTGTCGTGCCTCCTCGTGGGCTTTCTCATCGGTTTCTGCCACGTGCACCTGGCGCTGCAGGAAAATGCGGGGCATGGGGCCTGGGTGGTTACACTCCTGCCAAATGCGGCGGTAGAGGTCGAACTTGCGGGCCACGACCGCGTCGGTGTCCAGGTTCTGGGAGACGTGGTAGTTGTTCCGCGCGGCGAATTCGACGGCAGCATCGCTGTGCACGGCAGCCCAGATGGGCGGGTACGGTTTCTGATATGGCTTCGGCTGGGGCAGTGCCTCATCGAATCGGAAGTATTTGCCCTCGTAGGTGACTTCGTCCTGGGTCCACGCCTGCTTGACCAGGTCCAAGACTTCGCCAGCAATCGCCGCCCGCTGGTAGTAATCCACCCCCCAGCGGATGAACTCATGCTCATGAACGCCGATGCCCGTCCCGAACTCCACCCGGCCGCGAGACAGATGGTCGAGCATGGCCACCTCCTGTGCTAGACGCAGGGGGTGGTAGAAGGGCAGCTGCCACATCATGGCGCCGATGCGAAGCGTGCTGGTGGCTCCCGCGACGGCTGTCAGGAAGACCGTTGGCGCGGTGATGCGCCCCACCGGTGAGTTTTGATGCTCTATGACGAAGTACGAATGCCAGCCCAACTCTTCGAGGCGCTGCGCCATCCGGATGTGCTCGTCGTACACATCGGCCATGTTTGCGTCCTGTTCGGCATAGCCACCAACTCCGTCCCAGAAGGCGAACTGCAGCTTAGCCATGGTTTAGCCTCCGAGATTGTCGATACTTGGCTGTGGTTGTAGGTGGACCCGCCCCATGGGGAGGTGATTTGCTATTTCTCGCGCGATTGTAGGAGCCGCAAGCCTCACTGTCAATGTCGTGTTGTAGTTGACTTCGCGTGACTTGGAAGGATACGATACCACTGTCCGAGGCGGCAAGGGCCCGTGCGCACCTGTCAAACCGTGGGACCATGGGCAAGGCCCTCTTCCTTCCCTAGTTGCCGGCCTGCCATCTGGCGGAATGGCTGTACCAAAGTACTGCTGACCATCGCATCGACGCGGGATAGGGTGTTAGCCAAGCGGTTTGCGACATACCACGTGAGGGGGAACGCGCGATGGCGGAACAATCCGCTACTGTGTTTTCAGGACTTGGAAGGCCCAGCAGAGGTCTCTATGGCTCGGACCTCATGGTGGAAGTGTTGCGTGAGCTAGGTATACGCTACATTGCATTAAATCCCGTCGCGAGCTACCGCGGCCTGCACGATTCGCTGGTCAACTTTGCTCCAGGCGAGCCGCCGGAGATCATTCTCTGCACGCACGAGGAAATCGCCGTGGCGCTGGCCAACGGCTATACACGGGCTACCGGTGCGCCTATGGCGACCGCATTGCATAACGTTGTGGGGTTGCTGCACGCCTCCATGGCGATCTTCAACGCCTGGTGCGATCGCACCCCGATGCTGAACCTTGGCGGCGGCGGACCGCAGGATGCCAGCCTGCGGCGCTCCACTGATTGGGTCCATACTGCGCTGGTCCAGGGCAACCTGGTGCGCGACTTCGTGAAATATGATGATCAGCCATATAGCCTTGAATCGGTGCCGGAATCTTTACTCCGGGCCCACCGTATTGCCACCACGGACCCCAAAGGGCCCGTGTACGTCTGCCTCGATGCCGACCTACAGGAGCAGCGAGCGCATGAACGCTCCTCTGTTGGTCCCGGATGCGCGCCTGTACCGCGCGCCGGCGGCGCCACCGCCTAATCCGGAGGCACTTCGGGAGGCAGCAGTTCTCCTGGTCAAAGCCGAGTGGCCGGTCATTGTCGCAGGCGAAGTCGGGGGGACGCCGCAAGCTCTCGTGCCGCTCAGGGAACTGGCCGAGACGCTTGCAGCTCCAGTCATTGATGCCAATGGACGCTTCGCGTTCCCCAACACTCACCCGCTCGATCTCACCGCTGTGCGTGAACATACGCTCCGCGCCGCAGGCGTCGTGCTCGCGCTTGATGTGCCGAGCCTGGGCGTGCCGCTGGGGCCATCAATGCGGGAACGGGAAACGTTACAGCTGGCGGTGCGTCCGGGGACAAAGATCGTGCGTATCAACCTCCTCGAATGCGAACGCCAAAGCTTCGTGAGCGACACGATGTGGCTGGTGCCGGTGGCCGTGCCAATCGCCGAGCATACTTCGATCGCGTTGCCACAGCTGCTCGAACTGTGCCGCCACCAGCTTGGCTCACAGGCAGATGCCGCCAGACGGATCGAAGCCCGGCGCGCCAGCGCAGCAGCCATGCGTACCGAGGCTCACAAACATTCTCACGCTTGGATCGAGCAGAACTGGCATCAGAAACCCATTTCATCGGCGCGCCTTTACGGCGAGCTCAACTCACGTCTGAGGGGTCAGTCCTGGGCCCTGGTGCATGCTCATGGGCGGCGCTGGCGCGAAGTGCTGGAGGTGACGGAAGCCGGGTATGGGATCGGCGGTGGGCGCGGCGCCGGTGTGGGTTACGGTCTGCCGGCGTCGATCGGTGCAGCCTTGGGCTACAGGGGGAGTGGTCGGCTCTGCGTCAGTGTGTTGGGCGACGGCGATTTCCTGATGACCTCCAACGCCCTCTGGACGACGGCTCGTTACAGTATCCCGCTGTTGATCATAGTCTTCAACAACCGTTCATACTACAACAACGAGGAGCATCAGGAACGGATGGCCGTGCGTCGGGAGCGCCCAGTGGACAATAAAGGCATCGGGGTTGACCTCAAAGACCCTGCGCCAGACCTCGCCGCGATGGCGCGCGCCCTGAGCGTCGAAGGCTTCGGCCCGATCACGGAGCCGGATCAGCTCGGCCCAACACTTGACCGGGCCATCGAGATCGTTCGGAGTGGCCAGCCAGCGGTCATCGACGTCGTGACGCAGCCGCGGTAGTTGTGCGCTCCTGGCAGAAGGCGATTGGGTGGCACAAGGACTTGCCGTCGACTATGGCGATGCGGAAGTTCACCTTCCCGCTCTCAGGCTCTTCTGTAGTCTAGCCTCCGGCGTCCTCTGCATACCGCAGTAGGGCCACGCCTTTAGGAGTTTTAGCAGGACCATAGGGAACGTCCTTAGGAATATAGATACAAGCGCCTTGTGTGAAGACTTGATCGCCAAACTCTACTTCACCTTCCAAAACGTACCACATCTCATCATAGGAGTGGCTGTGGACCGGTATATACGTTTCCGGACCCCAGTACCGGATCATGATGTTAGGGCCTTCGCCACGTTTATGCTGAATCAAGAACTTCGTCATTCCATGACCGGTCTTCACTTGTTCAATGTCTTTCTCATTAACCGACTGCATCTGACCGCCCATGATTTCCTCCTCTCATTGTTCTTTGTCGCCTTGTTGGATCTCGTGGCAGGAGGATTAGCCCCTTACATTCCGTTAGGATGATAGCAGCAACCTGCCAAATCCCCGGAGCGGCGCCCAACAGTCCAGCAGCTGCAATGTATGCCACACGGTTGCTACCTGATTGGTGATCACTGGTTTTCCGACCTCGGCCTCGAGTCGGCTGATCACCGGAAGCGTCAGCCAGGCCCCGCCCCCAATGTAAAATCCCTCAGCGTCAGGGTGTTTCTCGAAGGCGCCGCGGCCCAGTGCATAGGCCAGATGCAGACTCGCATCGCTTGTCATCTTCACAAATTCGCTTGGAGTCATGGGCTGCGTGCTGGCTCCAACAACGGAGATGTTCTCCTTGGCGAAAAACTGGGCCAGGGTTTGGTTCATGGCCTCGGTCTATTTGTTGGCCGTGGCAATTTTCTCTAACCCTAGCCGCTTCGTCGCAGCGACGACATCGAGCACCGTAGAAGTCACCGGCAACTTCGTTTTCTCTGCGATGCGATCCAGCAAGCGCTGTAGGGCTGCTGGGCCGATGAGAAGCGGCAGAGAAACACCAGCCTGCTGGACGATATCAATCCCGCGCTCCAGCAACAGAGTCGCCTGTTACAAAGCATTCCCGGCATCGGCGAAACCACCGCGGCCAAACTCCTGGCGGAGATGCCCGCGCGGGCCGAGCATCGCAGTGCCCGCCAAGTGGCGGCCCGAATCCGGGGTCGAATTCACGCTCGTGTTGTGGCCCAAGTCCAAGGAAGGTCCGTGTCTGCGTGTCCTGCCTCCGTGTGAGATGGCGGAACTGATGCGTGACATTGATGCAATGCCGAACAGCGATCCGAATAAGGTCGTGTTGAAGCGATTCATCGGCAGCGAATCAGTCCAGGTTTCGGTGGATAAGGGCGGCCGGATTTGTCTGCCGGAAGAAATGGCCAACGCTGCGGAGATAAAAGATCAGGCGGTATTGGTCGGCTTGCTTGATCGGTTCGAGATTTGGAATCCGGAGCGATACCAGAAGGTGAAAGCCTCGGATGCGATTATGGCCCAGGAAGCGTTTAAGCTAATGGAATAATTTTATGAGCCTTGCGCGATTGCTCAGTGCTGGAAAAAGTTTAGTGGGCGGAATGGACAACACGATCCGCTATCGGATGGGGAACCCAGGCATGCTGCCGAAGTTCGGCTCGGGCAAGAATCCTTTTCGTTCAGGCGCAAAACGGCAGGAACCTGCTGCTCGTCGCATGGACTCGGGGCGAACTCGAGGATCAATCCATCGGCGCGCATGTGCAGCGATTGGGACCTGTTGAGGATGATGTCCTGACGCGGGACGGCATCGGAATCAGGCTCAGAACGAGGGCTATCACGAACGCTCCGAGTCCCACCCACTCGAATAATTCCTCGCCATGATTCGAAAGGTTGAGAAATGCCAGAGCATCGCCCCTCATAGGGATGAAGGCTATGCGGCGAGTGGAACCGCTCGCGCTCTACTGAGCGCCTGCGACAACCGGGCAAGCATCATAAGGTCGGCGTGAAGCTGGACCCGCTCCAACCCTCGGACGCGGAGCGGTGCCAGTCCGTATTCGTGCCTCAACCTTCCGAACTCGCGCTCGACGGCGGCACGGCCACGGTAAAGGTCGCCCCATCGTTTTGTCTCTCGCGGGACAAGTGAGTGGAGACGGTCGGCCTTGCGCCAGACGGACTTCGGCTGACATTCTCCTGTCGGGCAGCGCCACTTCGCGGCCTTGCGTTTGAAGTCGGCTCCCGCGAACGTCCAAGCGCCGTGTTCGCAGGTGGGCGCGTGATGCTCGCCACGCTCGACACGCGGCGTCTGGCGGAGCGGAATGATGGGGCGCATATCTCGCGTCTCGCAAGCAGCGTGGATCGTTCCGAAGCGTTGAGCGCGCTTTTGGCGACCTGAAACACCGCTCCCGACTCGCACCGCTCCGCGTTCGAGG
>Ga0137403_10001491_pt1 | contig 29405 bp, 29 predicted proteins | sample CZOMad2_1_16fung_FD_122057 | JGI IMG/M metagenome (GOLD analysis project Ga0137403, IMG submission 122057) | Vadose zone soil fungal communities from Angelo Coast Range Reserve, California, USA - CZOMad2_1_16fungal (Hybrid Assembly) | ecosystem: Environmental > Terrestrial > Soil > Vadose zone... | reverse complement strand
GTCGAGCGGGTCGGGCGCACGGTGGAGGAGAAGAACACGCAGCTGCAGTCGTACGCCCGGATCAAGCGCTTCACGGTGCTGCCCACCGACTTCACGCTCGACGGCGGCGAGCTGACGCCGACGCTCAAGGTGAAGCGCAGGGTGGTCTCGCAGAAGTACCAGGACGCGATCGAGGAGCTCTACCGCTGAGCGCCGCGGCCGGCGCGCTCGCCGGCAAGGTCGCCGTGGTCACCGGCGCCAGCCGCGGCCTGGGCCGCGCCATCGCCGTGGCGCTGGCCGAGGCGGGCGCCGACGTCGCCCTGGCCGCCCGCTCGAAGGCGGCGCTCGAGGAGACGGCCCAGCTTGCGACCCGGGCGGGGCGCCGGGCCGTCGTAGTCCCCACCGACGTCTCGAGCTACGCCGAGGTGGACACCCTGGTCCAGCGCGCGATCCGCGAGCTCGGCCGGCTCGACATCGTCGTGAATAACTCGGGCGTGGCGAAGGTCGCCCCGCTGGCCGAGCTGACCCCCGAGGACTGGCGGTTCATGCTCGACGTGAACCTGACCGGCGTCTTCAACGGCTGTCGCGCGTCAGCGCCGCACCTGATCGGCCAGAGATCCGGCAAGGTGATCAACGTCGCCTCGGTCCTCGGTCAGGTCGGATTGCCGGGCTACACGGTCTACGGCGCGACGAAGGGCGGCATCATCGCGCTCACGCGCTCGCTCGGCGTCGAATGGGCGCGCCACAACGTCCAGGTGAACGCGATCGCGCCGGGCTGGTTCGCGACCGACATGACCCACGAGGCCTTCGCGGATCCCCGGATCAACGAGCGGCTGACGCGCGACATCCCGGCGCGCCGGATCGGACGGCCCGAGGAGATCGGTCCGCTGGCGGTCTATCTCGCGTCGGCCAGCTCGGACTTCATGACAGGCCAGACGCTCTTCCTCGACGGCGGCCACTCGGCCGCATAGTTGCCGCGTCCCCGGCCGTCGAGTAGATTGGCGCCATGAAAGCGGCGATTCTCCACCGGCCGCGCGATCTTCGCGTCGAGGCCGCGCGGGATCCGAAGCCCGAGGCGGGCGAGGTCGTGGTCCGGATCGTCGCCGCCGGCCTGTGCGGGACCGACCACGAGATCTGGAGCGGCGGCCGGCCCGTCGCCTATCCCCGCGTGATGGGGCACGAGCTCGTCGGCCGGGTCGAGAGCGTCGCGTCCGACGTGAGGGAGGTCCGCCCGGGCGATCCCGTCGTCATCGAGCCGAACTACTCGTGCGGCCGGTGCCCGCTCTGCCTCGAGGGCAACCGCAACCTGTGTCTCTCGAGGATCACGATCGGCATCAACGTGGACGGCGGCTTCGCCGAGCTCGTCCGGGTGCCGGCGCGGTGCTGCCGGCCGACCTCGGCGGGCGCCGACCGCGACGCGCTGCTGCTCGTCGAGCCGCTGGCCGTCGTGGTCCGCGCCGTGAACCGGGGCAAGCCGGCGACGGGCGAATCCGCCGCGATCGTGGGCGCCGGCACGCTCGGGCTCCTGGCCCTGCAGGTGCTCCGCGCGCGCGGCGCGCGCGTGATGGTCGTGAGCCGCTCGCGCCGGCGCTTCGCCCTCGCGGTCGAGCTCGGCGCCGAGAGAACCCACGCGACCGTGGACGGCCCGCTTGCCGAGGCCGCCCGTTCCTTCTCGGGCCGCGAGGGCGTCGATCTCGTCGTCGAGACGGCCGGCACGCCCGAGGCGGTCACGCATGCCCTCGAGCTGGTGAGACCAGGCGGACGCGTCGTGCTCATCGGACTCCCGCACGAGCTCACGCCGGTGTCGTTCTTCTCGGTCGTGCGCCGCGAGATCACGATCACCGGCTCGATGATCTATCAGGACGAGTTCCCGGAAGCCCTCCGGCTCGTCGGAAGCGGCGCCGTGCGGACGGGGCCGCTGATCACCCACCGGTTCAGCCTCGATCGCATCGGCGAGGCGTTCACCGCGCACACCGACCCCGCATCGATCAAGGTCGCGCTGGAGATCTGACCTCCCATGGCCGACGAGCCGCTCCGACACGAGCTCTACACCCATGGCCACGCGCCGGCGGTCGTGCGGCAGCACGCCCAGCGCACGGCGGACGAAGCGGCGGCGTTCCTCCTGCCGCACCTCCGGCCGGACATGAGGCTCCTCGACGTGGGCTGCGGCCCGGGCAGCATCACGCGCGGTCTGGCCGAGCGGCTCACCGCGGGGCAGGTGGTCGGCCTCGACCTCTCGCGGGAAACGCTCGAGGCGGCCCGTCGCGACGCGCTCGCCCGCGGGCTCCACAACCTCCGCTACGAGGAAGGCAGCGTCTACGAGCTGCCGTTCCCCGACGGCGCGTTCGACGTCGCGTACGCCCACCAGGTGCTCCAGCACCTCCGCGAGCGCGACCTCGCCCTCCGCGAGATGCTGCGGGTCGTGAGGCCGGGCGGCGGCGTCGCGGTGCGAGAGGTCGACTGGAGCACGGTGGCCTACTGGCCGCGAGATCCGTGGATCGACCGCTTCGTGGAGACCCACCTGCGAACGTGGTACCGCAACGGCGGCGAGCCGCAGATGGGCCGGCATCTGCGCGCGCTGTTCAATGGGGCCGGCGTCGCGAGCCTCCAGGTCACCGCGAGCGTGTGGTGCTACGCCACGCGCGAGGACACCGTCGAGTGGGGCGAATCGTACGCGGACCGTCTTCTCACTTCCCCGATGGGAGAGCGCCCGATCGAGTACGGGTATGCGTCGCGGTCCGAGATCGAGTCCATGGCCGCGGCGCTCCGGTCGTGGGGCTCTCATCCCGACGCGTTCTGGGTATTCACCCACGTCCAGGCGCTGGGCTGGAAAGCCCCCTGAGACGCCGGGGACGCCCCCGCCGATAAATCGCGCTCATGTGGCTCGTCCTGGCCCTGGCGGCGGCGCTGTTCCAGGTGCTCCGCAACACGACCATGAAGCGGCTGGGCCACGCGCTCGACGAGTACATCAACGTTTGGGGCCGCTTCACCTTCCTCCTGCCGTTCGCCTTCGTCGCCTGCGTGCTGAGCGGCTGGCCGGAGCTCAAGCCGGGCTTCTTCGGCTGGTGCGCGGCGTTCGGCGTGTGCCAGACGCTCTCGACGCTCGCCCTCTCGAAGGCGCTCAAGCTGTCACAGATCTCGCTGGTCACCGCCTTGTGGAAGGTGAGCCTCCTGATCCTGCTCGGGATGGGGATGCTGATCGGCGAGTGGCCGAGCGTCTTCGGCGTGACCGGCGTGGTCCTGAGCGCGCTCGGCGTCTACCTGCTGAACGTGCGCAACGCGCGCATCTCGCTCTGGGAGCCCCTGCGCGTCCTCTTCACCGATCGGGGCCAGCGCTACACGCTGCTGGCGGCCCTCCTGTACGCGCCGTCGGTCATCACGATCAAGAAGGCCATCCTGGCGTCGAACACCGCCGTCGGCACGTTCGGCCCGTACCTCGCCGCGAGTCTCCTCGTCACGCCGCTCGTGCTGACGACGTCCGCGCGTCACTTCGCGGCCATCCCACGTCACTGGAAGGAGTTCGTCGCGCTCGGACTCTTCGCCGCGCTCACGACCTTGAGCCAGGGCAAGGCCTACGTCCTGACCCTCTCCTCCTACGTGGAGGCCGTGAAGCAGGTCGAGATCCTCTACGCGATGGCGATCGGCGTCGTGGCGTTCGGGGAGGGGCAGCGGGTCAGGGAGTCGGCGCTGGGCGCCGTCGTGATGCTCCTTGGGATGGTGCTGCTGGCCCTCGCGACGTGACCGAACCGCCGGCCGCCGGTCTAGATCTCCGGGCGTTTGCCGTGAGTCGCGCGGATCTCCGTCTTGATGCCGCCCCGCACGTTGAAGTCGCCCGTCACCTCGAGCCAGCGCGGCCGGGCGACCGCCACGAAGTCGTTCAGGATCCGGTTGGTGACGTCCTCGTGGAAGGCGCCCTCCTGGCGATACGACCAGAGGTAGAGCTTGAGCGACTTCAGCTCGACCAGGTGCTGATCGGGCACGTACCGGATGCGGATCGTCGCGAAGTCCGGCTGCCCGGTGCGGGGGCAGAGGCAGGTGAACTCGGGCACCGTCATCGTCACCTCGTAGTCGCGATCCGGGTGCGGATTGGGCACGATCTCGAGGGTCTTCGACGGCGCGGTGGTCATGCGGCGATTATACCCAGGCCCTCAGCGGTAGGTGAGCCCGATGCCCGCCGCGACCGCGACGCAGGCGAGCACGAGCACGGGCGTCAGCGGATCGCCGGCGACCAGCGCCGCGGCGACGACGCCGAAGATCGGCTGGGTGAGAAAGAACGCCGAGAGGGCGCTCGGACGATAGTCGCGCAGGAGCGCCAGGTTGACCACGAAGTTGAAGCCGGAGATCAGCACGCCCTGGTACGCGATGGAGCCGGCGAGCCGGGCGGTCCATCGGGTCGTCGCCGGCTCGACGAGGAACGAGGCGAGCGCGAAGAAGGCGGCCCCCACCACCGCCTGCGCCAGGAGCAGCTTGACCGGGTCCAGCCGCTGGACGGCCCGCGCCAGGTACACGGTGCGCTCCGCCAGCAGAATGCCGGCGACGGTCACGATCACGTCGCCCAGGAGCGTCGGCGCCCCGTGGCTCCACTGACTGGCGAAGAGCGCGACGATCCCGGAATACGCGACGAGCACGCCGCCGACCTTCCTGACGGAGAGCCGGTCGCCCGGGATCATGAAGTGGGCGAGGACGACCGTGTGCACGGCGTAGAGGTTGACCAGGATCGTCGCGTGGGCCGCGCTGGTGAGCCAGGTCCCGATGTTGGTCGCCGCCATCTGGACGCTGAAGAGCAGGCCCAGGACGGCGAGCGGCCGCCACTCTCGACGCTCGACGCGGAACCCGACGAAGCGGCCCGTGGACCACGCCCAGAGACAGATCACGATGCCCCCGACGACCACGCGCATCCCGGCCAGACGCAGGGGCGGGGCGTCCTCGAGGCCGAGCTTGATCACGACGCTGTTGGCGCCCCAGAGGATCGAGATGAGCACGGCGGCGGCCGCGCCCGTGAGGTCGATGTCTTTCCCGGGATGGCTCAGAGCGCTCCCGAGGATACGACACCTGGCATAATCCTCCCATGAAGATCGGTCTGATCGGTCTCGCGAAGTCGGGGAAGACCACGCTGTTCAACCTGCTGACCGGCTCGAGCGTCGCCACCGCGCGCTACGATTCCGGCCGCGCCGAGCTGCACACCGGGGTGGCGCGCGTGCCCGATCCGCGTGTCGATCGGCTCACGGCCCTGTTCAAGCCGAAGAAGACGACCTACGCCACCTTCGAGGTCGTGGACCTGGCGGGTATCGCCAAGGGCGAGCGCGCCAGCCTCGACACCAAGGAGTTCAGGAACGCGGACGCCCTCCTTCACGTGGTCCGCGCCTTCGCCGACGAGGCGCTCGGCGCGCCGGCGCCCAAGCGCGACATCGAGGACCTCGAGACCGAGCTGCTGCTGGCCGATCTCGAGGTGATCGAGCGGCGGCTGGAGCGCCTGGAGGCGTCGATCAAGAAGCAGCGAAAGGAGCTCGAGGTCCGCGAGCAGACGATCCTCGTCCGCCTGAAGACCGAGCTCGAGAGCGAGCGGCCGCTCCGGGCGGTGGCGCTCACGCTGGACGACGCCAGGGCGGTGAGGGGGTTCACCTTTCTCTCGCAGAAGCCCATCCTCCATTGCCTGAACCTCGAGGAGAGCGCGATCGCCGAGGCGGACCGCGTGGTCCAGCGCTTCGGGCTCGAGGCCGTCGCCGAGCGCCCGTGGACCAGGATCGGCTGGGTCTCCGCGGTTCTCGAGGCCGAGGTGGCCCAGCTCGCCGGCGACGAGCAGCGCGCCTTTCTGGCCGACCTCGGTCTGAAGGAACCCGCGATCCACCGGGTGCTCAGCGACTGCTACGCCCTGCTCGGGCTCGTGTCCTTCTTCACGGTCGGCGAGGACGAGGTCCGGGCGTGGCCCATTGCCCAGGGCACGCGGGCCCAGGACGCGGCCGGCTCGGTCCACTCCGACATCGGCCGCGGATTCATTCGTGCCGAGGTCAATAGCTACGACGACCTGGTGGCGGTCGAGGGCTCGTTTCCCGAGCTACGGGCGCAGGGCCAGCTCCGACTCGAGGGCAAGGACTACCTCGTGCGCGACGGAGAGATCTGCCACTTCCGATTCAACGTCGGAAAGTGACCGTCAGGGCGCGACCCCGGGGATTTTCTTGAGCGGCCCGCCGAGCGCCTGCACCACGGCCGCCACCGTCGCGTCGGGCGTGTTCATCGGCAGCACACAGCCCGGGCCGACGATCAGCCCGGTTCCGGCGGTCTGCGCGACCGCGTCCCGCGCTTCGTCGACCGCCTGCTCGGCCGTGCCGTCGCGGAGCGTTCGCCACTGATGGAGCCCGCCGATGACCGCGCCGGGCACCTGAGCCCGGGCCTCGGCGAGCGACGGCGGCGTCCCCCGGTCGTCCCAGTTCCAGGCGTGGCCGGGCAGGCGGGCCAGCCGATCGAACATGAGCCGGTCGCCGTGGCAGTGGATGATCGTCAGCGCCGACTTCGAGCGGATCGCCTCCAGGAACTGCCGGTCGTACGGCTCGCCGAAGCGCGCGTAGTCCTCCTCGGAATTTGCCGAGCGGCTCGCCGCCTGGATCGAGTAGAAGATGCCGGACACGCCCTCGTCCAGGGCTCGTCGGGCGAACGCGATCAGCGTCTCGGTGATGGCCTCGAGGGCGCCCGCGACGAGCGTCGGATGCTCGCGCAGGTCGCCGGGCAAGCGGTCGCCCGACAGCTTCCGGGCCAGCGACAGCGGAGAAAAGAGCGTCGGCACGACCGGCGCATCGCCGATCCGGCGATCGAAGCCGAGCCGGATGATCGTCTCGAGCTCCTCGGCGTAGCCGGGCGCCGACGCCGGGTCGAGCGCGCGGATCTTCCGCCAGTCCTCCGCCGAGCGAACCGCGCAGCTCGCGCACGCCCGGTGCCCGTCCTCCAGCACGACGTCGGCCTCCACGCATCCCCACGCCTCGACGGCGTAGCCGCCGCGCGGCGTGATCTTCAGAAAGTCCGAACCGTACCGCTCGTGGAACCGGAGCGTCGCCTGGGCGAGACCCGCGGGCGAGTGATCGACGGTCGGGAAGTGCCGCCACACCGCATAGGGAACGCGGTCGACGGGCTGGCGGTTGACGGCCGCCATGACGCGCTCGCGCCGGGTCATCTGCTTCATACCCGGAGGACTCCGTCGGCCAGCACGGAATCGCTCTGCGCGTCGACGGCGTCGAACGCGATCACGTCGCCCGCGCGCCCGCGCCCGCGCACCACGAAGCTCGACGGCATGGGCACCATCCCGGTGAAGCGCACGGCGATCTCGGTCACGCGCGTGGGATCGCCGTCGAGATCCTGCTGGACCACCTGCGACACCGCCAGGGCGAGCGTCGCGGAGCCGTGGAGGATCGGGGCCGCCAGCCCGGCCATGCGCGCCACCGCGATGTCGGTGTGAATCGGATTCCAGATGCGCGCGCACTCCGAGTACACGTGCGCGGCGCGCGCAGCCACCGGAACCGTCGCCGTCCAGCGTGTCTCGTCCGAGTCCGGTCGCTCGGACCAGGGCAGGGAATCGACCGGAGCGCGCGCTTCCGCCTCGGTGGAGATCCCCCGGTACACGGAGCCGTAGTCCGTCGTCGTCACCGGGCGGCCGTTGCGATCCACCGTGGAGAACCGCGCCACGACGAGCGTGCCGGCCCGACTCGGCCGTACCTCGACGATCTGCGCGCGCGTGAGCAGCCGGTCGTCCGCGCGGGGGTAGCGGTGGATGACGACGTGGTGCGTCGCGTGAACGCCGAGCAGCACCCACGCCTCCCGGACCGTTTTACTCCGCAGCGCGACCGCCGCCGGCCACTCGTAGCACACCGAGAACAGGGGATGGGCGACGGGCCCGTCGGCCGCGAGGGTGTCGTAATAGCGCGGATCGTCCAGGCCGAGCGACGCCGAATACGCCATGACCCAGCGCGCGTCGAGAGAGGTGCTGAGGGCGCCGACCTCGGTGCCCACGATCGTTCCGGCGATCGTCGCGCCGACGCTCATGACGGTCGGGGAAAGTTCATGGCGTCCACGAAGATCTCCTCGAAGTCGGGGTGGGCCGCGAGCGAGACGTGCTCGATTCGCCCCGCCACTACCTCGGCGCGCGCGCGCTCGGTCTCCGAGAGCACGCAGAGCTGCGCGCCCAGCGAGGCGGCGTTGCCGACGTAGCGGATCCGCTCACGCGGCAAGGGCGGAATCAGCCCGATCCGCAGCGCGCTCTCGATCGAGACGTAGTTGCCGAAGCCACCGGCGAGCATCAGCTCCGCCACCCGCTCCGGCGGCACGCCGGCGACGCGCTGGAGCATCGTGACACCCGAGGCGATCGCCCCCTTGGCCAGCTGGACTTGCCGCACGTCGTCCTGGGTCAGCACGATCTCCTGGAGCGCGCCGGCCTCGCCCCTGCGGAGCACGATCACCTGGCGCTCCTCGCCCCGCATGACCACGCGGTCACGAAGCCGCGGCGGGAGCGCGTCGCGACCGTCCACCTGGATGAGCCCCGTCCAGTCGATGACTCCGGCGTCGAGAAGCCCGGCGAGCAGGTCGATGATCCCGGAGCCGCAGATGCCGAGCGCGGCCGTCTCGCCGATCGTGTGAACGTGGATATCGTCGTCGACGGTGGTGCGGTCGATGGCGCCGAGCGCGCCGCGCATGCCGTGGCGGATCTGAGCGCCCTCGAGCGCCGGCCCGGCGGGCGCCGAACAGGCCCAGAGCCGGTCGCGGGAACCCAGCAGCACCTCGCCGTTGGTGCCGATGTCGACGGCGATGCGCACCTCGGCGCTCTCGTCGATGCGCGTGGCGAGCGCGACCGCGACGGCGTCGGCGCCGACGAACCCGGCCACCAGGGGCAAGAGGCACACCCGCGCCTCCGGCGCGACTTTCAGGAACAGATCGCGGGCCGGCAGGGTCAGGGCGTGGCGCATCACCGGCGCGTACGGCGCGAGGCCGACGTGCGAGGGATCGATGCCGAGCAGGATGTGGTGCATGCACGTGTTGCCGACGACCACGACCTTGTAGATCCACTTCGCGAGCACGCCGGACTCGCGGCAAATCTGCTCGACGTGCTGGTTGAGCAGGCCGAGGATCCGGGTCTGGAGCTTGCGCAGATTGCCCGGATTGAACTGGGCGAAGGCGATGCGCGACATGAGATCGCCGCCGAAGACCGCCTGCGGATTGAGGCTCGACACCGATGCGAGCTGCTCGCCCGACTCGAGCTCGACCAGCGTCGTGACCACGCTGGTCGTGCCGATGTCGATGGCGAGGCCGAACTTCATCGCGGCGGTGTCGCCGCGCTCGACCGCGAGAACCCGCTCCCGCCCGCCGGAGGCGAACGTCGTCACGGTCACGCCGGCGGGATCGTCCCGGAGGGCCTGCGGCAGTCCCTGGAGCACCGCGGACCCGACGTCGGCGGTCGTGAGGCCGACGGCCGCCAGGAGCTGCTCGAGGTCCGATGTCTGGTGATGCTCCTGGCGCGGCAGCGTGACTTTGACGACCTGCTTGGCGATGCCGGAATCGAGCGTGATCCGGCCGAGCTGCTTGACGCCGGGACCGGCGCCGAGCATCTGGAATGAGCGCTCCTCGAGCGGCGGCGCGACCTGGACGGTGACGGATTCCTGCGGGACGCACTGGCAGGAGAGGCGATAGCCCTCGCGCACGAGGTCGGGTCCGAGCTGGACTTCGTCCATGATCGTCGGCGGCGGCGGCAGGCCGGCCAGGAACTTGACCCGGCACGACGTGCACCGGCCGCGCCCACCGCATGTCGCGGTGACGTCCACGCCGCCGGCATGCGCCGCTTTGAGAATCGTGGTCCCGGGCGCGACGCTCAGCGTCCGGCGCGACGGGGCGGCGCCGGAATCGTGAAGGATCGTCAGCGCGACGGCCATGGCCCCTCATTCTAGTGGTATGCTCGCGCCCATGGAAATAGGACTCGAGGGCATGAAGCGGATGGCGGCCGCCGGCGGGTTCGCGTGGACCGACGCGGAGCTCGAGCCGATCCGGCCCGCGGTCGAGCGACTCCTCGACGCGCTCGATCGCCTCGAGAGCCTGCCGCTCGAGGATCTCGAGCCGACGACGCAGTACCGGGTGCTCTGATGGCCGATCTCGTCTGGACCTCGATGGCCGATCTCGGGCGGATGATCGCCACGAAGGAAGTCTCGCCGGTCGAGGTCGTCCGCGCCCATCTCGACCGCATCGCCACGCTCGATGCCGGGCTTCGCGCCTTCATCACCGTCTGCGCCGACGCCGCGCTGCAGGCGGCGCGGGCCGCCGAGGCCGACCTGATGGCGGGCAAGGTCGCCGGCCCTCTGCACGGCGTGCCCTGGGCGCCCAAGGACCTTTACTCGACGAAGGGCGTCCGGACGACCGGCGGCTCCAAGATCCTCGCGGATTCGGTGCCCGCTCGCGATGCGACAGTGGTGGCGCGTCTGGCGGGGGCCGGCGCGATCGTGCTCGGCAAGCTCAACATGCACGAGTTCGCGTACGGACCCGAGGGGCTCAACGCGCACTACGGCGACGCGCGGAATCCGTGGGACTCGAGCGTCCATCGCGTCACCGGCGGCTCGTCCTCGGGTTCGGGCGCGGCGGTCGCGGCCGGTCTGGCGCCGGGATCGCTCGGCTCGGACACCGGCGGCTCGATCCGCATTCCGGCCTCGCTCTGCGGGATCACGGGGCTCAAGCCGACCTACGGACGGGTGAGCCGCGCGGGCGTGCTCCCGCTCGCCTGGTCGATGGACCACGTGGGGCCGATGACCCGCACCGCCCGCGACAGCGCGCTGATGCTCGGCGCGATCGCCGGATACGATCCGGCCGACCCGACCACCAGCGTGCTGCCCGTGCCCGACTACACCATGGCGCTCACCGGGGACGTGAAGGGCGTGCGGGTCGGGCTCCTCCGCGCGCACTTCACGGACGTGGCGGCCCCCGAGGTTCGTTCCGCCGTCGAGACGGCCGCGCGGCAGCTCGAGCAGGCGGGCGCGATCGTCGACGAGGTGAACCTGACCCACGTCGCCCACGTCGGCCCGGCCTCCACCGCGATCGTCGCGTCCGAGGCGCTCGCCTATCACGCCGCGTGGATGCGCGTGCGCGCCCAGGACTACCAGCCCGACGTGAGGGAGCGCCTGCGGATGGGCGCGTTCATCAGCGGCGCCCAGTACCTGCGCGCCCAGCAGCTTCGCGCCCTCGTGCGATCGGAGATCGACAGCGCCCTGGTCAAGCGCGACGTGCTCCTGGCGCCGGCGACGCCGATCCCGGCGCCGGCGCTCGGCGAGCGGGAGACGACTCTCGGCGACGGCAAGTCCGATGTGCGCGCGGCGCTGATCCGCCTCACCCGGCCGTTCAACTACTCCGGCCACCCGGCGGGCTCGGCGCCATGCGGCTTCACGGCGGGCGGGCTGCCGATGGGCTTTCAGCTCGTCGGGCGGCCGTTCGACGAGGCAACCGTGCTGCGCGTCATCGACGCCTATCAGCGACTCACGGACTGGCACACCCGCCGGCCGCCGGTCGCGTGAGCATCACCGCTCTCGGGAGGAACGACTGATGAGCGACGCGAACATGGACGCGCGCCTGGCGGCGCTCGAGTCGCGGCTCGGCCGGCTCGAGCAGCTCCTGGGCGCCATCGACGCCAAGCTCGATCGAACGGCGCCGAGCGTCGGCGAGGCGCGGCAGGAGATCCAGGCCTGGGTGACCGAATACGTGTCGCTCCGGCTCCAGCAGCTCGTCCCGGAGACGTGCGAGCACCCCGAGCGCGAGGCGGCCGAGGTCGTCGCCGACGGGCCGGTGCTGCCCGGCACGCGCATTCGCTGTACGGAGGAAGTCATTCACCGGCTCGGCCGGATTCCGATCCCGTTCGTCCGGCAGATGGTGGCCCAGAAGGTTGCCGAGACCGCGAGCGCCGAGCGGGTGGGGCTGGTCGACGTCCCGTTCTTCGAGCGCGCCGCAACCTTCTGACAGTGCAAGCTCTCGGGGGAGGATCTCCTGAGCTTCGATCACTGGAAGGAGCACGTGCTGGGAGGGCCGCGGCTGTAGACGACGAGCCCGTCCGCATCCCGATCGAGGATGCGCTGGATCTTCACGCCTTCGCGCCGCGCGACGTTCCCGCGGTCGTCTCGGACTATCTGGAAGCCGCCCACGCTCGGGGATTCGTCGAGGTGCGGCTGATCCACGGTCGTGGGATCGGCGTCCAGCGCACGATCGTGCAGTCGCTGCTCGCCCGGCACCCTCTCGTCGCGGCCTTCGCCGACGCGCCGCCCGAACGCGGGGGCCGCGGGGCGACGCTCGTCCGGCTTCGTCCCCGCACGACCTGAGGTCGGCCGCGCCCCGTGGGGCGCCGCGGCGGAATCAGTCCCGCTCGGCGCGCAGCAGGATCTGCCGGTCGTTGAACGAGACGACGGCGTCCGGGGTGAGCTTGAAGTCGAACGCGGCTCGGCAGGGCTCGGACGCCCGGCGCACGAACGCCTCAAGGTCGCGGCGCGCCTCGGTGGTCATCCGCATCCGGCCGGTCCACTCGTCCCACTCGCGGATCTTCCAGATCAAGAGCTCGTCCATCACCGTAAGCCCGGCCGCGCGGAGAAAGGCCTTCCATTCGGACATCCGGTAGCTGCGAACGTGCGAGGGATCGCGGCGCCGCTCGACCTCGAGGATAAACGCGTTCGCCGCGGCGTCGTCGTGGCCGAGGATGTCCTGCAGCAGGAGCGAGCCGCCCGGCCGGAGAACCCGGTGGATCTGGCGGACGAAGGCCCCGACGTCCGGGAAGTGGTGGGCGGCGGTACGACAGGTGACGATGTCGAAGGCGCCGTCGCTGAAGGGCAGGGAGGCGGCGGCGCCGGCGACGAAGTCCACGTTCGCGGCACCCCGGCTCTGGAGATGGCCGCGGGCAGCCGAGAGCATCGGCTCGGTGAGATCGTAGGCGACGACCCGACGCGCGATGCCGGCAAACGCGAGCGCCGTGTGGCCGCCGCCGGTCGCCACGTCCAGCACGCGCTCGCCGCGGCGCGCGGCGCCCCAGGCCCGCAGACGATCGAGATCTTCGCCGCCCGCGTGCAGCCGGCTCGTGACGTAGGCGGCGGCGCTCCCGCCGAACTGCTCCCGCACGCGGCGCGCGTGCGCGTGCGCGTCGCTCACTTCGGTGGCGTCCGCTCGGCGAGATGGCGGAAGAGGAAATCCGCGTCGAGCGGCGAGAGATCGAACCGACGCGACGCCTCGTCCACGAGCTTGAGCCGATTGACGTCGGGGTTGTCGCGGAGCTGATCCTCGATCCACTTCACGGCCTGCTTGATGGGCGCCTCGCCAGCCATGGGCCTCCCTCCGGCTTCTGGTCCCGAGCGGCGCCATTGTACCCGGCCGTGGCCGGGCGACCGGCCCGGCCGGAATTGGCCTGGGCCGATCAGACCAATTGGCACTTGACGATCGGCCAGGTCAGGCCAAAATGGCTTGGCAGGAGAACAGGGGTGAACATCCCGCTCGACCGCGACAAGCCCACGGCGCTGCCGCGCCAGATCCAGGCGCACCTGGAGCGGCTCATTCACGAGCGTCTCCTGACGCCGGGGATGAAGCTGCCGGCGACGCGGGAGCTGGCCCGACAGCTCGGCGTCAACCGGGGCACGGTGGCGCTCGCCTACGAGGAGCTGGTGGCCACCGGCTGGGCGCGCGCCCACGTGGGGCAGGGCACCTTCGTCGCCGAGCGGGCAGCGCCCGCCGGAGCGTCGCTCCCACCGCCCGCGACGCCGCCCGTCGCGCTCGACTGGTCCGGCCTCTTCTCGCGCAGCTCCCAGATCGTCGGCGCCGACAACGAGCGCTCGCGCGCCGTCGCGCCCATCCCCTCCAGCGGGACGGTCGTGTCGTTCGCCGGCGGGATGCCGGACAGCGGCCTCTTCCCGACCGACGCGTTCCGTCGCGTGCTGAACCAGGTCATCCGCGAGGAGGGCGCCTCGCTCCTGCAGTACTACCCGGCCGGAGGCTATCCGCCGCTCCGCCAGTACCTCTCCACGTACCTGCTTCGGTTCGGCCTCGAGGCGCGGCCCGACGAGATCCTGATCGTCAACGGCTCCCAGCAGGGGTTCGACCTGATCGCCCGCACGCTGATCGATCCGGGCGACTTTGTCGCCATCGAGCAGCCGACGTACCCGCGCGCGATGCAGGTCTTCCGGTCGTTCGGCGCGCAGCTCCTGAGCGTGCCCTGGAACGGCGACGGGCCCCGCGCGGACCTGTTCGAGCGGCTCCTGGAGCGCCACACGCCGAAGCTCTTCTATTGCCAGCCGAGCGCGCACAATCCGACCGGGCTCGCGGTGACGCCGGAGACGGCGCGGCGCCTGCTGGAGGCGGCGGCGCGCCATCAGGTGCCGATCGTCGAGGACGGGTTCGACGGCAGTCTCTACTACGGGGGCGCGCCGACGCTTCCGCTCAAGGCGGTCGACCGCGGCGGTGTGGTCATCTACATCGGCACGTTCTCGAAGATCCTGTTCCCGGGTCTGCGCCTGGGCTGGCTGGTCGGGCCCCGGCCCGTCCTCGAGCGGCTCCAGGCGGCCAAGCAGCTCGCCGACCTGCACACGAGCGCCCTCATCCAGGCGGCCGTGAATCGGTTCTGCGAGCGCAAGCTGCTCGACCGCCACGCGACGCGCGTCGCGACCGAGTACGCGCGGCGCCGCTCGCTCCTGCTGGCGGCGCTGCGGCGGCGGATGCCGTCCGAGGTCACCTGGACGGAGCCGCAGGGCGGTTTCTCGTTGCTGGTCACCCTGCCGGCCGGAATGGACGCCGGCGTCCTCTTGCCCCAGGCGATCGAGCGCGGCGTCGCGTTCACGCCCGGCGCTCCGTTCTTCGTGGACGGCGGCGGCCGGCAGACCCTGCGGCTGTCGTTCTCGTCGGTGGCGGCCGGTCGGATCGAGGAGGGTGTCCGACGGCTCGCCGAAACGATAAAATCCGCGCGCAGCCGGCGCCGCGACCGCGACCGGGTGGAGCGCGCGGCGGTTCCAGTGGTATAGCGCCAAAAGGAGGCCACACATGTCGGAGCTGAACGGACTACGGATCGCTGATCGCAAGCACATCGGTCTCGCCGAGATGCTCAAGGGCGGGGTCATCATGGACGTCACCAACCACGAGCAGGCGAAGATCGCCGAGGACGCCGGCGCCGTGGCGGTCATGGCGCTCGAGCGCGTGCCCTCCGACATCCGCAAGGACGGCGGCGTCGCCCGGATGTCACCCGTCAAGAAGATCAAGGAGATCCAGAAGGCGGTCACCATCCCGGTCATGGCGAAGGCGCGGATCGGGCACTTCGTCGAGGCGCAGATCCTGGAAGCCCTCGCGGTCGACTACATCGACGAGTCCGAGGTGCTGACGCCGGCGGACGAGCACTTCCACATCGACAAGTTCGCCTTCCGCATCCCCTTCGTCTGCGGCTGCCGCGATCTGGGCGAGGCGCTCCGGCGCATCGGCGAGGGAGCGGCCATGATCCGTACGAAGGGCGAGGCCGGCTCCGGCAACATCGTCGAGGCGGTCCGCCACATGCGCGCCGTCATCTCCGGCATCCGGCGGCTCACGACGCTCTCGCCCGAGGAGCTGATGACCGAGGCGAAGAACCTGGGCGCCCCGTACGAGCTGCTGCGCTGGGTCGCCAAGGCGGGCAAGCTCCCGGTGCCGAACTTCTCGGCGGGCGGAATCGCGACCCCGGCCGACGCCGCCCTGATGATGCAGCTCGGCGCGGAAGCCGTCTTCGTCGGCTCCGGGATCTTCAAGTCGAGCGATCCGGCGAAGCGGGCCCGCGCCATCGTGCAGGCCACCACGCACTTCAAGGACGCGGACGTGCTGGCGCGCGTCAGCGAGGAGCTCGGCGACGCCATGGTCGGCATCGAGACCTCGAAGCTCCCGAAGGAGGAGCTGCTCCAGACGCGGGGCTGGTAGGACGCGATTGCGCATCGGAGTACTCGCGCTCCAGGGCGACTTCGCGCTCCACGCCCGCGCGCTCGAGCAGTGCGGCGTCGAGGCGGTCGAGGTGCGCAAGCCGTCCGAGCTCGACGAGGTCGACGGGCTCATCATGCCGGGAGGTGAGTCCACGACCTTGCTCAAGCTCATCGACGCCTGGGACTTCGCGCCCGCCCTCGAGAAGTTCCACGGCCGCGGCCGACCGATCTTCGGAACGTGCGCCGGGCTCATCATCCTGGCGCGCGAGGTCGAGAGCCCCCGGCAGTTCTCGCTCGGGCTCATCGACGTGACCGTCGAGCGCAACGCCTACGGCCGCCAGCGCGAGTCGTTCGAGGCTTCCGGGGTGGCGCAGCTCGACGGGGGCCCGATCGCGCTCGAAATGGTCTTCATCCGCGCGCCCAGGATCAGGCGGGTGGGTCCGGGCGTCCGGGTTCTGGCCGAGCACGGCGGCGAGCCCGTCATGGCCAGGGAGGGGCGCGTTCTGGTCGCGACGTTTCATCCGGAGCTCACCGACAGCACGGCGGTTCATCGGTATTTCTGCGAGCTGGTCTCCCGGTCCGCGATCGCGCCATGATCTTTCACGACTACTACTCCGATATCCCCCGGGCCGAGGTCGACCGCTTCGTGAGGTCCCGGGAGCTGGCGCGGCTCGTCACCGTCGGCGACGATTCGACGCCGCACATCGGCCTGTACCCGTTCGTCTACGACGGAAATAGCGCGGATCTTCACCTGGTTAGGGCCGACGAGCAGATCAAGGACTTGAAGGCTCGGCCCCGCTGTGTGCTGGAGGTCGACGAGGTTCTCGCGGTCATCCCGTCGTACTGGGTGAACGCAGAGTACGCGGGCGCGGCGACCGCGTACCACCAGACGGTCATCCTCGAATGCGAGGCGAAGGTCGAGGAGGACCCGGCGGCCGTGGCAGCCCAGCAAGAGCGGCTGCTCGCGCGATACCAGCCCGAAGGCGGCTTCAGGGCGCTCGACCCGGGAGACCCTCTCTACCGGGGAGCGATGGCTCAGCTCGCGGCGGTGAAGCTCACGATCATTCGCTGGCGCGCGAAGTTCAAGTTGGGGCAGAATCGCTCAGCCGAGGCCCGGCGGTGCGTGATCGCCGAGCTGCGCAAGCGCGGGCGCCAGAGTGACGGGCGGGCCGCGGATGCGCTCCAGTGGACGATCGACTCGGCCGCAGACGGAGGGACGACCCGATGAAGATCACCGCGAACGGAATCTCGATCAACTACACCCTGGACGGTCCTGTCGGGGCGCCGGTCGTGACGCTCAGCCACTCGCTCGCGACGACGCTGGCCATGTGGGAGCCGCAGCTGAAGGCCCTGACGACGCGCTGGCGCGTGCTCAACTACGACACGCGTGGTCACGGCGGGACCGACGCCCCCCGGGGCGCGTACTCGCTTGACCAGCTCGCCGACGACGCTCAGGCCCTTCTTCGCGCCCTCGAAATCCAGCGCACGCACTGGGTCGGGCTCTCGATGGGCGGCATGATCGGACAGACCCTCGCTCTCAAGGCGCCGCAGCTCTTCACGAGCCTCGTGCTCTGCGACACGTCGAGCCGCATCCCGCCCGAGTCGAAGCCCCTGTGGGACGAGCGCATCCACACGGCCGAGACGAAGGGGATGGATCCGCTCGTGGAGGGAACACTGAGCCGGTGGTTCACCGCGCCGTTCAAGGAGCGCGGTGGTCCCGTCGTCGAGACCGTCCGCGGGATGATCAGGTCGACGCCGCCGGCCGGCTACATCGGCTGCTGCCAGGCCATCTCGGGGCTCAACCTGACCGACCGCATTGGGGCCATCCGGGTGCCGACGCTGGTCATCGTCGGGGAGGACGACCAGGGCACACCGGTCGCTGCGTCGAAGGTCATGAACGAGCAGATCAAGGGGTCTGAGCTGGTCGTGCTCAAGTCCGCGGCCCATCTATCCAACATGGAGCAGCCTGAGGCCTTCACCAGGGCGCTCACGGGCTTCCTCGGCAAGGTCGGCTGACCAGGCGCGGACGGCTCGCTTGACAGGACAGGGCACCCGGCTTTAGTCTTTCTGGTCAGACCAGCCGACCACGACGAGCGCCCACAAGGCTGTAACGTGCGTTTGAGGAGGAGCGAATGGCTGCCCTGATCTGTGAGGTCGTGTATCGCGGCATCTTCCAGAAGAACCTCGCCGCGCGCATCACGCGCGGCATCGTTTTGTCGGCGCGCAAGTCGGGCCGATGGGGCATCGCGTTCGGCCGCTACGGGGACAGCCCCCAGCGCAACGGCATCCCGGCGAAGGATTTCGCCATCGTCGCCGACACCAAGGAAGAGCTCGAGCAGAACATGGCGCGCTACGAGCCCAAGCACGTCGACGTCACGGTGGTCGTGGACGACACGCTCTCGAAGGGCGTCGAGTCCTGGGCCTGGTACGGGCTGCAGCCGATCAACCGGCTCACCGTGCCGAACGGCACCCTCCTGATGACCTCGCTCCAGAGCTTCGAGAGTCTCCTGCAGGACATTCACAAGAAGGACGCGCCCTACAAGCTGGCGCTCCTGCGCGCCAAGGCCTCGTTCTCGGGCCTCTGGGTCTACAAGGAAGACCATACGGAGGCGCGGATCCTCGGCGCCCTCGCCAAGATCGCCCCGTCCTTCCTCACGCTCGCCGGGGTGGGCGAGGCCATAAGGGAGATCGAGTGGGGCTCCGACCTCAAGGTGGAGTCCGCGAAGAAAGCGCACGACCGACTCGAGACGCGCGAGATCAAGATGACCGAGGGCAACGCCGAGATCCCGTACTCGTTCGAGATGCCCAAGTGGTGGGAGATGCGCGAGGGCGTCACGATCCCGGCGATCCCGGTGGGCAAGCCCAAGGAAGCGGGCAAGGGGTACGTCCCGGAGCGCAACCCGTACTTCAAGAAGTTCACCACGCGGACGATGCGCCCGGTCATCAACTTCGACACGTGCGTGAAGTGCACCCTCTGCTGGATCCAGTGCCCCGACTCCTGCTTCGACGTCATGCCCGACGGCACCTACGACGCCAACATGGAGGCGTGCTGCGGCTGCGGCGTGTGCGAGGCGGTCTGCCCGGTCGAGAAGTGCATCACGATGGTCAACGAGTCGGTGTTCGACGACAACGCGAGCCAGTGGGAGATGTGGCGCAAGGACAAGGACAAGTACACGGCCTGGATGGCGGAGAAGATCGGCGACAAGAAGGCCACCGTGCGCTCCCACGGCTTCCGCTTCCGCGGCCAGTACGAGCAGGAGATCGCGACGAACCTCGAGGGCGGCGGGGTCGAGATCACCGCAGGCATTCCGGGCGAGAACGCGCAGAGCAAGACCGAGTAGCGATAAGAAGAAAGACGAGGGAGGCTAGGCACCATGGCGGTTGTCACCCCGGCGGCTCCGGCCGCGACTGAAGAGGACAAGGAGCTCCTGATCTCCGGGAGCGAAGCCGTCGCCGAGGCGCTGACCCTCGCCGACCTCGACGTCGTCACCGCGTACCCGATCCGGCCGTACGACACGGTCATGCAGGCGATCGCCAAGAAGATCTCGGGCGGCCAGCTCGTCGCCGAGTACATCGTGGCCGAGGGCGAGCACAGCCAGTTCGAGATCGTCAAGCACGCCTCGACCGTCGGCGCGCGGGTCTTCTGCGGCTCGTCCGGCGTGGGCTGGATGTACGCGATGGAGTGCCTGGTGGTCACGCCTCCGCTGCGCGTGCCCATGGTGTGTCTCGTCGGCAACCGCGCCCTCGACGACCCGGGCGCGTTCGGCGTCGAGCACAACGACGCGCTGGTGGTGCGGGACGTCGGCTGGATGCTCTGCTGGATCGACACCTCCCAGGAGGCGCTCGACACGACCCTGATCGCCTACCGGGTCGCCGAGGACCGTCGCGTGTTCCTGCCGCTGGCCATCTCGGCGGACGGCGCGTTCCTCACGCACTCCCAGGCGCTGACGATGGTGCCGCCGAAGTCGAAGGTTGACCGCTTCCTGCCGCGCTACGACCGTGGCGATCTGCTGCTGCACCCGGACAATCCGATCACGGTCGCGCCCCAGGCGAACGAGGACTGGGTCATCGAGATCCGGCGCCAGAACAACGAGGCGATGGCGCGTGCGGTCGGCGTGATCGAAGAGGCGTACGCGGACTTCCGCCGGGTCTTCGGGCGCGGCCCGGAGAATCCGTGGTTCGAGGAGTACATGTCCGACGACGCCGACATCATCCTGGTCGGGATGGGGACGATCTCGCTGCCGATCAAGGTCGCGATCCGCGAGATGCGCGCCAAGGGCAAGAAGGTCGGCCTGGTGCGGCTGCGGTGGTTTAGACCATTTCCGACAGAGAAGCTTGTGGCCGCGCTCTCCAGGGCAAAGGCCCTCGGCATCATCGACCGCGATTACTCATTCGGCTCGCCGTTCGGGTCGGGCGTGGTCGCCAACGAGATCCGGGCCGCTCTGTATAATTCGGACCGTCGGCCGCCGCTGATATCCTTCATCTGCGGGCTCGGCGGGCGCGAGGTGACGCTCGAGGACGTCTACAAGGCGGCGGACATGTGCTACGCGGCTGCGGCGTCCGGGAAGTCGGATCCCAAGACCCACTGGCTGGGCGTGAGGGAATAGGAGAAGCCACCATGGCCGAGACGACGACGTTCACCAACGCCACGCAGATTCTCGAGCCGTTCCGCGGCGTCAAGCGGGTGACGATCGAGGAGTACTTCACCTCGGGACACCGGACCTGTCAGGGCTGCGAGTCCGCCCTGGTCATGAAGCTCATGGTCAAGGCGTCCGGGCCCCGCACGATCGTGCTCGGGTCAACCGGGTGCATGTACGTCGCGAACACCACGTACTACACGACGCCGTGGGTGGTGCCGTGGATGCACACGCAGCTCGGGTCGTCCGGCTCGGCCGCGCTCGGCACGGCCGCCGGCCTGAAGGCGCTCATGCGCAAGGGCAAGATGAAGTCGGAGGCGATCAACGTCATCGCCTTCTGTGGCGACGGCGGCGGCGCCGACATGGGGCTCGGCGCGATCTCGGCAACCCTGACCCACAAGGAGTACAACTCGCTGATCCTGCTGTACGACAACGAGTCGTACGCCAACACCGACATCCAGCTCTCCGGGATGACGCCGTATGGTGCCAACACCACGTTCAGCCCGCCCGGCAAGGTGAAGCGGCTCATCCACACGCGGTGGAAGAAGAACATGGCCGGCTTGATGGCAGCCGGGCATCCGGAGTGCCGCTACGTGGCGACCGTCTGCGCCTCGTACGCGGTGGAGATGATGAACAAGGTTCGGCGGGCGCTGACGATCGGCGGCCCGACGTTCATCCACTCGCTCGATCCGTGCCCGAAGGGCTGGGACTACGACCCGATGCTCTCCCACGAGCTGGGCGAGCTGGCCATCGAGACGGGGATCTTCCCGCTCTACGAGGTCGAAGATGGCCAGGTGAAGTACTACGGCAAGACCAAGGCGATCGTCGAGGGGCGTCCACGCAAGCCGGTGCGCGAGTACCTCCTCAAGCAGGGGCGGTTCGCCCACTTCATCGAGGAGGATCTCAACTACTTCCAGGCAAAGGTGGACGAGATGTGGGAGAAATGGGAGATTCCGGCGGTGGTGCCGTTCAGGCGTCTGGACAAGACGCAGGCGGCGCTTTCGGCGAAGTAGCCAGATCGCCCTTGGCTCCTCCTCGCCGCCCATAGGCGACGGGCCGGGCTCCCGGGAAACGGGACCCGGCCCTTTCGCGTTCTATTGGTGCTCGACTGGTGCTCGACACGGATGGTGCTCGACACGGACCGGATCGAGGCCTGGCCTCGGACAAAGGAGCGAGTAATGAAGCTCGACGCTGTCGTCGCGTTCGTCCTCGCGGCCCTGATCGCCGTCCCCGCGGCGGCGCTCGCCTGGGAACCGACCAAGCCGATCGAGTTCGTGGTGCCGGCCGGGACCGGCGGCGGCGCTGATCAGATGGCCCGCCTGATCGCGGGCATCGCCGACAAGCACAAGCTCTCACCGCGTCCGCTCATCGTCGTCAACAAGGCGGGCGGCGCCGGCGCCGAGGGCTTTCTCGACGTCAAGAGCAAGAAGGGTGACGCGCACACCATCGTGATCACCCTCTCGAATCTCTTCACCACGCCGCTGCACACGGGCATTCCGTTCAGCTGGCGGGACCTGACCCCGGTGGCACGGCTCGCGCTCGACGAGTTCATTCTGTGGGTGAACGCGGACACCCCCTACAAGACGGCGAAGGAGTACCTCGCGGCCGTCAAGGAACAGGCGGGCAAGCCCGGCCAGATGAAGATGGGCGGCACCGGCTCGGCGCAGGAAGACCAGATCCTGACCATCCAGCTCGAGCAGGCCATTCCCGGGACCAAGTTCACCTACGTGCCCTTCAAGGGCGGCGGCGAAGTGTGCTCGACCCTCGTTGGCAAGCACATCGATTCGACGGTGAACAACCCCATCGAGTGCGCGAGCAACTGGAAGGCCAACCGGGTCCGCCCGCTCGCCGTCTTCGACACGGCGCGAATCACCGTCGCCGAGTGGAAGGACATCCCGACGATCAAGGAGGCGCTGGGCGTCGACGTGAACTACCTGATGCTTCGTGGAATTTTCGGCGCGCCGGGCATGCCGAAGGACGCGGTGGACTGGTACGTCGCCTTCCTCCGGAAGGTCACGGAGACGCCGGAGTGGAAGAAGTACCTGGACGACGGGGCCCTCAAGCCTGCCTTTGCCACCGGCGCCGAGTACGTGAAGTGGGTCGAGGAGAACGAGCAGCTCCACAAGGAGCTGATGACCAAGGGCGGGTTGCTGAAGAAATAAGATGCGGGCCGTCGACCTCGCCACCGCGTCGCTCCTGATCCTGCTGGGGGGGGTCGTGGTCGCCGACTCGCTGCGCATCGGCATCGGTTGGGGCACGGACGGCCCCCGGAGCGGGTTTTTCCCGTTCTGGCTCGGCGTCATCATGATCCTGGCGTGCGCCGCGATCTGCGTGCAGGCGTGGCGCCGGCCGACGGACAAGCCGTTCGTCACGCGCGAGCGGCTCGATCCGGTGCTGAAGGTGCTGTGGCCGGCCACGCTGATGGTGATCCTGATCACGCCGCTCGGTCTCTACGTCGCCTCGGCGCTCTACGTGGCCTTCTACATGCGCTGGGTCGGCCGGCACGGGTGGCCCGCCATCGCGCTGTGCGCGATCGGAATTCCGCTGCTCGTGTTCGTGGTGTTCGAGACCTGGTTCCTGGTTCCGATGCCCAAGGGCCCGCTCGAGGCGTGGCTCGGGTACTGACCCATGACGGGCATCGAGAACCTCTTCCACGGCTTCCAGATCGCGGTCACGCCGTTCAACCTCTTCGTGGCGGTCCTCGGCATCATGCTCGGCACGATCATCGGCGTCCTGCCGGGCCTCGGGGGCGCCAACGGGGTCGCGATCCTGCTGCCGCTCACGTTCACGATGCCGCCCACCTCCGCGATAATCTTGTTAACGTCGCTCTACTGGGGCGCGCTCTTCGGCGGCGCGATCACCTCCGTGCTCTTCAACATTCCGGGCGAGCCCTGGTCGGTGGCGACCACGTTCGACGGCTATCCGCTGGCCCGGCAGGGGCTGGGGGGCCAGGCGCTCACGGCGGCGTTCACCTCCTCCTTCGTCGGCGCCCTGTTCTCGATCGTCCTGATCACGTTCTTCGCGCCGCTCCTGGCCGAGGTCGCGCTGAAATTCGGCCCGCCGGAGTTCTTCGCGATCCAGCTCCTGACCTTCTCGAGCTTCATCGGGCTCGGCGGTGGCAATCCGCTGAAGTCGCTCGTGTCCATCGTGCTCGGATTCGTCCTGGCCTCGGTGGGCCTCGACATCGTCACCGGACAGCTCCGGATGACCTTCGGCCTCGTGGATCTCATGAAGGGGTTCGACTTCATCGTGGCGGTCATCGGCCTCTTCGGCATCGGCGAGATCCTCCTGAGCGTGGAAGAAGGGCTCAGCTTCAAGGGCACGCCGACGGGGATGAACCTCCGCGTGGTGCTCGACACCTGGAAGGTGCTGCCGCGCTACACGCGCACGTTCGTCCGAGGCGCCTTCATCGGCTTCTGGATGGGCTTCAAGCCCGGCGGCGCCACCCCCGCCTCGTTCATGAGCTACGCCTTCGCCAAGCGCTTCTCGAAGCACCCGGAGCGGTTCGGCAAGGGCGAGCTCGAGGGCGTGGTGGCGCCGGAGACGGCCGCCCACGCCGCGGGCGTGGCGGCGATGCTGCCGATGATCACGCTCGGCATCCCGGGCTCGCCGACGGCCGCCGTCATGCTCGGGGGCCTCATCATCTGGGGCCTCCAGCCCGGGCCGCTCCTGTTCACCGAGAAGCCGGACTTCGTCTGGGGGCTGATCGCCAGCATGTACACCGGGAACCTCATCGGCGTCCTGATGGTGCTGGCGTTCGTGCCCTTCTTCGCGGCGATCCTGCGCATCCCGTTCGCGATCCTCACGCCGCTCATCGTCGTCGTGTGCGCGATCGGCTCGTACGCCGTGCACAACAGCATGATCGACATCTGGTACATGCTGATCTTCGGCGTCGTCGGCTACGTGTTCAAGAAGCTCGACTATCCGCTGGCCCCGCTCGTCCTGGCGCTGGTCCTCGGCGACCTCGCCGAGAACGCGCTCCGCCAGAGCCTCATCATGTCGCAGGGGTCGCTCGCGATCTTCGTGTCGCGTCCGATCGCCGGCGCGATCACGGCGGTCGCCGTCTTCTTCTTCGTCCTGCCGGTGCTGACGCCGTGGTGGCGGCGGCTCCGCGGGATCGCGCCACCCGCGCCGCAGCAGACCTAATGGCCCTCCTGGCCGACCCGGAATTCTGGATCCGGCTGCTCGGCATCGGCGTGCTGAACCTGCTGCTCTCGGGGGACAACGCGCTGGTCATCGCGCTGGCGGTGCGCGCCCTGCCGAAACGCAAGCGGCTGGCGGGCCAGGTCTGGGGCGCCGTCGGCGCCGTACTGCTGCGACTGGTCTTCGTCGCCATCGTCAGCCTGCTCCTCAAGATTCCCCTCCTCCAGCTGGTGGGGGGCTTGCTCCTCGCGTGGATCGCGGTGAAGCTAGTGAAGCCGGAGACCGGCGGCGACGCCGACGTGCGCCGCGGGTCCTCGCTGTGGGAGGCGGTCTGGATCATCATCGTGGCCGACGTGACGATGAGCCTCGACAACGTCCTGGCGATCGCCGCGACGGCCCACGGCGATTTCATGCTCGTCATGTTCGGCATCGGACTGTCGCTGCCGATCGTCGTGTGGGGGGCCGGGCTCCTGGCGCATCTCATGAATCGCTACACGTGGATCGTCTGGCTGGGCGGCGGCCTGCTCGGCTACGTCGCGGGCGAGATGGTGGTGGAGGATCCCATCGTCACGCGGTGGCTGGCCGGCTCGGCTCCGCTGCTCCATTCGGCGGTGCCGATCGCGCTCGGAGTCCTGGTGACGGCACTCGGCTGGTGGGTCGGCCGCGGCCACCGGCACGTCCACGTGCCGGAGAAGCTCTGAGACGCCGATGAGCGCGCCCGGACGGAAGCGAGCGGACGATCAGGCCATCGAGCTCGGGCCGATCAAGTCGACGCGCATTTACGAGGAGATCGTCCGGCAGGTCAAACAGCTGATCGCGGAAGGCCGCCTCAAGACCGGTGACCGCCTGCCTCCGGAGCGCGAGCTCGCCGAGAAGTTCGTCGTCAGCCGGACCTCGGTACGCGAGGCCCTCCGGGCGCTCGAGAGCCTGGGGTTCATCGAGATCCGAGCCGGGGAGGGCACGTTCGTTCGCGAGGTGTCGGTCGACGCGCTGGTCGCCCCTTTGGCCCTCATGATGACCTCGCAGCGGGAGGCGATCGGGGAGCTCTTCGAGGCCCGGCGGGTCCTGGAGCCGGCCATCGCGGCGCTCGCGGCGAGCCGCGCGACCCCGGACGAGGTACAGGACATGGAGCGGATCCTCGAGGCCCAGGCCCGAGAGGTCGCCGCCGGGCGGACGGGCCTCGCCGAGGACGCGGCCTTTCACACGGCGATCGGGGCCGCCGCCCACAATCGCGCGATCACACGCATCGTGCACGCGATCATGGATCTCTTGACCCAGAGCCGCGAGGAATCGCTCAACACACCAGGGCGGCCGACGCGCTCGCATCAGGACCATCGTCGAATTCTCCAGGCGATCGCGAAGCGCAATCCGAGCGCGGCCCGGCAGGCGATGGCCGACCACCTGGTCGCGGTCGAGGGGCTCGTGCTGGGCACCGAGTCCGAGCGAACGGAGCGCGGTCGCCGCGCCGATGCTTGACCGGCTCCGGGCGAGCCCGTATAGTTGCCCGGTGCTTGAAATGACGCCGCGACTTCCTCTGGTAGGGCTGATTCTGGTACGGGCCCTGCCCGGAGCATCCGCGGCGTAGCGTGACGCCGGATGCCACGGGCAGGGCAGGCCCGTGGCGACGCCTAGCGAAGGCCACGGGTCGAGTGACCCGTGGCCTTCGTGTTTTCAGAGCTGTTCTCGGCCGAGAGGGAAAAGAGAGGAGGCGCGCAGGTGGTAACGAGCGGTAGAATAATTGACACCAGTGCTCGTTATCCACTAATATCACAAGACTTTTTTGGTCATCGGGGAGGGAGACCGCGCCCATGACGAAATACGTCTACTTCTTCGGTGGGGGCCACGCGGAAGGCTCCTCCCTCATGCGGAACCTCCTGGGCGGCAAGGGCTGCGAGCTGGCCGAGATGACCAACCTCGGGATTCCCGTACCCCCGGGATTCACCGTCACGACCCAGGCCTGGGCCCACTACAACCGGTCGGCGCACGAATGGCCCGAGGAGCTGTGGGACCAGACGCTCGAGAATCTCCAGAGGCTCGAGAGCGCCGCCGACGCCGGCTTCGGCGATCCCAAGCGCCCGCTCCTGGTCTCCGTTCGCTCGGGCGCCCGCGTGTCGATGCCCGGGATGATGGAGACCATCCTCAATCTCGGCCTCAACGACGCGACCGTCGAAGGCCTGGCCGCGCGCACCCGCAACGAGCGGTTCGCCTGGGACTGCTATCGACGCTTCGTCATGATGTTCGGAGGCGTGGTCCTGGGCGTGCGGCGCGAGGTCTTCGACGCCGAGTTCGACGCGACGAAGGCCCGCCTCGGCGTCAAGACCGATCCCGAGGTCCCGGCGGCCGAGCTGCGCAAGCTCACCGATGTCTACAAGGGCATAGTCAGCGAGCGGACGGGACGCGCCTTTCCGGAGAACGTGCGGGATCAGCTCCGGCTCGCGATCAACGCCGTGTTCGACTCCTGGTTCGCCAAGAAGGCGACGGAATACCGCCGCATCCACAACGTGCCGGAGGAATGGGGCACCGCGGTAACCGTGATGGCCATGGTCTTCGGGAACCTCGGTGAGACCTCGGGCACGGGCGTCGGCTTCACGCGCGATCCGCGGACCGGGGAGCGGCGCTTCTACGCCGAGTTCCTGCCCAACGCCCAGGGCGAGGACGTCGTCGCCGGAATCCGGACGCCGCTGCCGATCGAAGCTCTGCACCAGCGGATGCCGGCGATCTACGACCAGGTCCTGGAGATCGCGGGGCGCCTCGAGCGGCACTACAAGGACATGCAGGACATCGAGTTCACGGTGCAGGAGGGTACCCTTTACCTCCTGCAGACGCGTGCCGGCAAGCGATCCGCGCGCGCCGCGGTCAAGGTGGCCCGCGACCTCGTGAACGAGCACGTGATCGACCAGCACTCCGCGCTGCTCCGGGTGAGGCCGCAAGAGGTGAACGAGGCGATCCGGCCTGTTTTCGACGACCGGGACAAGGCGACGGCCATCGAGAAGGGACGGCTGCTGGCCCGCGGTCTCCCGGCCGCCCCCGGGGCCGCCGTCGGCAAGGCGGTCTTCGACGCCGACCGCGCGGTGGAGTGGGCGCACGCGAACGAGAAGGTCATCCTGGTCCGTCCCGAGACGTCTCCAGAGGACGTGGCCGGCATGTATGCCGCGGAGGGCATCGTGACCGCGCGGGGCGGGCGGACGTCGCACGCCGCCGTCGTCGCCGTCGGCATGGGCAAGGCCTGCGTGGTCGGCGCCAGCGACATCGCCGTGGACGAGCATCGCCGCGTCTTCGAGGTCGGCGGTCGCATCGTCCGGGAGGGCGACTGGATCTCCGTCGACGGCGGGACGGGCGAGGTCCTCCTCGATGCCGTCAAGACCGTCGAGGGCGAGCTGGGCGACGAGGTCCAGGAGCTCCTGGCCTGGGCCGATCGCTACCGCAAGGAAGGGCTCGGCGTGCGCGCCAACGCCGACACGCCGGAGGACGCCAAGCGGGCGCGCGAGTTCGGTGCCGAGGGTATCGGGCTCGTCCGTACGGAGCACATGTTCTTCGCGGCCGATCGGATCCCGATCGTCCGTCGGATGATCATGGCCCCCGACCAGGCGACGCGCCGAGCCGCGCTCGAGCGGCTCCGGCCGTTCCAGCGAGACGACTTCATCGGGATCTTCCGCGCCATGGACGGTCTGCCGGTGACGATCCGCCTGCTCGATCCCCCCCTTCACGAGTTCCTGCCGAATCACAAGGAGTACACGGAGCTCATCGAGACCAAGAGCCGCCTCGAGGCGCTCGGCATCAATCCCGAGGAGCAGGCCCGCATCGAGGGGATCATCGCCAACGTTGAAAAGCTGCGGGAGGCCAACCCGATGCTCGGGCACCGCGGCTGTCGCCTCGGAATCACGAACCCGGAGATCTACGGCATGCAGGTCCGCGCCATCATGGAGGCGGCCTGCACCGTCGCCGAGGCCGGCGTTCTCGTCGAGCCCGAGATCATGATCCCGCTCACCGGAACCGTCGGCGAGATGAAGGAGACCTTCGAGCAGACCAAGCGGGTCGCCGACGGTGTCATCGCCGAGACAGGCGTTGCGGTGCGCTACCTCATCGGGACCATGATCGAGGTGCCGCGGGCGGCGCTGATCGCCGCCCAGATCGCGGAGTACGCCGAGTTCTTCTCGTTCGGGACGAACGACCTGACCCAGCTGACCTACGGCTACAGTCGCGACGACGTCGCGAAGTTCCTGCCGCGGTACCTGGACATGGGGCTGGTGCCGCACGATCCGTTCTCCGTCCTCGATCAGGAGGGCGTGGGCGAGATGATCAAGATCGGCATCGAGCGCGGGCGCAGTCGCCGCCCGGATCTCAAGATCGGGATCTGCGGCGAGCACGGCGGCGAGGCGTCGTCGGTGGAGTTCTGCCATCACGTGAAGATGACGTACGTGTCGTGCTCGCCGTACCTGATCCCGGGCGCACGGCTCGCGGCGGCGCAGGCGCGAATCAAGGAACGTCAGGTGGGCGGCAGCGGGGACTATCGTGTCTAGGAGGAGTGCGCAGTGAAAATGCCGGGAGCCCGAATCGTTCTGGAGTGCTTGAAGCGCCAGGGAGTCGATCTGATCTTCGGTCTGCCCGGCGGCGCGGTACTGCCCATCTACGACGCCCTCTACGACTTCGAGGGTCTTCGCCACGTCCTCGTGCGTCAGGAGGCGGCCGCGGGCCACGCGGCCGAGGGCTACGCGCGGACGTCGGGCCGGGT
>Ga0137403_10001490_pt1 | contig 29429 bp, 26 predicted proteins | sample CZOMad2_1_16fung_FD_122057 | JGI IMG/M metagenome (GOLD analysis project Ga0137403, IMG submission 122057) | Vadose zone soil fungal communities from Angelo Coast Range Reserve, California, USA - CZOMad2_1_16fungal (Hybrid Assembly) | ecosystem: Environmental > Terrestrial > Soil > Vadose zone... | reverse complement strand
TTATTTTGGCGGCACGTCGTTGCTGATCGTCGTTGGTGTGGCCATGGACACCGTTCAGCAGCTTGAAGCGCAGTTGGTCATGCGCAATTACGAAGGATTCGCCCGGAAGGGCCGGCTGCGCGGCCGGCGCTAGCGCATGGAGACGGGCGGAGTTGCGGGTGCGCGCCCGCTGGAGAAGTTGCATCGCGCCGTGATTTTTCTCGGGCCTCCGGGCGCGGGCAAAGGCACGCAGGCCAAAGAGCTGGCGCATAAGTACGGCGTCCCGCATCTTTCGACCGGAGACATGCTTCGCGAGCATATCAGCCAGGGAACTCCTCTTGGCGCGCAAGCGAAGCCGGTCATGCAGCGCGGGGAACTCGTTCCGGATTCGATCATCCTCAAGATGGTCGCGCACCGTATCGAGCGCCCGGATTGTACCGATGGTTTTGTGTTTGACGGTTTTCCGAGAACGGTAGCGCAAGCACAGTATCTCGGTGAGCTGCTCAAACAGCATGGCTACAAGCAGCCGGTGGTGGTGCACTTCGCTATCGATCCGGCGTTGTTGATGCGGCGGATTACTGGCCGGCGGATGTGCAAGGTGGGCGGCGAGATTTACAATATTTATGAGCGCCGCACACAGCTCGAAGGCCGGTGCGATAACGACGGCGGGGAACTGGAACAACGGCCCGACGATCGTGAGGAAATTGTCGCTCCGCGGCTTGCGGCATATGCCGCGCAAACCGCGCCACTAGTCGCGTATTACAAGCGGCTTGGCCGTTTGCACGACGTGGACGCTTCGCAAAGCGTCGAAGACGTCACCAAGCGGGTGCTGGAGATCGTGCGCGGTGCGAATTAGCCTGGCCTGGTAAGGATTTGGACGAGGACATGGCCATACACCTGCGCAGCGCGGACGAACTGGAAAAGATGCACCGCGCTGGCTTGATCGTGCACGAAGTTTTGACGGCGCTGCGTGGTTTTGTGCGGCCCGGGTTGACGACGATGGACCTCGAGAAGTTTGCCGAGGAAAAAATCGCCGGCAAGCCTGGTCATGCGGCGTTCAAAGGATATCGCGGTTACCCGTGCGTGCTGTGCACCTCGGTCAACAGCGAGATCGTTCACGGCATCCCGTCGCCCAAGCGCAAGTTGCGCGAAGGCGAGATTGTTTCCATCGATTTCGGGATGGAAGTGGATGGGTACTACGCGGATTCGGCGGTTACTGTGCCGGTCGGGAAGATTCGCCCGGAAGTGCAGAAGCTGCTGGATGTCACCCGCGATTCGCTGGACCGCGCCATCGACAAGATGCGTGCGGGCAACCGGCTCGGCGATGTTGGCCACGCGGTTCAGAGCCTGGTCGAAGCGAATGGGTTTTCGGTCGTCCGCGAATTCGTCGGGCATGGCATCGGCACCAAGATGCACGACGAGCCTAATTTGCCGAATTATGGCGAAGAAGGTCGCGGCGCACGGTTGCAGGAAGGCATGGTCATCGCCGTCGAGCCGATGGTGAACGCGGGTCGGCCCGAAGTGAAGATGCGCGATGAGTGGGTGGCGGAGACAGCGGATGGCAGTCCTTCCGCTCACTTCGAACACACCATAGCCGTAACCGCAAACGGCCCGTGGATTCTGACCAGGCCGAAAGAAGTAACCGGGCCAGCCTGGTAGCACAGGCACTCTTGCCTGTGCCACTGTAAATGGTGGCGAGGCATGATCCGTTAGGCGCGGGTGCTTTGGCCGAGGTTTTGTAGTGGCGCAGCATGTTGCGCCAGTATGGGCTCGGGAAGTTTTACCGGCGCCAGCCGAGCGCAGTTGAATTTGGCGCGGCGGGTGATGAGACCGAATTTGTAGAGGCCGGGCTTTAGCACGGCCAGCAGTAAAAAACAGGAGCATATGGCGAAGCGGCGGTTTGACGAACCGAAAGACAAGAAGAAAGACGACTCCGGCAATTCCAAGGAGGACGCCATCGAAGTGATGGCGACTGTCATTGAGCCGCTGCCCAATGCCATGTTTCGCGTCGAGCTGGAAAACAAGCATCAGGTTCTGGCGCACGTTTCCGGCAAGATGCGCAAAAATTTCATCCGGATTCTGTCCGGGGACAAAGTGGCCGTCGAGCTTTCTCCCTACGACCTGACCCGGGGAAGAATCGTGTACCGGTACAAGTAGCATCTAATGAGGCTTATCCCACAGGAACGTGGCTTAGGCCATTGGAAACAAAGGGTTTGTGGTGGCGGGTCTTTAGAGCCATCAGAAGCGGGGAGCAACGGTAATGAAAGTCCGGGCAAGCGTGAAAAAGATTTGCGACAAATGCAAGGTGATTCATCGCCGCGGCGTGGTGCGCGTCATCTGCACCAACCCGAAGCACAAGCAGCGGCAAGGATAGTTTTGGCAGCTCCAGCCAATTTCCAAAAGGACTTGGCTGGGATGCAAAGGATTAGGGAGAACAGAATATGGCACGTATAGCAGGTGTTGATCTTCCGCCGCAGAAGCGCCTTTGGGTCGGCCTTACCGCGATCTATGGAATTGGGCAGCACCGCGCGGTCAAGATCGCTGAAAAAGCCGGCGTGGACCACACCAAGAAGATTCGCGATCTGACGGAAGACGAAGTCAATCACATCCGCCAGGTCATCGAGCAGGAAGGCCGTGTCGAAGGCGATCTCCGCAAGGAGATTCAGATGAATATCCGCCGCCTGATCGAAGTCCAGGCGTACCGCGGAATTCGCCATCGCCGCAATCTGCCGGTTCGTGGCCAGCGCACTCACACCAACGCCCGCACCCGCAAAGGTCCGCGCCGCGGCGCAGTCGCAGCCAAGAAAAAGGTCATGGGCAAGAAGGGCTAACACAGTTTAGGAATCCTAAACTTTGGGGATTCAGTACTCGAGAGAAACGGAGTTACACGTGGCAAAAGAGCAGCAAAATACGGCGCCAGACGCTAACCCAACAGGGAAACCGGCGGCAGGCGGGAAGCCGGCAGCAGCGGCGGCCAAGCGCAAGAAAGAATTCAAGAAGAAGCGCGAGAAGCGCATCGTGCCGCACGGCGTGGTGCACATCGCCGCGACGTTCAACAACACGCAGATCACCATCGCCGATCCGGACGGCCGCGTCCTTTGCTGGTCCTCGGCGGGAGCGATTGGATTCAAGGGTTCGCGCAAGGGCACCCCGTACGCCGCGCAGCAAGCTTCGCTGTCCGCTGCAGGCACCGCGCGTGACCAGTACGGCGTGAAGTCCGTGGAAGTGCGCATCCAGGGCCCTGGGTCGGGACGCGAATCCGCGGTCCGCGCGTTGGCTGCCGCGGGCATCCACATCGTGGTGATCCGCGACGTAACGCCGATTCCGCACAACGGCTGCCGTCCGCCCAAGCGCCGCCGCGTTTGATGGATGCGATCAATGCGAACAACCATGACATTCAGATCCAAAAGATTCGGGAAGGGAGAATAGAAGTTGGCAAGACATCGTGAAGCGGTTTGCCGCCTGTGCCGCCGGGACGCGCAAAAGCTGTTCTTAAAAGGATTGCGGTGCTTTACCGAAAAGTGCGCGATTGAAAAGCGCAATTTCGTGCCGGGGCAGCACGGGCAGTCGCGGCGCGCCAAAATCGCCGGTTACGGCTTGCAGTTGCGCGAGAAGCAGAAGGTCAAACGCAGCTACGGGTTGCTGGAACGGCAGTTCCGCGGGTATTTCGAGAAGGCTGTGCGAGCCAAGGGGCCCACGGGCGAAAACCTGATCATCATGCTGGAGCGGCGTCTGGACAACGCGTTGCGTCGCGCCGGCTTCGCGTCTTCGCACGCGCAAGCCCGGCAATTCATCCTGCATGGACACGTGCGCATCAACGGGAAGAAGGTCAACATCCCTTCGTATCTCGTGAAAGTGGGCGACGAAATCACCTTCAAGGACCACATGCACCAGAACGCCATGGTTCTCGAAGCGCGGAACGTAGCGCAGAGCCAGGGCGGCGTGCCGTGGATGGAAATGGACCGCGAGAACTTCAAAGCGAAGGTCGTGGCTTTTCCCAAGCGTGAAGACGTGCACAATTCCGCGTTCAACGAGCAGCTCATCGTTGAGCTGTACTCGAAGTAAGAGCGAATGGCGGTCGTCGCCGGGTAAACCGGACAAACGAGCCGCCTCGATAAGAACTTTTTCCGGCGTGTCGAGCGCCGCGGTTTTAGGGGCTGCCAAAGTGGAGGCCCGGAAGGAAGGAACAGTATGTGGAAGGGATTTCAAAAGCCAAAGCGTCTCGCGTCCGAGCTGGAATCGCTGACCGAAAAATACGGCCGCTTTTCCGCACAGCCGTTTGAGCGCGGCTGGGGAACAACGGTTGGGAATTCGCTGCGCCGCGCGCTGCTCAGCTCCATCGAGGGCGCCGCGATCACCGCGGTGAAAATCGAGGGAGTGCTGCACGAATTCTCCTCGATTCCGGGCGTGGTCGAGGATGCCACGGACATCATCCTCAACCTGAAGCAGGTGCCCATCAAGCTGAACACGGACCTGCCGAAGACCATTTACGTCAACGTGGAGCAGCCGGGTCCGGTGACTTCCGCGCAGATCGAGGAAGATGCGGATTTCGCCATCCTGGACAAGAGCGTATACATCGCCACGGTCAGCGAAGGCGGCAAGCTGCAAATCGAAATGCGCGTGAAGAACGGCCGCGGCTATGTGGCTGCCGACCGCAACTACGACGAGGACCTGCCGATCGGCTACATTCCAGTCGACAGCGTACACTCGCCGGTGCGCAAGGTGAACTACTCGGTCGAGTCCGCGCGTTTGGGACAGATGACCGACTACGAAAAATTGATGATCGAAGTGTGGACCAACGGCGCGCTGACGCCGCAGGATTCCATCGGTCTGGCCGCCAAACTCGTCAAGGACCACATGAGCATCTTCATCAACTTCGAAGAGCCGGTGGACACCATCGAAGCTCCGCCGGATATCCAGCACGATCCGCGCCTCGAGCACTTGGACCGCTCGGTCGAGGAACTCGAGCTTTCCGTGCGCTCCTACAACTGCCTGAAGAACGCGAACATTCAGACCATTCGCGAACTGGTGCAGAAAAGCGAAAACGAAATGCTCAAGACCAAGAACTTCGGGCGCAAATCGCTGAACGAGATTAAGGACATTCTCGTGAAGATGGGCCTGGCGCTGGGCATGAAGTTCGACGAGCACGGCCGGATCATCTGGCCGCCGCTGCCGAGCCAGACGGCTCCGCCGACATCGGAAGAGAACGTCGGGCTGTAAGAGCGGATAGTCCATCGTAAGCAAAGCGGTTATGCCGGGGCCCTTCGTTCCTCAGGGTGAACCAAAAAGCCCCGGCCTCCTAAGGAATAAGAACTGAGCCGCGTGGTTCGGGCACAAGGGAAAAGAGAATGCGACACCTCAAGTCGGGATCGAAGCTGGGACGGAATCCGTGGCATCGCCGCGCGACGCTGCGGAACCTGGTCACCAACCTGCTGGAACACGGGCGAATCACCACCACGCTGACGCGGGCGAAGGCCGCGCGTCCAGTGGCGGAGAAAATGATCACGCTCGGGAAAAAAGACACGCTGCAGTCGCGGCGGCAAGCTGCGTCGTACATCATGACGCCGGGTGTAACGCAAAAACTGTTCGGCGAGATCGCGCCGAAGTTCGCGGATCGCGCGGGCGGCTACACGCGAATCATTCACGCGGGCAACCGCGTTGGCGACGGCGCCAAAGTGGCCATTCTTGAACTCGTGGACTACGAATTCAAGAAGAAGGAAAAGAAAGAAAAGACCAAGAAAGAAGAACCGGCCGAAGAAGCCACCGCCAAGAGCTAATTTCCGCTTCTCGCAATTTCCGCCCGCTGGGAATTCTCCGGCGGGCTTTTTGTTTTTCATGCAGCGCAACGCAGTACCGCGCGCCAGAGGCCTGTTTACGCCTTTTGGGTGTTGGTTTGAACTTGCTCCCGATTGTAGAGGAACGTAGGATGCCCGCATGAAACGACGAGATTTTGTCACTGCCGTATCTCTTGGACTCGCCGCAGGTCTGCCAGCTTTTGCTGACAACTCCGAAGTCGACGCCGCAGCGGGGAGCGGCAACACGCTCGCCAATGCGAATGTTACTGGTCCGACGACTGGTCCGGTTGCTGGGCGGCTGGAGTTTGCCACTGTGCTGGAGGCTGCCGAGGCGATCCGCAAGAAGCAGATTTCGTCGGTGGAGCTGACGCAGCAGGTGTTTGCGCGGATCGACAAATACAATCCGCGGCTGAATGCGTTCGCGTATCAGCTTCGTGAAGATGCGCTTACTCGCGCGAAGCAAGTGGATGAGGCGCAAGCGCGCGGAAAATCGCTGGGCGTGCTGCACGGCGTGCCAATTCACGTGAAGGAAAGTTACGCAGTAGCAGGACACCCATGCACTTGGGGAATTCCTGAGCTGAAGGATTCCAAGGCGGCGGCAAATTCGGAAGCGGTTGCGCGTTTCCTGGGCGCAGGCGCGGTGCTGATCGGGCGACCAATGTTCCGATCGCTCTGGGTGACTGGCAAAGCTACAACGAGATTTACGGGACGACGAACAATCCGTGGGATGTAAAGCGGACTCCAGGGGGATCTTCGGGCGGAACTGCTGCGGCGCTGGCCGCGGGGCTGGGGTATCTGAGCATCGGCAGCGATATCGGCGGATCGATTCGCATACCGGCGCATTTCTGCGGAATTTTCGGGCATAAGCCGACGCTCGATCTCGTTAGTTTGTTGGGACACTCGCCCGGCGGGCAGCGGGACGTAGCAGGGTCCTCTACGCTTCTGGCCGTGGGCGGACCGCTGGCGCGCAGCGCGGAGGATCTGTTGGCAGCGATGCGCTTCCTTGGCGGCCCTGCGGACTACTCGGCGAAAGCCTGGAAGTGGGAGATGCCCGCGGCGCGGCACGAAAGCTTGCGCGAGTTTCGCGTGGGCTACGTGCTGGACGATACGTATTGCCCGGTGACGGCAGAGATCAAGGCCGTGATGCAGAGGACGGTGCTGAGCCTGGAAAGAGCGGGCGCGAAGCTGAAACCAGGCTGGCCTGCTGAATTCAAGATTGAAGAGCTGTACCAGACCCACATGTTCCATCTGGATGCCTTTCTTTTTACCCAGCAACCTGACGAAGTGCAGGAGGCCGGACGGAAAGCGGCTGCGGGCGGGGAGAAAATTCCGGGCCTCTCGAGCTTCGCGGATTGGCAGCAGCAGAACTTCAAGCGCTTGGGATATCGGGCCCAGTGGCAAGCGTATTTTGAAGATGTCGATGTATTCCTTTCGCCGGTGGCGTTTACCACGGCATTTGCTCACGACCACAGACCGCCGCTGGGCAAGCGCACGATTGCCACCACGCAAGGTCCACGGGAGTACATGGATCTGGTGCGCTGGATCGCACCTCCTACGTTGACCGGTTGTCCGGCTACGGTTGCTCCGCTCGGACCTGGAGGCGGCGAATTGCCGATCGGTCTGCAAATCATGGGACCGTTCTGGGAAGACGCGACGCCGATCGTGTTCGCGAAGCTCCTGGCACGAGAGGTGGGCGGGTTTGTGGCCCGCCGGGGTATGGGGGCTTCGAGCCTCCCTGGAGACTACTGATTGTGAAGGGCTTAGTCGAAGGATGGCCCCCTCTCTCTGTTTTCTGTAAGTGTTCATTCTAAAGGTAGTTAGAGGCGCAGTTTCTGTAAGTGTTGATTCTAAAGGGGTTGTGCGCGGACAATTTCGGCTGATCTCGGCTAAAACGCGGAGAACGTCCACAAGTGTTGATTCTAAAGGAGTTGTGGGAGGAGAGGTTGAAGAGTTCAGAAATTGAAGGATTGAAAAAAGCCCTGTTGGTGACACGCGCGTGTTTTTGCAAAGAGTGCGCAGGTGAGGCGCGCGGGACCATGCTGGCGGCCCTAAAAGGACCGCTTCTACAGGGCCGGGCTTGATTCGGCTGCTGATGCCAGCCGCCAGTTGCTGCCGGTGCTGGATTTGCTGAGGCGGATTTTTCTCGCCACCCTAAAGGGTGGCGTCTACATTTTTCGGCTCCGACCATGGGCATAGTTTGGCTGGAATCGGCAGAGATGTCTGCTGGCCGGTGTGCCGGAAAGCAAAACCTGTCCCTTGGGCCCGGTTGAGCGGCGGTTGACGAGTTCAATTTCCACGGATGATTTCACATTTGTGGTGGAGGCGCGCTTATGAGTGCGCGAACGAACGTGTTGAGTACTGCTCCACTGCTGGTGGTTTCGGATTTGCGGCGGTCGCTGGGTTGGTTCCGGTAATGTAATTAAACAAGAGTTAGCCCGCGCCGGCCTCCGACCCCCGACCGACAGAAGTGCTGGGCAATTGCCCACTTTCAGGTATTCCCGGACTTGTTTTTGCGGCATCGACCCGATTGCCTTGCCGCCACTGCTAAAGCATAGATGGGGGAGCAGCGAGCGGCCTCGAAGCTAGCTGAGAATTGGGAAGTGTGGGCGTGTCGATTCAGAGCGTGTGAACAGGAACTTGAAAATTTCATGCTAGAGCTCAACGCTTTGGAAAAGCGCGGATCTCAAAGTGTGAATCCTGGGTGTTCATTGTGCCTGCCGGGATTGTAGTGCTGGTTTGAGCCGTGGCGTGCCCCCTCCCGCGCGCCTGAGATAAAGCGACACATTCAATCACCGGGCCATCGAGTGGAGGAAAGATGCGCAAGCTAAATGTTCTACTGATGCTCTCTTTCGCGTGTTTTTTTGCGTCGACAGTGCGAGGGCAAAGCAATACCGGCGTGAACGACGCCAAATTGAACGGCAACTACGCATTTACCTTCAGCGGGATCAGGGGCAATGGGAGCATCTCGTCCGTTTTTGCGTCCGTAGGCAGATTCACGGCGGACGGGGCAGGGAATCTGACGAACGGCGAATTGGATAGCAACGGTGTTGGCGCCGGAACCACGCTGGTCGCTCAACCGTTTACAGGAACTTATTCCATCGGCGCCGACAATCGCGGCGTGATGACACTGAATATTTCGGGCGGCTCCGCCAAGCTGGCCTTCGCGATGCTAGCCAACGGAAACGCCCAGTTCATCGAGTTCGACGCATCAGGCGGGGCCGGAACGATCGGCTCGGGGACCATGGAAAAAGCGGACATCACCGCCTACAGCGCAGCGAGAATAACGGGTGATTACGCGTTTGGCGCCGCCGGCTCGGATAACGCAAACAATCGCGCAGCGATCGAAGGCCGCTTTACTTCGAACGGGGCAGGGACTCTCAGCAACGCAGCAGGGGATGTCAACGCCTACGGCACTGATTTTTCGATGAACTTTACCGCAGCGAATTACGCGGTGTCCAATACCGCGACGGGACGCGGGACCATGCACCTGGCCTTTACCTTCGGCGGAACACCGGACAGCCTGAATTTCGCGTTTTACATCGTGAATTCAGGAAAGCTGTTCGCGATGGAAAGGGATGTGGTCACGACCGCAACTCCATTGCTCAATGGCGTGGTGGTGCAGCAGCAAGTTCCCGCCGGGGGTTTCAGCGACGCCTCGCTGAACGGCAACATGGTGATTTACCTCACCGGACTCTCGATGTGTGGCAGCGGATCCGGCGTGCCCAAAGCGGGCGTAGGCTTGGTCACCAGCAACGGGAGCGGCGCGCTATCCCTGACCTACGACGAGAACTTTTGCCGGGCTCCCAACTCCCTGACCGGCGCGGCGGGGACCTACAGCGTGGCCACCAATGGCCGCACTTCGCTTACGATTGCAGGATTCAACCTGGTAGCCTACCTGGTGAGATCAAATCAAATCTTCCTCTCCCTCTCGGATGCCAATGTCTTGTTCGGCTTTGGCGAACCGCAAGCGGCGGTCTCCTTGACCAACAGCGCCCTAAAGGGCATGTATGCTGGCTTCGCAACGCATCCGGCGGACTTCGGAGTGACTGTCTTCTCCGGGGAGTTTGCGGCCGACGGCGCCACACCCACTGGCAATCTCACCGGCACGGAGGACATCGGCGCCCCGAGTGGACCGGTTGCCGGAGCGGCGTTCAAAGCGACCTATTCCGTAGCCTCCTCGCCAGCAAACGGCAGAGGAAGCATGAGGGTCAGTTCCGGGACCGGGGGCAACGCTATCATCTATATGATCTCCGCTTCGAAGTTCGTGGGGGTTTCATTGGACGATCTCAATCCCACAGTCTTGGATTTCGAGCTCTCTTCTGCTCCTTCGTCGCTCTCCCTTTCGTCGCTTTCGCTAAACCCGACAAGTGTTGTTGGCGGCGCGCAATCTTCCACGGGCAGCGTGACGCTCAACGCGCCGGCTCCCTCGGGTGGGGCGCAAGTCGCACTCTCCAGCAGCAACACCAGCGCCGCCAGGGTGCCTTCGAGTGTGACCGTGGCAGCCGGAGCTAGCAACGCGACGTTTACAGTCAGCACCAGTGCAGTCGCTGCATCGACCACGGTGACTATCTCTGCGTCTTACAGTGGCGTGACCAAGACAGCCTCACTCACCGTGACGCCTGCGCCTCCTCCCCCAACGACTCTCTCTTCATTGACGCTGAACCCTTCAAGCGTGATCGGCGGACTGCAGTCTTCCACGGGCACGGTGACGCTAAGCAGGCCAGCTCCTGCAGGTGGTGTGACAGTCAAGCTCTCCAGCAACAGCGGGGCAGCCAGCGGGCCATCCAGCGTGACCGTTCCGGCCGGAGCCAGCAGCGCAACCTTCACTGTCAGGACGTCTGTCGTTCTCATCTCAACGTCTGCCACGATCTCGGCTACATACAACGGTACGACTCGCACCGCAACGCTGGCGGTGCTGTTGTAGCGGAGTTGGCGCCTTAGTCGCTTACTTGGAAAACGGCCTATCGACGGGCTTGGGAAGTCTCGCCAAGGATCGCCGCCGACATACCCGATTGACGCTAACTGGAAACTGACCGATATCGAAGCCGTGGCCGGGTGGGCTTGACGCGGCGTTTAGTCGATGCGCAGGGCGTGCATGGGCGAGATAGAAGCGGCGCGGGCGGCGGGGATGATGGCGGCGAAGAAGGAGCAAATCGCCAGCGCGCCGGCGGCTACGGAGAGCGCGAGCGGGTCCCATGAGGTGACGCCGTAGAGTTGGGCGGCGATCAGCCGCCCCGCGCCTATGGCGAGGGGCAAGCCCAGAACCAGGCCGACCAAGACTCGCTTGAAAGCTCCGCGGAGGATTAATTGCAGCACTTTCGGGCGGTCGGCGCCGAGAGCCATGCGAATGCCGATTTCGTTGGTGCGCTGGGCGACGCTGTAAGCGGTAACGCCGTACAGGCCAACGGCCGCGAGGACGAGAGCGACAATTCCGAACAAGCCGGCGAGACCGGCTACGGCGCGCTCCTGATCGAAAGAGAGATCGACCTGCTGTTGCATGGTGCGAATGCTGTTGATGGTGAGGTTGGGGTCCAGGTCGGCCAGGATTCTGGTGAGTTGGGCTTCCAGCGCGCCGGGGGGCACATTGGTTACCAGCATCATTCCGTAGATGGAGTGCGAGCGCAGCTCGAGTTTTTTCATCAGATCATCGTGGTAATCGACCGTTTGGGCCAGCGGCACGTAGAACATGGGCCGCGCGGGACGGTCCAGCCCCCCGCCGGCAAACTTGGCGTCGCGGACGATACCGACGATACGGTAAGTGCTGGCATTTTCCGGGAGGTCGATGCCGAAATGCTGGTCGAGCGGGTCTTCTTCGCTTTTGAAGAAGCGCTTCACGAAGGCCTGGTTGACGAGGGCTACTGGCGCGGTGGTTTCGTTGTCGGCTTCGGTAAACATGCGTCCGCGCGAAATGGGGATGCCAAGATTCTGAAGATAATTGGCGCTGACGCGATCCCAGGACGAGCCGGATTCGCCGTCCATTTTGCCGGCGGGATGACCGGCAACCATGATCATCTCGCCCCAGTTGTCGGTGAGCGGATTGTAAAGAGCCAGACCGGAACCTTGAACACCGGGAAGACGATTGAGTTGTTCTTCGATGCGGCGGTAAAGGGCCGTTAGCTGGGGCACGGAGTAGGTTGATGGCGGCTTGTTCATGTTCACGACGACGCGTCCTTGCACCTGATAGCCAAAATCCTGGTGTTCGAGCTTGTTGAGGCTGCGCGCGAGCATCGTCGAGCCGGCGACCAGGACTACGGACAAGGTGGCTTGCACAACCAGGAGCGCTTTCCGGGCGAAGGACGAACGATCCCTTGTGCCGCGGCCCGAGCCGCGGAGAGCTTCAGCGGGATCGGTACGAGTGGCGAGCCAGGCGGGAGTGGCGCCGAAAATGATTCCAGTCAACAGCGACAGGCCGAAGGCAAAGGCCAAAACGAGCAGCGATGGCGTGACGCTGATGGGAAGGAAATGCGAGCTGTGGAACGCCAGGGCCAGCAGCAGCCGGGCCGCGCCCATGGCCACCAGCAACCCGACAATACCACCCCCGACGGCGAGCAGGACGCTCTCGGTGAGAGCCTGCGAGACGATTTGCCTGGGTGTGGCACCAACAGCTAGCCGGATTGCTGTTTGCCCGCGACGCGCCACTCCACGGGCGAGCAGCAGGTTCGCGACATTAGCACAGGCGATCAGCAGGACCAAGCCGCACACGGACATCAATATTTGCAGGCTGCGGCCGTATTCTTCTTTCATCATGCCGACGCCTGCGCCCGCAGGTACGACTACGAGCGTCTGCTTGGGAAGAGTGCGGATGACGTCGGGCATCCAGTTGGCGGGGTATCCGGAGTCGTTCTGCAGCCATTGGCGGAGTGCTGCGGTGACCCGCGGAGCCATGCCGTCGGTGGATGCGCCAGGACGCAAGCGACCGATCATTCGAAGCCAGGCAGAAACTGGCTGGCGCAGGAGACTCGCGTCGCCGTTGATCATGGGTTCTTGTCGCAGGGGAACCCAGATATCGGGAGGATCGCTTTGCAGCATTTCGCCGAAGAATGCCGGTGGAGCTACGCCGATTACGGTGAGGGGATGGCCCTCGACAACGAACGTGGCGCCCACGACCGACGGATCGGAGGCGTAAACGGTCTGCCAGATACGATGGCTGATGACTGCGACTGGTGGAGATCCGGGCTGGTCATCTTCGAGAGTAAGAATGCGGCCGCCGAAAGCGGGTACGCCAAGCGTCGAAAAATAAGTGCCGGTGACATATTCGGAGCGCAGAGGCCTGGCAGCGGACTCGACACCCTGGCGGCGCACGCTGAGACGGCCGCGGCCAGCCTGGAAGGCGGCGACCTCTTCGAACTCCGGTGTCTCCGCCTTCAGGCGCTCGTACAGTGGAAACGAGAACATACCCCACTGGTCCTGCGGACCGCCGTTCACACAACAATCATCGCCATCGCCGACGCGATAGAGGCGGCTGGGATCAGAAACCGGCAGAGAGCGAAGCATGACGGCATGAATCAGTGTAAATATTGCCGTGGTGCCGCCGATGCCCAGCGCAAGAGTCAGAACAGCAGCTGCGGTAAAAACAGGTGACAGGTGGAATTGGCGCAAGGCGTAGCGAAGACTGCCTGGCAGGATGCGCATTGGACACCTCTCAGTACTGTACGAAGGCCGGTTGCCGGGGGTTCCCGATTCCAACGAACCTGCGGAAGGCGTCAGCGGACCAGGGAGACTCCAGCCGGCGTTGGTGCTGCTGTATTGACGTTTGCGGGAGCGGATGGTCACGTCGGAGGAAGCGAAGTTGCGGGTTTGATTTGTCTGGTTGTGGGTGAGGTACGAAATTGCTGGTGCTTGCCGGCAAGATGCCGGCGCCACCAGAGTTGACCGCGGGCGTATAATGAAGAATTCAGTGGTGGCCGGCGGACGAGCAGGAGACCCCTCGTGACTTTCAAGCTGTCCAGCAGCTATCAACCGCGCGGCGATCAGCCTGCCGCGATCGATCAGCTAGTCCATGGTGTCGAGGCTGGAGACAAGCATCAAGTTCTGCTGGGCGTCACTGGCTCCGGCAAGACTTTCACCATGGCCAAAGTGATTGAGGCGGTGGATCGCCCCGCGCTGGTTTTGGCGCATAACAAAACTCTGGCCGCGCAGCTCTATCACGAGTTCAAGAGTTTCTTTCCTGAAAATGCCGTGGAATATTTTGTCAGCTACTACGATTTTTACCAGCCGGAAGCTTACGTTCCAGCGGCGGATGTCTATATCGAGAAAGAATCCACGGTAAACGACGAGCTGGATAAATTGCGCATGAGCGCCACGCGTTCGCTCTTCGAGCGCCGCGACGTCATTATCGTGGCTTCCGTTTCGTGCATTTATGGTCTCGGCTCACCGGAAGCCTATTACGGCATGTTGGTCATGCTCGAAAAGGGGCAACAGACTTCGCGCGAGGCGTTGCTGCGACGCTTTGTCGACATTCAATTCGATCGCTCGGAAGATTTGCGGCGCGGAACGTTTCGGGTGCGCGGCGACATCATCGAGATTTACCCGACGTACGAGGACCACGGCTATCGCATCGAGATGTGGGGCGATCAGATTGACAAGCTTCGCCAGATCGATCCGCTCACCGGCGAGATTCGCGCTGGCCAGGAAGATCTCACGCGCGTTCCCGTCTATCCCAAGACGCACTACGTCATGCCGCAAGACCAGCGGGAGCGCGCCATCGTCACCATTCAGGAAGAGCTAGGCTGGTGGCGCCACGAACTCGAGAAGCAAGGCAAGCTGGTCGAATCACAACGCGTTACGCAGCGCACCATGTTCGATATCGAAATGATGCGCACCATCGGCTATTGCCACGGTATCGAGAATTATTCCCGGCATCTCAGCGGACGGCTTCCAGGAGAAGCGCCGCCTACTCTGCTCGACTACGTTCCGCAGGATTATTTGCTGTTCATCGACGAATCGCATCAGACCGTGCCACAAGTGCGCGGGATGTTCAACGGTGATCGCGCGCGTAAGCAGACGCTGGTCGACTACGGCTTCCGCATGCCTTCGGCGCTGGACAATCGTCCGCTGACCTTCGAGGAATTCGAGCATCGCACCAATCAGGTGGTCTACGTTTCGGCCACGCCTGGCCCCTACGAACTCACCCGATCGGGCGGCGCATTTGTGGAGCAAGTGATTCGGCCGACCGGCCTGGTCGATCCGCAAGTCGAAATTCGCCCGGTAAAGGGACAGATCGACGACTTGCTGGAGGAAATCCGCATCCGTGCCGAGCGTAACGAGCGCGTCCTCGTTACCACTCTTACCAAGCGCATGTCCGAGGACCTAGCCGAATATTTCGGTGAAATTGGCGTGCGCGTACGCTACCTGCACTCCGAAGTCGAGACGCTCGACCGGATTAAAATCCTTCGCGATCTCCGCCGGGGCGAATTTGACGTCCTCATCGGCATCAATTTGCTGCGCGAAGGACTGGATCTGCCAGAAGTGTCGCTCGTTGCCGTTCTAGACGCAGACAAAGAAGGCTTTCTCCGCAGCACCACGGCGCTCATTCAGACCATCGGCCGCTGCGCCCGGCACATCGAAGGCCGCGCCATTCTTTACGCCGATCGCCGCACCGGCTCCATGAATGAAGCAATCAGCGAAACCAATCGCCGCCGCGACAAACAACTTGCCTACAACACAGAAAACAACATCACGCCCATGTCCATCATCAAGTCGGTCGACATGGAGCTGGCCAAGATCGTCGAAGCTGACTACGTCACCATCCCCATCGGCGACGAACTCGCCCTTCCCGCGGGCGGCGTAAAGAGCGAAGAACAGCTCGCCGAGCTGCTTAAACAACTCGAAACGCAAATGCGCGAAGCCGCCAAGAAATTCGAATTCGAGAAAGCCGCCCAATTCCGCGACCGTATCCGCAACTTGAAACAGCAAGACCTCGCTGGCCTCTTCTCCTCGGGACCAGGCCCAGACGCGCCAACCTCAGTGGCATAAACGGCATCCGCCGTCACACTACGCCGCGTTTTAATTCTTCCAACCGGTAGAACGTGCCACGCCACGTCACGCCGCCCTGCCACAATGTCACCACGGTCGAGCGCACCACCATGTAACAAAAAAATACCGCACCCACGGGATACGTCAACGCATACCATGGCGAGACCCGCATGGCTATGTTCACGCCGATTTGAAACGCCAGCGCGATCCCTACGGCGACAGCTGAAAACACTCGAATCCATCCGCTGCCAAGCGCCACTCCGAAAAAAGGCAGCACATTTAGGATCAGCATTCCGGTCATGCCAGCAATCGCAAATGGCAGGCTGTAACCGAATGCCGCGAAGAAATTCTTCGTCGTCCCGCGCAGCAAATTTCCCAGCCCCGACTGCCACCGAACGATCACTGCATCTTCCGATACGCCGACGCCTGACCGCAATCCCGCCTGCTTCACGAGCTTGCTGAGCTTCATGTCATCAAGCACTTCCATCGCCAGGCGGCGATGCGTGCCGCTGGCCTCATACGCCGCACGGCTCATTAGTTGAAACGCTCCCACGCCGACATACGCCCGCGAATTCGGATTGCTCACGTTATACGGGTCGTTCCCCAGATGAAACGCCAGCCCGAAGAAGGTCATTAGCACTTTTTCCCAGAAGCCGCGCATCTCCATGTCGATCACCAGCGTCAGGTGATCCAGCTTGCGGTCCCGCGCCAGCGTCACTGCGCGGCGCAGCACGTCCGGCTTGAATTTCACGTCCGCGTCGGTGAATAGCAGCCACTCACCGCTCGATGCCTCGTAGGCTTTTTGCAATGCGTGCGGCTTGCCCAGCCAACCCGGCGGAAGCTCGCGCAGGTGCACAACTTTTAGTTGCGAATGGATGGCTGCGAATTCGTCCAGAATGCGGCCGGTTGCATCCCCTGAGCGATCATCCACCGCCACGATTTGAAGATGGGGATAATCAAGTTCGGCCAGCGTTGCCAGCGCTCCCGGTAATTTTTCTTCTTCGTCGCGCGCGGCAAACAGCAGCGAGATTGGCGGACAGTCCGCGTCCGCTGCCGGCGCGAAATTCTTCAGCCACGGCAAACGCATCGCGCCGTAAACGATACGCAACCCGTGAAAAATCCAGAAAAACGCGATGACTCCGAACAGGACAAGTCCGAAAACATGCATGGTCAATTGGTTCGGGAGCTAACCTCGGGGTATCCTAGCATGTAATGGCGAGGACGTTGGCGATCATTGGGGGAGGCCGTGTCGGGCGAGCTTTGGGCCGCCGTCTGCGGGAGCATGGTTGGAAGATCGGCGCGGTCACGGCGCGTACCGAGGCCAGTGCGCGCCAGGCGACACGTTTCATCGGCGCGGGCAAGGCGTACGGATCTCTGTCACGCCAGGTGCTCCTCTCGCGCGTCATTCTCATCGCCACGCCCGACGATGTGGTTTCGCTCGTCGCCAAGGACTTGGCGCGCATCGCGGCGGAAGAACTAAATGGCAAGATTGTGCTTCACACCAGCGGCGCTTTGGATTCTGGTTCCCTGGCGCCCCTCCATGCGCATGGCGCGGTGACTGCTTCCATGCATCCTTTGCAGACTTTCAGCGGCGTGGGCGTACCACCGTTCGATGGCAGGGTGTTCACCATTGAAGGCGCGCCGGCTGCCGTTCGGGTCGCCCGCCAGATCGCGCGCACGCTGGGCGGTGTCCCGGTACAAATTGCCGGAGACAAGAAAGCGCTTTATCACGCTGCCGCATCCATGGCTGCCGGCCACGCACTTGCTCTCGAAGAAGCGGCCACGCGCATGCTTATGTCGATGGGCATGAACCGCCGCGAAGCGGTGCGCGCGCTGCTTCCGCTGACGCGGCAAGTGCTTGAAAATTTCGAGCGTTTGGGGCCGCACTCGGCTTGGACCGGACCGCTCTCCCGCCACGATTACGGCATCGTCGCCGCGCATCTCGGGGCCATGCAGGACCTGCCTGTAGAATTTACAGTGGCATACGAGGCCTTGAGTCGTCTGATAGCTCGCGTGCTCGAAGCCGATCCGGACAGGATGCTCGGCGAGTTGGAAAAGATCTCTGCGGCGCGCAAAATGAAAGCCACAGCTTTAGGGAGCCAAGCGTGAATCGATTGCAAATTCCAGTGGAACACGCCAAGTTGCCGAATGGTCTTCAGGTTGTGGTCGCGCCCGATGCGACCGCGCCGGTCGTCACCGTCGGCGTGTATTACAAAATCGGGTTTCGCCTCGAGCCGCAGGGACGCAGCGGCTTCGCGCATCTCTTCGAGCACATGATGTTTCAAGGCTCCGCCAACGCGCCGAAGATGCAGCACATCAAGCTCATCAATTCCAGTGGTGGCACGCTCAACGGCTCGACGCACTACGATGTGACGAATTATTACGAAGCCGTGCCTTCTAACGCGCTGGAGCGCGTGCTGTGGCTGGAAGCGGACCGCATGAGAGCACTGAAAGTGGACGACGAGAATCTGCGTAACCAGCGCGACGTGGTGAAGGAAGAAGTCCGCGTTAACGTATTGAACCAGCCCTACGGCGGCTTTCCCTGGCTCGATCTTCCCCCTGTGGCATTCCGCAACTGGGCCAACGCCCACAATTTCTATGGCGATTTCACCGACCTCGACGCCGCTAGCCTCGCCGATGTGCAGGCATTCTTCAAAACCTACTACGTGCCCAACAATGCCGTGCTGCTCATGCTCGGCGATGTGAAAGCCGACGAAGGGTTGGCCCTGGCCAGGAAACACTATGGCGATATTCCCGCCGGCCCGCCGCCGAAATTTGCCGATCCGTCCGAGCCTGAACAGAAAGAAGAACGCCGCGGCGACGTGGTCGAAAAATTCGGCACACTGCCTGCCCTGGCTATTGGCTACACCATGCCCAAGCGCCGCACGCAAGAGTGGTACGCCATGGCCCTTCTTGAGCAAGCGTTGTATGGCGGCCGCGCTGGGCGCATGTATCGGGAGCTCGTGCTCGAAAAGCAAATCGCGGTCGAAGCGGATGGAGGCATCGACGATCTCTTCGGCTATAACGGTCCCACGCAAATGGTCACGCGCATTCTGCACAAGCCCGAGTATTCGAGCGAAGCGACCCTGGCTGCATTCGACGGCGTGATTCGCGATGTACGGCAAAAGGGCATTGGCGGCAGCGAGCTCGAGCAGCTCAAAGTAAAATGGCGCTCCGACTATTACGCTACGCTCGAAGGCGGCCGTGGCGGCTATATGCCTAAGTACGGGCTGATGCATTTGCTTGCGTGCTTTACTTTGTTCGATAGCGAGCCGCAACTCGTGAATTCGATTCTTGACGGTTTTCTCGCCGTGCAGCCGGAAGAAGTGCAAGCCGTCGCGCAAAAATATCTGCGTAACGAAAATCGCGCCATCATCTTCCGCAAACCGGAAGCCGCCGTGAAGGAGGCTGCGTAATGGCCACTCGCGCCGCAGAAGTCTCCGCGTGCGTTCCGGCGCTCACGCCCGAACGCAATGTTACGTGGCCGAGACGCAGCAAGGCGCGTCTCGCCAACGGTCTCGAAGTCGTGCTCGCAGAATCACACAGCATTCCCAAATTCCACGGCGAACTGTTCTTCCGCTCCGGCAATGCCGCGGTGGCCCATCGCGCTCCGGCGCTCGCGGACATGACCGCAACCGTCGTGCGCACCGGAACCACCAAGCGCGCCAGCCGCCAGATCGAAGAAGATCTGCGCAGCCTGGGCGCCGATCTAGGCAGCAGTGCTGGCGCTGACACCAGCGCTATCTCCTTTTCCGGCCTTTCTGAATTTGCGGAGCCACTTCTCGCGCTCGTGAACGAACTGGCGCGTGACGCATCTTTTCCCGAGGCCGAATTCGAGCGCGAACGCCGGCAAAAACTGGAAGAAGTGAAGCTCGAGCGTACCCAGCCCGGATTTCTTTCCGGCGAACGCCTGCGAAAAGTCTTGTTCGGCGCGCATCCGTATGCTGATGTTGCTCCTACGCCCCAGCAAGTTGCCGCGTACAAGCGCGAGGACCTGCGGGGTGTCTATCGCGAGTTCTACACCCCGGAAAATGGTGTGCTGCTGCTCGTCGGCGATTTCGATTCCGCCGCAATGATGGCGAAGATCGAAAAAATGTTTGGCGCGTGGAGCGGCAAGAAGCCAAGCGCTCCGCAAGCTGCAGCTCCCGCTAATCCGCGCGGGCGCCGCGTATATCTCGTGCACCTGCCCGGCTCGGTGCAAACGCAAATTCTGGCTGGTTCACATGCGATTACTCGCAAGCATCCGGACTGGGTCAAGCTCAGCCTGACCAATAGCTTGTACGGCGGCGCCTTCAATTCGCGGCTGGTGATGAACATTCGCGAAGACAAGGGCTATACGTACAGCCCACGCAGCGGAATGAACGCGTTGCGCCAGCACGGGTACTTCGCGGTTTCAGCCGCGGTTCGCAACGACGTTGTGGCCGCATCGCTCGCGGAGATGTTCTACGAGCTAGACCGCTTGCGCTCGCTCCCGGTGCCGGAACCGGAACTGGCCGACGCGCAAAACTATCTCAGTGGCGTTTTCTCCATGGGTATTGCCACGCAAGATGGCTTGCTCTCGCAGTTCTCGACGCTCGCTCTCAACGAATTGCCCGACGATTACCTGGAAACGTATCGCGGCAAAGTGCGTGCCGTCACGCCCGACGAGTTGATGCAGACAGCGCGAAAATATCTGGACTCGCCGAACATGCAAATCGTGGTAGTGGGCGACCGTGCGCAGATCGAATCGCAAGCGGCGCTGTTTGGCGAACTGGAAGTTTACGACGCACAGGGGAACAAGCTGTCCGCCTGAACCCTGTCGAATGTATTGACAGGTAAACATCTCTGATGCATTATGTTGCGGCCATGAGGCGGCCGCTTTCACCAGCGCTTCCATTTGTCGCGTATGCGATTTTGTCGTGTCTCTTCGCTAGCGCGGCGGTGGGCACGACCAAGAAGCCTCCGCCGAAACCCGTTAACATCAATACCGCTACGGCCAGCGAACTGGAAACGGTTCCGGGCATCGGCCCGGCTACCGCCGAGAAAATCTTGCAGATGCGCAAATCCTACGGCGCATTCAAAAGCGTCGACGACCTGCTAGCCATCCGCGGCATCGGCCCCAAACGCCTCGACAAAATGCGCAAATACCTCACGGTTGGCAAACCCAGCGCCACGCATCCCACTGCACCCGACACGAAGTGCACAAACTGTGAAAAGAAAAAAACGGCACCGCCGGCTGATTCCGACACGCCGACCAGTCCGCCGTCTCGGTGATCATTGAGCTGGGAGCGGATACGCTGTCTGCGCGCAACAATCGCAAAAGCGGCGTCGAGCCGCCGCACTCCAAATGGTCATCACAGCACCTGGTGTGTGGGCTTGGCCTGCGGCGCTGGAGCTTCTACGCGGAGGGGGACCTGGTCGGCGATGGTGATGCCATAGCCTTCGAGGGCTACTACCTTTTTTGGGTGATTGGTTAGGACGCGGATGTCTTTCAGGCCGAGGTCGATGAGGATTTGCGCGCCGATGCCGCTTTCGTGCTGGACCATGCGCTGGCGGGCGGGCTCGCGGTCGAGCTGGCCGCGCGAGTGAAAATGGATTTGTGGCAGGCCACCGGCCGCGTCAGTGGCTTCGATGCCAAAGCCCCGGCCGGTGTGATGCAGGTAGAGGAAGACGCCGCGATCTTCTTTGGCGATGGCGGAGAGCGAGCGGTTGACCAGTTCGTGGCAATCGCAGGCGGTGCTGCCGAAGACGTCGCCGGTGAGGCAGTGCGAATGCACGCGGACCAGCGCGGGGGCGGTGCCTTCGAGCAAATTGCCGCGCACCAGCGCGATGTGCTGGTCGTGATCGACATCGCTGGCGTAGGCAATCATGCGAAAATCGCCGTGACTTGTGGGCAGCGTGGCTTCAGCGACGCGGCGGACATAGCGCTCATGCTGCATGCGGTACCGGATGAGGTCGGCGACCGTAAGCATCTTTAGATTGTGCTGCTTGCAAAACTCGATGAGCTGCGGCACGCGGGACATGGTGCCGTCTTCATTCATGATTTCGCAGATGACTCCCGAAGAATTGAGCCCAGCGATGCGCGACAGATCGACGCTGGCTTCGGTCTGGCCGGCGCGGACGAGCACCCCGCCGTTGCGCGCCCGCAGCGGAAACATGTGTCCGGGCCGAGCCAGATCCTGCGGCTTGGTCTTCGGGTCGATGGCAGTAAGGATGGTGATGGCGCGGTCCGATGCGCTGATGCCGGTAGTGACTCCGAGGCGCGCGTCGATCGCTTCGCAGAACGCGGTGCCGTGGACCGAAGTGTTGATCGGCGACATCAGCGGCAGGTGCAGTTCGTCGCAGCGTTGCTCCGTAAGCGTAAGGCAAATCAGGCCGCGACCGTACTTGGCCATGAAATTGATGGCTTCAGGCGTGATTTTCTCGGCGGCCATGGTCAAGTCGCCTTCGTTTTCGCGGTCTTCATCGTCTACCAGGACGATCATGCGCCCCTGGCGAATGTCTTCGACGGCTTCCTCGACAGTGGCGAACTGGGGCGCGAGATGGGATCTAGGGTCAGCCATAACATTCAAAATATAGCACGCCTCGGAGGGGTGGATTGCGGAGGAACCCAGCTTCCGCCCGGGTTTTGGCCTAGGTGCGCCGGGTTAGGGGACGCCAAAAATAGTGCTTGACATATGCCCATATCGGAATGTATTGTCTTGGCATGGCAAGAGCGGCGACAACCTCGGATGCATTTAACGCGGTCGCCGAGCCTCGCCGCCGTGCGATTTTGAACTACCTGGCGCTGCAGGAACGGCCAGTCGGCGAAATCGTTGCGGCCCTCGAAATGGAGCAGCCTTCAGTGTCCAAGCATTTGCGAGTGTTGCTGGATGTGGGGTTGGTGAACGCACGGCGGGACGGGCGGCAGAAGTTGTACAGCGTGAATGCCAGCGCCATCCGGCCGCTGTGGGAATGGACGGGGACGTTCGAGAAAATGTGGCGGCATCAGCTATTGCGGGTGAAGGAGCGAGCGGAGAGCAAGTAGGTTTTGTTTGGGCTGAAAATTGAAGCGTGGAGAACTGATTTCATCTTGAGGAGGAAGAATGGCTGCGACGGCATCGAAAAAAGAATGGAAGATCGAAGATTTGACGTTGAGCATCACACAGGAAATTCACGTGAAGGCGTCGTTGGAGAAGACGTTTGCGGCGCTGCTGGAGCAGCTGGGGCCGGGGAATGACACTCCCGATGGCAGGCAGATGCCGCTGAAGCTGGAGGCTTGGCCGGGAGGGCGGTGGTATCGCGACTTGGGCGATGGCAACGGGCATCTCTGGGGACACGTGCAGGCGATCAAGAAGCCGACGCTGATCGAGTTCTGCGGGCCGCTGTTTATGTCGTATCCGGTTTCTTGCAACGTGCAGTACCGGTTGAGCGAAGCGGATGGAGGAACGCTGATCAAGTTCCATCACCTGGCGCTGGGACTGATTTCGGATGAGCACCGGTCGGGCGTAGTGATGGGTTGGACGCACATCCTCGAGGGCGTGCGCAAGCGGTTGGAAGGGCAACGCATTCAGTAGCGCGGCGGCTGCGGAAGGAGTGGCTTATGTGTCCAGCATGCATGGCTAGTGCGGCAACGATGGTGGCAGGAGTTGTATCGACGGGCGGGCTAGGTGCGCTCGTTGCAAGGCTTCGGGCCAGGCGAAACACGAAGAAGACATCCTAGAAGTAAATCCAAAGGAGGAACCATGGGAGAAGTGACGCACGAGCAGGTCAATTTGCTGTTGAGGCTGTATGAAGAGCGGCGTGAGCCGAAGCTGCGCGAAGCACGCGACTGGTTCGCGGCCAATTTTCATCCGAAGACGATCGAGGAGGTGATGCAGATCTGTCCTCCAGGGAGCCAGGGCAATGCGTTCATGCGCCAAGTCCTGAGCTATTGGGAGATGGTGGCGGGCATCGCCAACCGTGGATTGATCGAGGAAGAATTATTCTTCGAGACTACCGGGGAGCAGTGGGGCGCATTTGAACAGGTGAAGCCAGTGCTTGCAGCGTGGCGGCAAATGTTCAGCAGCCCGAAGTTTCTGGCGAACCTGGAAGGCAACTGCACGCGGCTCGAAGCGTGGCGCGAGAAGCGCAACCCCGGATCGAACGAAGCCATCCGCAAAGTGATGCAGCAGATGCGTGCGGGTGCGCAGTCGCTGAAGGCGCAAGCGGCAGGGCAGTAACGGTCGGGAAGCAGACTACGAAGAGAAGCAAGCAAGGCGGCAATCTTGCCGAGGCGGGGCGCAGCAGTGCTGCGCCCCTACAAATTCGCAGATGAGAGGAGAGGAATCATGGCTGGGACGCAGACTGGAAAAGCAAAAGTTGTGGCGCCCGAGGAGTGGCTGGCGGCGCGGGTCGAACTGTTGAAGAAGGAGAAGGAGTTCACGCGGCTGCGCGATGAAATCAGCCAGCAGCGGCGGGAACTGCCTTGGGAGAAAGTCGAGAAGAAGTATGTGTTCGACGGGCCGAAGGGGAAAGAAACGCTGGCGGATTTGTTCGGAAAGCACAGCCAGCTGATCGTGTATCACTTCATGTTCGGGCCGGGATGGAAAGAGGGGTGCCCGAGCTGCTCGTACATTGCGGATCACTTTGCGGGCAGCTTGCCGCATCTGGCGGCGCGCGATGTGCGGCTGGTGGCGATTTCGCGGGCGCCGCTGGCGGAGATTGAGGCGTTCAAAAAGCGCATGGGATGGCAGTTTCCGTGGTACTCGTCGAACGGGACGGATTTCAACTTCGACTATCACGTTTCGCAGAGCAAGGACGAAGCCGGGAAGGCGGAGATCTACTACAACTATAAGATGCAGAAATTTCCGGCGGAGGAACGGCCGGGCAGCAGCGTGTTCTATAAGGATGCGAGCGGGAATGTCTTTCACACGTATTCCACGTTTGGACGCGGCCTGGACCAGATGATCAACGCGTACAACTGGCTGGACATCGCCCCGAAGGGCCGCGACGAAGAAGGGCTGAAGCATTCGATGGCCTGGGTGCGGCATCACGACAAGTATGACGAAGCGTATCAGGTGGACGTGAAGGCGGAATACAAGCAGCCAGAAAAGGGCTGAGGGTGGCTGCTGCGACGAATGAAAAAGGACGATGAACTAGATCGATCGGCGGTGCGAAGTCTGGCGCATCCGATTTTTGTCCAGGCACCCAAAAACCTGCGATGAGTTTGACGCCGCACTCCAAAGCTAAAGCATTTGGCGGAGGACGTATTGCAGGATGCCGCCGTGCTGGTAGTAGGAGATTTCTTCTGGCGTATCGATGCGCGCGGTGGCGGAGAATGTCTTTACGGAGCCATCTGGCGATTTGGCCCGAACGGTGATGGTCTTTTTCGGCGAGACCGAGGCGACACCTTCGGTCTCGAAAATCTCGTGGCCGGTCAGGCAGAGCGACTCGCGGTTTTCGCCGGGTTTAAATTCGAGCGGCAGGATGCCCATGCCGACGAGATTGCTGCGGTGAATGCGCTCGTAGCTTTCGGCGATCACCGCGCGGATGCCCTGCAGACGCGGGCCTTTGGCGGCCCAGTCGCGGGATGAACCGGAGCCGTATTCTTTTCCAGCGATAACGATCAGCGGCACGCCTTCTTCACGGTACTTCACCGCGGCGTCGTAGATGTACATTTTCTCGCCGTCGGGCAAGTGCAGCGTCCAGGCGCCTTCAGTGCCGGGCGCCAGCAGATTGCGCAGGCGGATGTTGGCGAAAGTCCCGCGGACCATCACTTCGTGATTGCCGCGGCGCGCTCCGTAAGAGTTGAAGTCGTGAGGCTTGACGCCATTGGCGATCAGATATTTCCCGGCGGGTGAATCGACAGCGATCGAGCCCGCGGGAGAAATGTGATCGGTGGTAACGCTGTCGCCGAGAACGGCGAGCACGCGAGCGCCGGAAATGTCGGCGAGAGCTGGCGGCGTCTTGGGCATGTTCTCAAAATACGGCGGCATCTTTATATACGTGGATTTGGGATCCCACTGATAGATGTCGCCTAGCGGAACTTGCATGGATTTCCAATGCGCGTCGCCTTCGTAGACCGCAGCGTACTCCTTGCGATATTGCGCGCTGGTGACGGAAGCGCGAACCGTGGATTCAATCTCTTGCGGCGTGGGCCAGATTTCGCGCAGAAAAACTGGCTTGCCGTCTGTGCCGATGCCTAGCGGCTCGGTGGTTAGATCCAGATCCATGCGTCCGGCGAGGGCATAAGCGACGACCAGCGGCGGAGAAGCCAGATAATTTGCGCGGACCAGCGGATGGATGCGGCCTTCAAAATTTCGATTGCCGCTGAGCACCGCGACCGCCACAAGATTGTTGTCCTTGATCGCGGCTCCGATGGCTTCCGGCAGCGGGCCGCTGTTGCCAATGCAAGTGGTGCAACCGTAGCCGACCAGATTGAATTTTAGTTTGTCGAGATACTGCGTGAGATTGGCGGCCAGCAAGTATTCGGTAACCACTTTGGAGCCTGGAGCGAGGCTGGTCTTAACCCAGGGCTTGATTTGCAAGCCGCGCTCGACTGCCTTTTTTGCGAGCAGGGCCGCACCGAGCATTAGCGAAGGATTGGAAGTGTTGGTGCAACTGGTGATGGCGGCGATGACTATGGCGCCGCTCGAAAGATCGAATGAATCGCCATTGTTTCGCACTTGGACATGCTTGTCCGGCGTGCCTTCGACGACCTTGGTGAACGAACTCTTTGCCTGGCGCAGCGGAACGCGGTCCTGCGGACGCTTGGGGCCGGCGACGGTGGGCTCCACGGAACTGAGATCGAGTTCGAGCGTGTCGCTGAAAGCCGGATCGGGTGTCTGGTCGCTGCGAAAAAGGAATTGTTCCTTGCAATAAGCTTCGACGAGCGCGACTTGCTCGTGCGAGCGCGCGGTGAAGTGCAGATACGCCAGCGTCTCTGCATCGACTGGGAAAAAGCCCATCGTGGCCCCGTATTCAGGCGCCATGTTGGCAATCACTGCGCGGTCGGGCACGCTCAGAGTCGAGAGGCCGGAGCCGTAGAATTCCACGAATTTTCCGACGACCCCCTTTTTGCGCAGCATTTCCGTCACGGTCAGGACGAGGTCGGTGGCAGTAGCGCCTTCGCGGAGCCGGCCGTGCAGTCGGAATCCCACAACTTCGGGAATGAGCATCGAAGAAGGCTGGCCGAGCATGGCAGCTTCTGCTTCGATACCGCCGACGCCCCAGCCGAAGACGCCCAGGGCATTCACCATGGTGGTATGCGAGTCCGTGCCAACCACGGAATCGGGATAGGCCTCAAATCGATTGCCGGACGGCGTCGCGCACACTACGCGTGCTAGGTATTCGAGATTGACCTGGTGGCAGATGCCGGTGTCCGGCGGAACGACTTTGAAATTTTGAAACGCGGTTTGCCCCCAGCGAAGAAAGGCGTATCGTTCGACGTTGCGCTGGAATTCCAGTTCAGCGTTTAGGCCGAAAGCCGTCGCGCCGCCGAAGTGGTCCACCTGAACGGAATGGTCGATGACTAGCTCGGCAGGGAACAGCGGATTGATGCGCTTGGGACTGCCGCCCATCCGAGCGATGGCTTCGCGCATGGTGGCGAAATCGACCACCGCGGGCACTCCAGTGAAATCCTGCAGCAGGACGCGCGCGGGCATGAACGCGATTTCTTTTTCCGGGCCGTGCGGCTTCCAGGTAGCCAGCGCTTTGATATCGGCGGCATGAACGAAGCGGCCGTCTTCGCAGCGCAGCAAGTTCTCAAGAAGAATGCGCAGGGAAAAAGGCAGCGTGGCCAGGTTGCTCACGCCTTGTTTTTCGAGGGCCTCCAGGCGATGAATATCGAAGGTTTGCGCGCCAACGCTGAGCCTGTCGCGCGTCTTGAACGAATTGCCTGCGGAGATGGCCATCCTCGACGTCCCTTCTGGTCGGTAACTAACTTTCTATGATAACCGAAATCGCAGCCCTGTGCGGGATGCCGCGGGTTTCCGATGGCCGTGTCAGGGCTTCATTTCCTTGCCGCTGATTTGCAGATCGAAGCCGTTGGGATCCTTTACGTGAAAGCTGTTTTCGGTGTCCGGCTGGGGATCGAGTCCGCGGCGTTTCAGTTCGGCCTCGACAGCGGTTTTGTCCCAGTTGTCGATGGTGTAAGCGATGTGGTCGATGCGCGGCGTGCCGGAATCGTGATTGCGCGGGATGAGGAAAGTGTCGCCGAACGCCAGGATACACTGCTTGCCGTCATCGTGCGAAAGCTTCATGCCGAAGAGGTCGGCGTAGAAGTCGCGAGTTTTGCCGTAGTCGGCCACTTGATAGGAAATGTGATTGACGGCAACCGCCTTGAAACCTCTGCTGCCGGCACCGACAGCCTCGGAGCTTAGTGCTGAGCTCGCTGTTGCGGCGACAGCCAAAGTGCGAATGAGCTGGCGGCGGCTCATTTTTCCGTGCTCGAAGTCTTGCAGTAACTTGGCGATGATTTGTTCCATGGCGGATTCTCCTTCAAGAGTTGGGCTGGCGGGACTTCGCGTCGAAGCACGCGTTCCGACGAGTCAGCCTATACTAAGAGCGTGAAGATTGTCCTGCTCTCGACGTACGAGCTGGGGCGGCAGCCGTTTGGGCTGGCGTCGCCGGCGGCCTGGCTGCGGAAACGCGGGCACGAGGTAGCCTGTTTCGATCTTTCGCGGCAGGCTATGGATGACGCTGCGCTTCGCGCGGCGGAATTGATCGCGATTTATTTGCCGATGCATACGGCGACTCGGCTGGCTTCACGGCTGATTCCATCGTTACGAGAGTCGAATCCGCGCGCTCATTTCTGCTGCTATGGGCTATATGCGCCGATGAACGAAGAATATTTGCGCTCGCTGGGTGTCGGGACAATCCTGGGCGGCGAGTTCGAAGCCGGGCTGGCTCGCGTGGCGGAGCGGCTGGCGCCTGGCAATACGGATGGCCCTGCGCCGCGAAGCGAGCCGATCATCTCGCTCGAGCGGCTGGCGTTCGAGGTCCCGGATCGTGTTGGGCTCCCGCCGATTTCGAGTTACGCCAACCTGGTGATTCCCGGCGAGGGCTACAGGATTGTTGGATCGACCGAGGCCAGCCGTGGATGCAAGCATTTGTGCCGGCACTGTCCGATTGTCCCGGTGTACAACGGTGTTTTTCGAATCGTGCAGCAGGACGTGGTGATGGAAGATATTCGCCAGCAGGTCGCTGCCGGCGCGCAGCCGTGGAAGTCCGGCTGGGACCGACTCGTGGCCAATGCGCATTCCTCCCTGAACTGGGCGCCCAACCCCACGGCGGTGGTGTATCGGGGATTGGACGGTGTTCATCCCGAGAACTACGCGCAACTCTACAACGACGCCGCGGCCGCTTACGCGCTCGCGCTGAGGTGGAAGATCTCCGGTGACGCGGCCTATGGCGACAAAGCGGTGCAGGTTCTCAATGCTTGGTCAGCTGTCCTGACGGGGTTCGGCGGGAACACGGACATGTTCCTGGCGGCCGGGCTGCAGGGCTACGAAATCGCGAACGCCGCCGAAATCATGCGGACGTACGCCGGCTGGTCAACGACTGACTTCGCGCGGTTCAAGAACATGATGCTGCAGGTCTTTTACCCGATGAATCACGACTTTCTCACGCGCCACAACGGCGACAGGTGCCTCACTCACTTCTACGCCAACTGGGACCTGTGCAACATGGCCTCGATGCTGGTGATCGGAGTGCTCGCGGATGATCGGAACATCTACAACG
>Ga0137403_10001489_pt1 | contig 29435 bp, 26 predicted proteins | sample CZOMad2_1_16fung_FD_122057 | JGI IMG/M metagenome (GOLD analysis project Ga0137403, IMG submission 122057) | Vadose zone soil fungal communities from Angelo Coast Range Reserve, California, USA - CZOMad2_1_16fungal (Hybrid Assembly) | ecosystem: Environmental > Terrestrial > Soil > Vadose zone... | reverse complement strand
AGGCGGCTTCGAAAGCTTTGGACGGGGTATTGAGCGGCTCGGATGTTGCAGCAGTGGTCTCGACGTCGGGAAAGATCAACAGCGGCCTGACGCGCGACCGCGCTAAGTTGCAGGATGCGATCGTAAGCGTACGGCCGCAAGGTATTAACCGAACCGGTGCAGCCGACTGTCCTAAAGTTGGCTATTACCAGGCGGACCTGATCGAAAACAAGCATAACCAGGAAGCACTGGCGGATCTGGTGAGCCAAATCATGCAGGTTTGCGACCCTCGAACCCCTCCGGATGCAGCCGAGAGACTCGCTGATTCTGCAGCGAGACATTCAACTCTGAGCTGCTCAGATCTCCCTTAAGCGTGGTGGTTGCCAGTAACGGCCGGTTAGGCTCGCTGGCCGAATCGAGCACGCCCGAAGCGTGAATGACTCCAACCGGTAGCGAGGGGTTCTTCAGGATGCGGCGGAATTCCCCGCTATCAAGCACGGCTTGGTAAGTGGCATGCAGCTTGGGCTGAGAGTAATCGTGAACTGTGGCCGCAAGCGTGACACGCGAATTGCCGGTGGTCAGCACCGCTTGTTCCACTGTTAGCGTCTGTGGTGTTGCGGAGAAGCGCGCCTCCATGTTGTGCGCCAGCCGATTAGTGTTCTGGAGCTTCAGGTGCCCGTTGCGATACGACAATTCACCGGTGTAGCGAGTTTGATTGGTGTCGAAGCCGGCGCGAAAGAGGAGGTCGAGCAAATCAGCGCTGAGGGCGCTTTTGCGGTCGTTGTAGTAAACCTCGCCTTGTCCGACCATCACGTGACGAATGTCAAGGTCGAAGACACTCGTGCTTTGATCGGACTTGCTCTTCGGCAGATTCGTATTGCCGTTCTCGTCAACCTGGACGCGCGCAACCGGATGATTGATGACGATATCGTTGAGATACCATTTTCGCTGGAGGATCGATACGATCTGCACTCCTACCGCGAGATGATCCACCTGCAGCAACGGCGGCGTCTGGTACGGCGCAGCTCCGTCCACGACCACGTCGTACATGTCCACCGTGGGAGTTGCCCAAGAAAGGTGAAACGCGAAGTCTCTCATTTGAAAGTTCGTGCCTAAGGCTTCGGTGACTTTCGCGTGAGCGACGCGCAACAAATATTGTCTGAACCCCTGGTTCTGCAAAAGTATGATGAGCCCAATCCAGAGGCCGGCCGCAAGGACCACCAGGCCTGCTGCCATCCATGCAACGATCCTTTTCCAATTTCGGCGCCGGGACGGTTCGGGCTCGGGTTCGGGTTCGCGTCGTTCGTAATAATCCGGGGGTAAAGGTTCTGTACTCAAAACGCCTGTCCTAATGTGATGAAAATTTGTGTTGCCTTGATACCCGCAATAGGTGTCAAGTTGCGGCCCACGTCGAAGCGTATCGGCCCGACGGGAGTCGCATAGCGGAAGCCCAGGCCGACGGAATTTGAATAGTTGCCGTAGTAATTCTTCAGTCGAATTGGATCGTACACATTTCCGCCGTCATAGAACGTGACGAAACTCAGTCCTTTCTTGATCGGCACCGGGAATCGAAGCTCGCTATTGATGATCAGCAATTGCACTCCGCCCGTAGGAACGCGGATTAAGGCGCATGTGGATTTATCGTCAGGATTACCGCACGCCGGAATGGTGATCTGCGGGCCTGCTCCGTTCAGCGGGAAGCCGCGAAGTGTGCTGCCGCCGCCCGTGAAGAATTTCTGACTGAGGGGAATCTCGTTCCCAGAAGTCGGGACCAGGAGTCCGGTTCTCAGGCTGCTGGCCCAAATGATGCCGGACTTGACATCCCGGTAATATGCAGCCTGGGCCATCAGTTTTCCGAAATTGGTGCTCGATCCGATCAGCCTGGGACTCACATCGACCTCGAAGCTGTTGTATACGCCCTTGTGCGCGTCCAACGGGTTGTCCCGTGTGTCTCGAATGTAAACAGCGGCCAGCGTGGACAGCCGCGTGTGCAGGTCCTTGTCGCCGACGAGTTGAGGAATCAGGAGGTTCGTCAGGCCCAACTGCGTGAGCGTATATCGCAGAAAGAGATTCTGTGTTTTCTTTGCGTCGAGCGGCTTCTGCAGCTGAAATCCGAATTGTGCTTGCTTTGACGTAAAGATCGGATTTTCTTTGTTGTATTCGCCGGTGGCGGAGAAATTGGCAGTCCAGCTCGTCCAGCGGAAGTTCGGGTCCGTGAACACGAACGAGGCGCGCCGGTCGAGAGGGCCCGCCAGCCCGCCGATCGTGATGGTCTCCGCCTTGCCGCGCACATTGCTGCGCGTGTACTGGAAGTTGGCGCGCGGTCCCATGAACGTGTGCTGGCTCGTTTTGAATGTTGAAGGGAGGCCCACGGGGGGCAGGCCTGGCAGGGCGACCGTCCCGGTGGGTACACTTCCTCCACGATTGGTCACTTCGAATCCGAAACCGTACGCAATCGTATTTCGATTTGCTTCGTGGACCCTCACGATCACATCTTCCTGCTCCTGAGATGTAATCTCTCGCCGCGGATTCACCTGAGTCCAGTCGAAGATGCCCCGTGTGAAGAGCTGGCTCTCCGACGTGAAGATCTCAGTTTCCTGAAGCGGCTGGCCGGGCTGGATTTTCTGGAGGTCCTTGTTGATCAGCGCCTGCTGTGTGTGCACGCGTCCGATCGTGACAACGTTGTTCGTCTTCACTTGCGGTCCTTCAGTAATGCTGTAGACAACCCGGAATTTGTGCTTATCGGAGGCTGACGGTTGTGCGGTAGGGTGAAATGTAGCCGTCAAATAGCCCAGGTCCAGGTAATGGGCTATGATTTTGTTTCTGTCGTCGTCGACGGACTTCTGCGCATAGGGCTGTCCGGGCGCGATCCTCAGGCCATCCGGAGCGAGCTGGTCCATGGATATCGTGTCGTTGCCCTGGACCTGCAGCGCTTCGACGGTGTCCTGCGGACCTTCATTCACCACGAAGGTAACCACGATGTTGCCGTCATGCATCGTGAACTGCGGTGTGACTTTCGCCTGGTTGAATCCCTTGGACTGGTAAAACGCCGTCAGCATCTTGATGCTGCTTTCGTTGTATTTCCCGCTGCTGATGAAGTGCGCCTTCTGCACGGAGACGTGCTGTAGCAATTCATCTTCGTCGAAATTCTTGTTGCCGGTGAAAGCCACATCTTCGATTTTTTTATGTGGCCCCTTCGTGACCTTGTACAGGATTGTCTGTTTGCCGTCCTGTGCCTCGACCTGAGTGTCCACCATCACATCGAAGAAACCTTTTTGCCGGAAATGCTTGAGCAGATTCTGCCGGCCTTCCTGGATCAGTTCCGGGTTCAACCCATTCTGCTGGTAGATGGGGAGCAGCTTGCGCTTGGTCCAGCTCCACACGTGTGCGCCTTCAATCCTGGCGTCGACGACGGGGCCGGGCTGGACATTGAACGTGATGTCCGCCCGATTGGTTTCCGGATTGTAGTTCGCGCCGATCAGCTTCACCTGTGCCGCAAGATGGTTTTGTTTCGTCAGACGGCCCTCGAGATACTGCGTCGCATTATCGAGCGTTTTCAGTGAATACTTCCTGCCCGTGCGGATTGCCGCCATACGAATCCGGGCCCGCAGTGTGCGCAGACTGTCCTGCAGTTGCCTGGTCATTTCCGGTGTTGTCCCTTGAATGACGATGTCGCCGAATTTAGCCAGGCGGCCCAGCTTCACGTGAAAGTTGACGTTTGCTAGTGCGTTCGTGTTGTCGGTCTTAACGTCAGGCTCGACCTGGGCTTCGAAATACCCGTTGCGCCTGAAGTAATTTTCCAGCGATGTCTGAGCCTTCTCGACGTCGGCCGTCAAGTAGGGTTCCTGGGTGGAGTAATTTGAAACCTGCAGCAGACGCGCGTACGGGAATTGCTCAGCGCCGGGGAATTGGTACATTCCGAAATAGACGGCTGGCTGCAAAATAAAGATGACGACAACCCCATTCTGTTCGGGGCGAAGGTCGAGTTGAATATCCTGGAACCGGCCGGTGCCTTTGAGCGCCGCGATGCTCTGTTCGATTTTACTGGCCGAAAAGGGTTCCCCGGGGCGTTGCGGCACCAGCCTCATGAATTCGGCGACGTTCAGGTCCGGACGGCCTGCAAGTTCAACCGCGGAAACGTCCTGGCCTTCGTAGGAAAGAATCTCAGTTTGCTTTACCGGTGAGGCGAGTTTACTTGTGTCATTCTGTGCGGGTGTTGCGCCCGCCAACAAAGTTGTGCACAGCCCGAGGGCCAGCAGTGCTAGATTAAAACCATGCAATCTTGCCTTTTTTGCAGAATTATCGGAAACGAGACGCCGGCCGACTTTGTGCATCAGGATGACCTCGTGGTGGCATTCAAGGACCTTCGACCGCAAGCGCCGGTGCATCTCTTGATCGTTCCTAAGAAACACCTTCCGACGCTAAATGAACTGGCGCCGGAGGATACTCCGCTTATCGGCCACATGTTCCAGGTAGCCAGAAAACTAGCGGAGCAATTCGGTATCCACCAAAAGGGCTACCGGACGCTGTTTAACGTGAATGCGGGCGCTGGGCAGTCGGTTTACCATATCCATCTACATCTCCTCGGCGGCCGTATGTTCAGTTGGCCTCCGGGGTAGGCCAAAGGAGCGCCATGGGCAACGAAGATAAACGGCGATCTGCGCGAGTCATACCGTTCGTTTCCGATGAAGAAGTGGTAGTGATCCGCCTCGATGAAGGGAAGACCGTCCTCGGGAAAATGCTTGATCTGAGCGAAGTGGGGACGCTTATTTACCTGCTGGCCGACGTTTCAGAGCTGCCGGGAGATGCAGGTCGGTCGTGCGTGCTTTCCATGTATCACGACAAGAAAGTCTTCGACATGCCGGCTACGCTTGTTCGCAAGAACTCCCACCTCGTCGCCTTCGAGTTCGTGAGCGGTGCGGCCGAAGCCCAGCGCAATATCCAGGCGAAACTCATTCGAATGGAAATTGAGTGGATGCGGCTCAGCCGCAGGGGCTGAAGTCTGCGGCGCGTATCAGCCTGCAACTCTATCGAGAACTTCGCGGATTTTGGACCTCAGCGCCTCGGCACTAAACGGCTTTTCGAGAAAATCGAATCCACCCTGAAGAATTCCGTAGCGTACAAGTAAGTCATCCGTGTAACCGGACACGAAGAGGATCGGCAAGTTCTTTCCGAGTTTGCTGATTTGATCCGCCAAATCACGCCCGCTTCCGCCGGGCATTATGACGTCTGTAACGACCATCTGAACATTCTGTGCTTTGTCCGTGAGGATGCGAGTTGCTTCTGACGCGTTACCTGCGTCGACCACCTTGTAGCCTGCTCCTTCGAGCATGCGTCGAGCCAGGGAGCGTACGTCGGCATCATCTTCCACAAGAAGGATGGTCTCGTGACCTGCGACTGACTTCTTCTCGAGTCGTTGCTTATGGCCTGTAGGCTCCGCGGTAGAATCCGCGGGAGGAAAAGAGATCCTGAATGTTGAACCCTGGTCCGGCTGGCTCTGCACACGAATCTTGCCGCTGTGTTGTTGCACAATTCCATACACGGTCGAAAGACCAAGACCGGTGCCTTTGCCTGGTTCCTTTGTTGTGAAGAACGGTTCGAAGATGTGCGCCAGTGTTTCGACGTCCATTCCGCTTCCGGTGTCGGACACGGTCATAGTGACGCCACGGTTCGAAGCGTTAGTTCCATCGGCACCGTATTCTTCGGGATTGGTGGCGGCCGTTTCGATCACAAAACGGCCGCCGTTTGGCATTGCATCTCGTGCATTGACGGCCAGGTTCATGATGACCTGTTCCAGTTGGCCCGGATCAGCCTTGATCAGAGGCAGGTCGTTTCCGAAAATCGTTTCCAGCTCAATGTCCTCGCCAATCAGCCGTCTCAGCATTCCCGAGAGGTTTCGAACAATGTCGTTCAACTTGACCAATCTGGGATGGACCACCTGGCGCCGGCTGAATGCCAACAGCTGGCGGGTCAGGTTTTCCGCGCGGTGAGTCGCGTGCCGCACCGATACGAGAAACTTGACGACGGGATCATCGGATCGAACCTGGTGGATTGCGAGATCCGCATATCCGGCGATAATCGTGAGCACATTGTTGAAGTCGTGGGCCAGTCCGCCTGCAAGCCGCCCGACTGCTTCCATTTTTTGCAATTGAAGAAGCTGGGCTTGCAGATGTTTTCTTTCGGTCACATCGCGGGCGATGGTGGATTCGCCGACTATCGCTCCGCTGGAATCGCGGATTGGAGACGTGGCCAACGAAACGTCGATCTGCGTGCCGTCTTTTCTGATCCGAACAGTTTCAGCGTGACGGACGCGCTCGCCACGGGCGACGTGCTGTGAGATATCGTTGCATTCCTCGCGCCGGTCAGGCTGGACGATAATCGAAATTGGCTGCCCGATCGCCTCCTCGGCGGTATATCCGTACATGGCTTCGGCGCCGGGATTCCAGCTCAGGATGGTGCGGTCCAATGTGGTCCCGATGATTGCGTCGTCGGATGAGGAAATCAGTGCAGCATAATGGCGAAGTTTTTCTTCTGCTCTGCGCTGCTCGGTAACGTCGCTTGCGATGACCAGCCGCACCATCCTTCCGCGCAGTGGAATGTTTCTCGCCGTAATATCCACGTCTATCAGGGCTCCGTCCCGTTTCATGTGCCTTAGCGGGAGCTGACCCGGCAACGCTCCTTCGCGGAAGTGGCTGAAGGGAGCAATGCCGGGAGGCAGGATGTCACGCATCGTCATGTTCAGGAATTCTTCCCGGGAATATCCATAGTGCCGGATGGCGGCATCGTTGACCTCGATGAAGCGGAGAGTCTCCAGGTCACAGACCCACATCGGCAGTGGATTGCTTTCAAAAAGGAACCGGTAGCGTTCCTCAGAGGCGCGCAGCTCAGCCTCGGCCAGCTGCTGCGATGTCACATCCCGGGCAATACCTTCCATAGCGATCACCGTTCCTGTATCGTCGTACGCAGCCACGTTCTGCGACGAAATCCACACTGGTGAGCCGTCCTTGCGGAGCCAGCGAACCAGCGGATTTTCCATTCCTGTTTTTCCGGACATGAAATCTTCGACAACCCAGCGATCTTCTGGATGCGTCGCCTTCAGGATGAGTTCGGGATCCGAATAATGCTCTTCAGGCGTGTAGCCCGTGATATTGGTGATTGCTGGGCTGACGTATTCAAAACCCGGTGTGGGTCTCAGCCGGTAACGATAAATGATGTCCCGCGCGTTTTCTGCAAGCCTTCGAAACCGTGCTTCGCTCTCACGCAAGGCGGTTAAGGCTTTCGCACGGTCGGTTCGGAGCCTTCTGTCGTCAAGAGCTCGCTCGACTGCTGCAGGCAGGCGGACGAGTCTGTCTTTCAGGACGTAGTCGACAGCGCCTTGTTTGATGCACAGTGCGGCGATTTCATCACTCAGCGTCCCGGTAACGACGATAACCGGGATATCCAGCCGCCGCTCTTTCAAAACATCCAGGACATCGAGTGCGCCGATGCTCGGAACCCGGAAATCGGCAAGTATCAAATCGGGCGATGTCGTTGTGATCTCGTCAAGGAAATTTGCAAGAGAGTCAACGCGTTTCAGCGTGAATGGTACTCTGAGGCTGCGAAGGTGTCGAACAATCAATTCTGAATCGGCGTCCGAGTCCTCGACCTGCAGAATTTTTTTCTCTTGCATTGGGACCTAACAAGAATTGCATTACCGTGTCGGAGCTTTGTCAAACCCTAATTAGCGCTTGCTTTTTTTTGCGGCATCCGGCAAATCCCGCTCTGGTGGCCCATCATAGGCGACGTCCTTCGAATCGATCACCCGGAATGGACGTTCGCGCATCGTTTCTTCAACGGCATGTGCCGCTAGACCGACGGCGCGGGGGATGATGAAAAAGGCGCGGCCGTACTGCCACGGAATTCCCATGTCGGCAATGAGACCGGAGATGACGCCGTCGATATTGATGGGGAGTTTGATTTCCGAGGCGATGGATTCGGCGAGCTTCAGGTGGGCTCCGGCAAGGCCCCATTCCCCGGCTTTGGCAATGAGCTTTAGTGTGCGGGGATCACGATCGTGCCAGGGATGGCCGAATCCCGGAACGCGCTGCTTTCGTTCCCGATAGCCGCGGACGATCTCAGCGGCTGCGGTTCCGGCCTTAACGCTTTCCTCGAGCATCTTCGTGCATTGTTCGATCGCACCACCATGATGGTCGCCCAGCGAAATGATTCCCGCGGCAACGGCAGCTTGAAGCGGCACACCACCCGAAGCCACGAACCGCGTAGCGTCGATCGACGGCGCGAAAAATGAGTGGTCGGTACTCGACGTGATGATCATTTCAATCATCTGGCCTTCACGTCCCTCGGGCAACTCGCCTTTAAACGTCAGATAGATGATGTCTCCAAAGCTGCAATACTCCATCAAATCCTGGACCCGGTAGCCGCGAATCAGGATCTTGTTGCGTTCGACTAAAGACAGAGACGTTTTCCAGAACGGGTCGCTCATTCAGGTTCCTCTTCATTCCTCCCCGGTGGGACGATTAAGAATGCACATGGTTCGGAGCTGCGATCGATAGATCTGCCGGATTCTCAGAAAAAACTCCTGATAGTCCCTGGACTGGTAATCGGGATAAGTCCATGGAAAAAAATGGTAAGTGTTGTTTTTGAAATGCATTGTCACTTCGCCGAAGATCCCGCCGCCCAGGTAGATTCTGTGATAAAAATTCTTCGTGGAGGCGAGGATTACTTTTGCGTGCTCGATGTATCCGGGATCCAGGTTCACGGGGCGTTTCACGATTGGGAGAAGAGCCGCCATCTCCTGCTCGAGCTGGTTCGTTTGCCTCTTGATTTCTGGCAGTTGATCCGCTTCAATAAGGCGCTCAAACGAGAGGAACATGCGATCGATAGTGTCGCCCATGTCCGCCTCGTAATAATCGGTGAAGTCGAATGGGACTGCCGGTGATCGATGGTCTACCGGCCCGTAGGCCTCAGTGAGGCGCGCTTCGATCGGAGGAAGAAGTTTTCGGTCGGACACAAGGACTCCGACAAACAGCTTTACCGGATTGAGGGACCGAACCGCACCCATATAGTTTGCAGAATATACGTTATGCAGGGCACTAAGAAGCAACTATCACTTAAGGACATTCAGGGGAAGTACGCCTCTAACGGTACGGCTGTATCTCCAGCCATCCTGCGCAAACTCCAGCGTGATCCACGCGCTGGAGCGCGGACGCTCTACAAAATTCTGGCGAGGCGGTACGAAGATCAGAAGAAGGAGCGAAATCGGCTCGATGCAATGCTGCATTTCGAGCGCTTGCTGTGGAAAGCGGGTGTCCAGCAGATCGCCGGAGTGGATGAAGTCGGGATGGGCCCGCTTGCCGGGCCCGTCGTTGCCGCGGCGGTAGTCTTTCCACCGGGAGTGGAAATCGAAGGCATCGATGATTCCAAGGCCCTCGACGAACAAACCCGTATCCGGCTCGACATTGAGATTCGAGCAAAGGCTACATCGTTTGCGATCGGCCTTGTCGAAGTGGACGAGATCGACCGTCTCAACATCTATCACGCCGGAATCCGAGCTATGCAACTCGCGCTTACCACTCTTCCTGCGCCACCGCAACACATCCTTGTCGACAGCCGGACCATCCCCGGTTTCACGCAGCCACAGAACAGCTTCGACAAAGGCGACGGCATCAATTTTTCCATCGCATCGGCTTCGATCGTTGCCAAGGTTTATCGAGACCGGCTGATGACCGAACTCGATGCGCAATATCCGGGCTACGGGTTCGCAAGTCACAAGGGCTATGCCACTCCCGAACATCAGCGTGCGATCCGCGATCTTGGCCCGTGTCCGATTCACCGGCGTTCTTTCGATTACATCCGCGAACTCTGCGGCCAGTACTGCGACCTCTACTATTCACTCAAGCAAGAGGGTTATGCGGCCACATCAAGGGCGGAGTTGGCGACATGGGAAGCCACAGTCAAAGCTGCGGTGGGTAACCTCTCTTTAAACGAGAACAAGAAGCTTCACCTGCTGGCCAGCCGTCTCTGGAAGCGTATCAGTTGACCGTCTTGTTGAAAGATAGGGTGTCTTTTACCACATCCAGCGACTGGTCAAGCAGGACTTCAGCAGCGAAGGCTGTCCTTGCGCGTTCGTTGTAAAAGCGGAAATCGATAAACATGACGCGATAACCGGACTCTGTTTCTTCTACGCGCGTGACAGGGAAGCGCGCAAAGCCCATGAAGACCGCGGCGGACCTGGCCGAAACCGCATGGCCGATGATTTCCGAGGGATTACCTTTTGGCATGCGGGCGAGCTCACCCTCGACGCCCCGGCGCGTATGCACGCGCACCTTGATGAACTCATTCCTCGTTTCGATCACGCCGTCCCAGCTCCACGGGTTGAGCATGCTCGGCTGCACGGCGGAGCTTTCGAAATTCGGAATGGTCGATGCAAAGGCTGAGATCTGTGCGCGGGCCTCATTGCGAAGCTCGACCCGGGCCCCAATATAAGCCAGCGCAACCAGGATCGAAGCCCACGCGAGTAGCGAACGGTTCTTCTTTGCACGGTAGCTGGCTATGATCCCGGCAAGAAGAATGAGATCGAGAATGGGATCGATGATGAACAGCGTGTCTCCGTAATACCACTTGCCGCTGAAAGGCAGGAAAGGCCGCAAACCGTATGTGTTGGCGTAGTCCAGCGCCGGATGCGTGGCCATCACCAGCAGGGATACCAGGAACGTCCTCCAGAAGTTTCCGGAGAATATATACATTGCGAGCGCCAGGGCGAGCGAAAGTACCGGGATTCCGATGAACGTGTGCGTGATTCCGCGATGGTATTGAATGTAAGTCGGCGTGCCGGCGAGGCCCGTAAGAATCTCAATATCCGGCAGGTTGGCGGCAATAATAGCGGTGACGGTCAGGTAAGGCACCCACCGGTGGGGGCTGGTCCTGGCCAGGGCCAATCCTACAAAAGTGTGGGTGGAATTGAACATTGCGCATTGAACCGCATGGGCACTTATTGTATATTGCGCCCACTCTTTATGATCACAATTCTGGAACTTCCGCCCCGCCTTTTGCGCAGTTCGGCTGGTCGTCACGCTGGCCAGGACTTGTTCCATGAGAATGCACTCGAATAAATTCAAGGATCCACTCATCAGCCGGCCGCAACCGGTGACCATCATCACCCCGGTTGTCGACGAGACTCTGCGCATTGCCGGCATTGCTCCTGTTCGAGAACAAATCCTGGACAGGTTCATGAGCGGACAACCGCGCATCGCGGTAGTGCACGGCGGCGAAGATCATCCGCCGAATCTGGGATCGAGAGAAACGATTCGCCGGAGCGTTCGGCAAATCTGGGCAAACGGGGCGCTGCCGTTCGAGGTTTCCCAGTCCGTTCCTTGTGAGGATCTATCGCAGGGTACCGACGGAATGAATTACGCCCTGCTTTCCCGAAACTTCTGCACGGCGAGTCTCGCGACCCTTATCGAAGCGCATGGCTACGACGGGGCTATCGTACTCGGAGTTTGCGACAAAATGATGGTGGGAAGTCTGCGAGCGCTCATCGAGGCCGATCTTGCACACCAGCGGCGCAAAGCCAGACCGATTTTCGCGATGCTCATTCCGTCAATGATCGGACGCGAAGCATTCGTCACTGAGGAGGAGAAACGCAAATTCGAGCCCCTGCGTCATCGATTGCCGGAATCCGAGCGCGTGGAATTGGACGAGCTCTTCCATCGGCCATTGAAACCACAGGTCTATGCCCAGGTGAAGGCGCTGCTCGACCGATGCTTTCATCGACGGATTGTGCAGGAGGGCGAAAAAGACGACCTCGAACGGATGATGGCGAGATGCACATCGGTGCCGGGCGCCAACTGCGCGGCCTCCGAAGCGTCGATGGTGCACCGCATGATGCTGGCGTCATTCGGACTCGTTCCACGCCATCTCGATATTTCCGTCAAGTCTCCCACCGAGGAGCAGCTCTCGGAAGTGGTGAAGCGTCTTGTTCAAGCCATATTGAAAAGAGAGCGGCGGATCAGTGTGGCCAGCCTGACGCGATACAACCTGACCAACGCAGCGTCAGTGTGGAGCGCGACAGGTGGTCATCCGGCGTGGCTTCTCCATTTGACTTATCTGGCTGATGCGATCGGAAAGAAGCTCTCGATTGCCGACGTGACGAAGAAAACGCAAAAAGTTCCGCAGATCCTTGCCCTCGACGACGCCGCCGGCAATACCGTTTATTCGATGGCTGTAGAAACCGAGAACGGCGGAAACTCGGGCATCGACACCATCATGCGCACGCTTGCCGAAAAGCGCCTGATCGAGGATCGCGCGCCGACGCTCGATGGTTCCTGGATGCAGCGTATTATGGACGCGCGTTCAGCCAACGGCAATTTCCTCTATTCCACGATGACGCCGTTCTCCCAAACCTGCGGCTTCGTCGGTATGCACGGAAATGCATGCGCCTCCGGGATCGCGCGGCTGGGATCGCGCAACCGGAACGGTAACCTGGAGAAGTTGGATCGAAAGGTTTATCTGGCCTCCTACTATCTCGGACAGAAGGAGCTGCAGTCGGATCTTGCCACAGCCGACGGCGTGCTCGAACACCTGAAACGCAAGATTTCGCGGGAAGACCTGTACTACACCTGGGCGTTGAACTGGCGGGCGAAGAGCGTCAACGGCGGTCCGGATTTGTCGCAGTGGAATAAAGGAAAACTGTGGGATTACCTGCTCGGTCAGAGCCTGCTCCGCATCATGATTGTGGTAGCGGGGGCCGGACCACGCGCCTCAGGCATGCCGGAGCTGCAACTGGCGCTGAATCCCTCATCCCATCCGCTTGGTTCGATATGCGTGCTCGTGACGGATGGGCGTGTTTCTTATCAACATGAAGGTATCTCGATCGCTCATGTGGTCCCTGAGGCCTTCGATGGCGGTGGCCTCGCCGCCATCCGGACGGGCGACTGGATCTATCTCGATCTTTCCCGGGGCGAGTTCCAGGTCGTCACGCAGTCGAACCGCGGTTACAAGACGCTCGGGGCCAAGGATCTCGCCAACCGGCCGGACCGCAAGAAGCGCATCAACGAACTCGAACGCCGCCGCCACGACTTTCTACCGTCTTTCCGCATTCTTCTCGATCAGATTTCCTCCGCCGAGGCCGGCGTCTCCCCATCCGTGAACCACGAAAACTAGGAAACGAGGGGTCGGATCCCTCGTTGCGGAGTTTCGGTTACAATTGTTCCCTTATGCCCTACGAACTTGTCCTCTTTAAGAACATCAACGATCCGCGCGTGAAGCAGATAGATCGTTATATCGAGTTGGGTGGATATAAGGCTGCCGGGAAAGTCGTGAAGGAAATGACGCCGGCGCAGGTGATCGACACGACCAAGGCTACCGGACTCCGCGGCCGCGGCGGCGCAGGCTTTCCGACGGGAATGAAGTGGAGCTTCGTTCCCAGGGACACCGGCAAACCGATATACCTGTGTTGCAATGCGGACGAAAGCGAGCCGGGAACGTGCAAGGACCGCGTGATCCTCGAACGCGATCCGCACCAGCTTCTCGAAGGTATGATCATCGCCGCTTTCGCCGTGGATTGTCATCTTGCTTTCATCTACATACGCGGTGAATTTTCGCTCGGGTATCGCGTAGTCGAGAAGGCTATCGACGAGGCGCGGGCGAAGGGCTTCCTGGGCCGAAACATTTTCGGGTCCAATTACGCTCTAGAGATCGTTCTCCACTCCGGCGCCGGCGCTTATATCTGTGGTGAAGAGACCGGGCTGATCGAGTCACTGGAAGGAAAGCGCGGACATCCGCGGCAGAAGCCGCCGTTTCCAGCCGTGCACGGACTGTATGGTTGTCCGACTGTGGTGAATAATGTCGAGACGCTCGCAAACCTGCCGCACATCTTCAATCGAGGCGTGGACTGGTTCAAGGGCATCGGCTCCAACGAGAAGAACACCGGTCCCAAGCTGTACTGCGTGAGCGGGCATGTCAACAAACCGGCCGTCGTGGAGCGCGAACTGGGTGTGCCTTTGATGGAGCTGATCGATATCTGCGGCGGAATGCGAAATGGGAATAAGTTGAAGGGTGTGATACCAGGAGGCTCGTCAGTTCCTATCCTGCGTCCCGAAGAATGTGACGTGCGGATGGACTTCGATTCGCTCGCAGGAAAAGGCACATTGCTTGGATCGTGCGGGATGATGGTGATCGACGAGACGGCTTGTATGGTCCGGTTGGCTCTCCGCACTGCCCGATTCTACGCGGAAGAAACCTGCGGCCAATGCACGCAATGCCGGGAGGGGACCTGGTGGATGGAGCAGGTACTCCATCGCATCGAACACGGTCACGGCAAGATGGAAGACCTGAAGATGATCCTCGACATGTGCTCGAACATGAAAGGCGTGACGATCTGCGTGCTGAGCGATGCCTGTGCCATGCCTGTCGAGGCCATGGTCAACAAATACAGGGAAGAGTTCGAGTATCACATCAAGGAGAAGAAGTGCATGGCGCAACTGTAGCGGCGGTCTATGACCGCCGGCGGTCATAGACCCGCCGCTACAGTTGTGTCCTTTGTGTCTTTGTGGTTTACGGTTTGGGCACTGGAGGCGGGAGATCCCGCGCCTCAACGACGGACTGAAATCCTGTCCGTCCATGGCTGCCGTCGCAGAAAGGTTTGTTTTCAGAATGGCCGCAGCGGCACAAGGAAATGGTTGTTCGCCCGCCCAGGCCGAAATCTTTTCCTTGTCCGTCCTTGATTACGAAGTTCCCGGAAACTCGAAGCGGTCCGTTTGGGGAAACCGTGATACTCGTCGATTCGTCCATTAATCAGTCCTCCGAGTCCACATTCTAATCCCAGAAGCAAGCGTTTCGTGGAATGACGACCACGCCGGATTCGGTTACAGTGAAACGGCGCCGGTCCTCATCAAGGTTGTATCCGATCTCAATGGCCGGTGGAATGTGGACATACTTGTCGACGATCACGCGGCGCAGCTTGGCATGCCGGCCCACATCGACACCGTTCATCAGAATGGATTCCTCCACCTGCGAATAGCTGTTAATGCGCACCTCCGGCGAGAGCACCGAGTTCTTTACCCGTCCGCCACTGACGATCGATCCAGCCGATATGATCGAATTGATCGCGACACCCACGCGGCCCTCGTGTTCGAGAGACCAGATCGTCTTCGCCGGTGGATACGGCCGCATGTACGTCCGGATCGGCCACTCCTTGTCGTAAAGATTGAACTGGGGATCAATCGAGATGAGGTCCATGTTCGCGTCGAAGAAGGCGTCCAGCGTTCCGACATCCCGCCAGTACTTGGCCTCCTTTTGGTTCATATCCTTGAAATTGAAGGCGTAAACGCGCTTGTCGCCGATGAGGCCCGGAATGATGTTGCGTCCAAAGTCGTGACTGGTGTCCGCTTCGGCGTCTTCAAGCAACGCGCGGATCAAGACCGGAGTATTAAAGACGTAGATTCCCATGTTGGCCAGGACTAGCTCGGGATTCGAGGGCATCGGCTTCGGATCCTTCGGTTTCTCCTCAAAGCCAACGATGCGCTGATTGCGATCGATTTCGAGAACGCCCAGGTGGCTGGCCGCCTCGCGCGGGAATTCGATGGTGGCAACAGTGGCGTCCGCTCCGGCAGCAACATGAAAGTCCAGCAGCTCACTGTAATCCATTTTGTAAATGTGATCGCCGCAAAGAATCAGGACGTAGTCCGGATTCTCACGCTCGATCGTATAGATGTTCTGATAGACCGCATCCGCCGTTCCCTGATACCACTTTTCAGAGGCGCGGAATTGGGGCGGGATTGTGAAAATGAATTCACCGCGATCGTAGGAGAAGATGTTCCAACCGAGGCGGATATGACGGTCGAGAGAGTCGGATTTGTATTGAGTGAGGACGCAGATTCTCTTGAGTTGCGAGTTGATACAGTTCGAGAGAGCAAAGTCGATGATGCGGTAGATTCCCCCGAACGGTACGGCGGGTTTCGCACGGTGTTTCGTGAGCGGATAGAGTCGCTCACCCTGGCCGCCGGCGAGGATGACCGCGAGAGTATCTTGAATGATTGCGCTCGTACGCGGAGTACGTTGTTTCAACCCGTGTTCCTCAGTGCTATAATCCCCCGCTTTTTAGTCAGGAGGAAAATCAATTCGTGTTGAAGAGAGCTCTCATCTATTTAGCGCAAGCAGTCGACACGATCACACCGGGCTCGTCTGCAATTTCGGCCCTTTGGACGTTTCCTTCGGTCATCGCGTCCGCCATGTTGATCGCGTGGGCTGCCGAGGCTGCCCAATTTCTTATTTCCCAAGGCTTAGCACTAGCGATTCTTGCTTGGTTGCAAACACTTCCCGAATTTGCCGTCGAGGGCGTCATCGCCTGGGAGGCGGGAAAAGATCCCGAAAAAATTCATCTCGTCACGGCAAATTTTACCGGATCGCTTCGACTGCTCATAGGGCTGGGATGGCCCATGATTTTCGCGACAGCTGCATACTTTACGCGCAAGCGCCTGGGTCGCGCGCTCGGACACATCAACCTGGATGAAGAGCACGCTGTCGAAGTGATGGCGCTCCTTCCGCCGATTCTATATTTCGTGTTCATCTGGTGGAAAGCCACTTTAACCATTTTCGATTCGATCGTCCTCACCATTCTCTACGCGGCGTATCTATTCGTACTCAACAAAATTCCACCGCAGAGCGCCGAGAGCGTGGAAGACGTGGAACGGATCCCGCGAGCCATTCTAGCTCTCTCGCCGCCAAAGCGCTCGGCGACGATCGCGGGCTTGTTCCTGGCTGGAGGGGCCATCCTTTACTTTGTGGCGCACCCCTTCCTGGACAGCATGCTGGGTCTAGCTGCCTCCTTGGGAGTCTCACAATTTGTATTTGTTCAATGGGTCGCGCCCTTCCTGTCGGAGTTTCCGGAGAAGGTGAGCGCATTTTATTGGGCTCGAAAGATCCATTCGGCACCGATGGCCCTGATGAACATGGTTTCCTCTAACATCAATCAATGGACGATGTTAGTGGCAATGCTGCCCGTTGTTTTCGGTGCCAGCCAGGGCGAAATCGCCCCAATCGAGTTCGACGAATATCAAAGACGTGAGATTTTGCTGACTTTGGCACAATCCTTGCTAGGGATGATCCTGCTCGCGAACATGCGCTTTCAGTGGTATGAGGCGCTGGCACTCTTCGTGCTTTGGTTACTACAGTTTGTATTCTCGGAACTTCGCGAGGAAGTTACCGGTGCTTACCTGATCTGGAGTGGTGCTGAGATAGTTAAACTCGTTGCGCGGCGTAGAGTTAGAGAGACGGCGTTCAACATTTTTCCGAGGTTGATCGTCAAACACTGGTGATTGACAGAGCGTTGCTCAGGCATATACTCCGAGTGCCCAGCAATCGGAACCATGAGGGTTTCGGAGAACAGAAAGAGGATTAACACAATGGACGATAAGAAAACTCAAAAATTCCGGCAGAGATTGCTCGAAGAATATCAGAAGCTGATCCGCTCGATTAATCGGAACAGGCTGGCCGAAGAAGAGATAAAACTCGAGAATACCGAGGACGAAGGCGATCTCGCCACCATCAGCCATAACAAGGAACTTCTATATAACCTTCATGAAAGCGATTTCCAACGTCTGAAGTCCATTCAAGAAGCCTTGAAGCGAATGGATCGCGGCGAGTACGGTGAGTGCGTTCGTTGCGGCGAAGACATCAATGAAAAGCGCCTCATGGCCGTACCGTGGGCCACGCTCTGCATCCAGTGCCAGGAAGAAGCCGAGAAAGAAGGCACTTCTCAACGCCCCGTTCTGGCCGGCATGTTGAAGAACGAGGAGGACGACGAAGAAGCGTGACCGTTTCAGTCTCAGATATCGGATTTCGGATGTCATACATCTGTTTACTACATCCGAAATCCGATATCCGACATTCGAAATCCACTTTTTAGAAGTGCGCAGCCAGCCGCACGAGCAGAAACAATCCCATCCCCGCAAAAACCACTACAGCCATTTTCACTCCCTTTTCTCGGTTCACTTCCGGCATCAGGTCCGTTGCGGCAACATACAGCGTCGATCCTGTCGAAATAGGGAGCGCGTAGTTCACACCCTCGCCGGCAACATGAACCACAACAACACCTATCAGCGTGGAAACTCCGAGTGCCGTGGCCGCAGCCAGCGCCCGGGAGTTGGACTGGCCGGAACTGACCACGATGGATGAGATCGTAAAGCCATCGGGAATTTTGTGGAGGAAAACCGCAAGGAAGATGAGCAGTCCCACGCCCGGCGAGATAATGAAACCGGCTCCGATGGCTACACCGTCGAAAAACGTGTGGACAAGCATTCCAACCAGTGCCGAGATTTGAACAGCCGGATTCACCAGTTCTTCGTGATGCGTTTCTTCCCCAAAGTGCAAGTGCGACGCGAACGTGTGTTCGAACATATGCACGATAAAGTAGCCCAGCAGGACCAGCGCGGGCGCGGATCGTGTTAAGGCAAAACTCTCCGGAATCATTTCCACAAACACCGTCCCCAACATGAAACCTGAACCCAGCGCGATGAAGTACTGCAGGGATTTTCTGGCCCACTTGTGCGATGTAACGATGACTCCGCCGATAACGTTGGCCGACGCGGCCGCGAACGCGAAGATGAGGGACTGGGTGAAAGGGCTCATCCGGAATGCCGAATTGTCATGATATCCCCGTCTTTGACCGGATACTCTTTTCCTTCCAGCCGCAAAAGTCCTTTCTCTTTGAGCGCCTGCATCGTTCCGTGCTTTACGAAATCGTCATAATGACAGACTTCGGCACGAATGAAGTGATCCGAAAGATCCGTGTGAATAACTGCCGCCGCATTTTGCGCGTTCGTCCCGCGGGTGATGGTCCACGCCCGGCATTCTTCCTCCCCGACAGTGAAGAAGGATATGAGACCCAGCAAACGATACGTTGTGCGGATCAACCGTTCGGTGCCGGATTCCGCAAGACCATAGTCGGAGAGAAACGTTTTCAGCTCTTCGGACGGGAGTTCTGACATCTCTGCTTCCAGCTTTCCCGAGATGATGGTCTGTTCCGTGTTCGCCCGGTTAGCCAGGGGCTTTGCGCCCTCGCTTGAAACGTCCGTGTGTCGTAACCGGTCAAGCTGATCTTCACCGATGTTTTCCACGTAGATCATCGGCTTCTCCGAGAGAAACGCGAATCCCTTCACCAGCTTTTTCTCATCTTCGTCGACTTCCATCTCTCGCAGAGGCTTCTCCGATTCCAGCCACGCCTTGGCGCGCTGGAGATAGTCGAGTTCTTTCTCGAGTGTTGCGTTCTTGATTTTCTTGAGATCTTTCTCCAGCCGTTCCATCCGCTTTTCGATGGAAGCGATATCCGCCAGCATTAGTTCATAGTCCAGGTGACGTTTATCCCGCTCCGGATCCACCGAACCCTCGGAGTGCGGCACCGATTCATCCTGAAATGCCCGTACGACGTGTACCAGCGCATCCACCGTCCGCAGCGGAGAGAGCGCCATATCCTGCCCTTTGCCTCGCTCCAGCCCCTGGACGTCAATGAACTCCACCGTCGCGTAAGTCGTCTTTTCCGGATTGAATTTCGATGAAAGAAAGTCCAGCCGCGTGTCCGGAACCTTCACAACACCGACGTTCGGCTCCGCTTTCCGTCCTGCCGCGGGACCCGCCGCAGCCTGCCCATGCGTCAGAACGTTGAAGATTGTCGTTTTGCCTACCGAAGATAGGCCGATGATCCCTGCCTTCATACAAACATGTAAGCATAACCGCGGCTTAAAGCCCGCGACTACAAGAGAAACAAGGACCTTTTTAATGTTGACACCCTTTAGTCCTCTTAGTAGTCTGAAGTGGCCAAAAGTGGGCAAAACTGTTACATATTGGCCTTTCGGGGACCAAACTCGATGTTGCGAGGAAACGCACAAGCCACCGTTGACGAAAAAGGTAGGCTCAAGATCCCGTCGATCTTCCGAACCGACATCGAGGAGTCCTGGGGCAGCGATTTCTACGTCACGTCTCTCTCGGGTGAATCCGTTTTGATTTATCCCTTACCAGTCTGGCAAGAAATTGAAGAACGACTCGCCAAGCTCCCTTCCTTAAATCCAACGAAAAAGAAATTTCTTGATCGTACGAACTATTACGGTCAGTTAGCCGCCATCGATAAGTCCGGCCGGATTCTGATTCAGCCTCTTTTGCGTGAATCGGCCCAGATGACGGGAGAAGTCGCTGTCCTCGGTTATTTGAATTATCTGGATGTCTGGAACCACGAACGATTCCTCAAACGGATGAAGGATCAACCCTTCACCGAAGAGGATCACGATGTACTGGGGAAGTTGGGAATATAGAGATGCATGTTAGGACACATACCGGTTCTGCTCGAAGAGGTGATGAAGTTCCTGGATCCGAAGCCCGGCGGCCGGTTCATCGACGCGACGCTGGGAGCGGGTGGGCATACGCGCGCAATTCTCGAGCGGACCGCGCCGGACGGGCGAGTGCTCGCGATCGATCAAGACGAGCTGGCGCTGGCAGGGGCGATGGAGAGTTTGCAGTCATTTGGGTCACGGCTGATCATGGAGCATTCGAATTTCAAAAACATCGCGCCGCTGGCGGCCGGGCACGGATTTCTCGAACTAGAGGGAGTGCTCGCCGACATCGGCATCTCATCGATGATGGTGGACGATCCATCACGAGGATTCTCATTCATGCGTGAAGGCCCACTCGATATGCGGATGGACCGCACTCAGGACCTGACTGCCGCCGATGTGGTGAATACCTACGCCGAGAAGGAAATCGCCGACATCCTCTACACCTACGGCGAAGAACGGCGGTCGCGTCCCATTGCTCGCTCCATCGTGCGCGCGCGGCCTTTGCGGTTGACCACGGACCTCACGCGCGCGATCGAGCGCGTGATGGGCGGTCCCCGTGGCCGGATACATCCGGCGACCCGGACATTTCAGGCGCTGCGGATCTTCGTGAACGGCGAACTCAGCAGCCTGGAGAGCTTCCTCGATTCCTCGATGACCGTCATTCGATCCGGCGGCCGTCTGGTCGTGATCACGTTTCATTCGCTGGAAGATCGGATCGTGAAACAGAAATTTCGCACTCCGCCTGTCCCCGGACGCGCGCTGACGAAGAAAGTTGTCGTCGCAACCGAAGAAGAAGTGCGCCGAAACCCGCGTGCTCGCAGCGCGAAACTCCGCGCCTGGGAGAAAAGTTGATGGCGATCGAAATTCATTACGAAAAACGCATTATTAACAACGTTATCCGGGAAGCCGATTCGAAAAGCCACCGCGACTACATCGTGGTGACAGCGCTCGCAGCTATGTTTCTGTTCGCCCTCTTCGCTTACGGCTGGCAGCACTACCAGTGGATCCAGTACGGTTATCGGATCGAGGAAGCGCGGAAGAAAAAGGAGCAGTTATCCGAAACCAGCCGGCAGCTCCGCCTGGAGCGCGCGTTCCTGCGCAATCCCGAGCGGATTGACGCGATTGCCCGCGGCCAGCTGGGCATGGTCGCTCCGGCTCCCGGACAGCTTGTAACGCTTAGCGCGGATGCGCCACTGACCATCCCAGCGCCGGCGCCGCAGGCGAACGCGCAGCCGGCGGAAATGGCGGCGAAAAGGTGAAGCACGATTTCGGATTTGTGGATTTCGGATTTCGGATTTGGGGCCAAATGATGAGCGCCGTGACGGGTGGCTGGATGGCCGAGCGAAACAAATCCGAAATCCGAAATCCCGGGTCCGGAATCCTCGTCGGCGGTCATAGACCGCCGCTAGTATGAAGAAGGATAAGTCTCTCGCAAGACGGATTTACATTTTAATAGCCGTCATGGGAATTTGGGGAGCGGCTATAGGCACCCGTCTGTATTTTCTTCATGTCCTGCACTCTGCGGACTACCGGCAACGCGCGGAGCGTCAGCAGCAACGCATGCTCGACGTGAGTCCGCGGCGTGGGATCATCTATGATCGAAACGGAAACGAACTCGCGGCCAGCATCAAAGTCGACTCCGTTTTTGCCGTACCCGAAGAGATCAAGAATCCCAATACCGTCGCGAAAACGCTCGCAGCGTTGACCGGCATCTCGAAAGAAGAACTGCTGCAGAAGTTCGACTCCGGCAAATCCTTCGCCTGGATCAAGCGCAAACTGACCGCAACCGAAGCCGCCGCAATCCACAAAGCCAGGCTTCCCGGCATCTATTTTCAAAAGGAGGACCGCCGCTATTACCCCAAACGCGACCTGGCTGCGCACGTACTTGGCTATGTGAACATCGACGACCAGGGCATGGCGGGCCTCGAGTACAAGTATAACGAGAGCGTGAAAGGCGATTCCGGGCGGATTGTCATGATGACCGATGCGCGCGGCCGACGCTTCCAAACCGTGCGGCAGGCGCCGGCACCGGGCGCAAACCTGATCACGACCATCGACGAGAACATCCAGTACATCATCGAGAAAGAACTTCAAGCGGGAATGGCGCGTACCCGCGCCAAGGGAATGTCCATTGTCGCGATGGATCCCCGTTCGGGCGAAATCCTCGGAATGGCGAACTATCCGACCTTCAACCCCAACGAATACACGCGTTACAGTCCGACGAACTGGATCAACCGCGCGCTCAGCCACGTTTACGAACCAGGATCGACGTTCAAAATTGCCACGGCCGCCGCGGCGCTCGAGGAAAAACTGACGACACCCGATGAAGTCATCGATTGCCAGATGGGATCGATAATCCTATATGGGCACCGGATCGGTGACGCCCACCAGTATGGACTGCTATCGGTCAAGGAGATCATGCAGAACTCGTCCAACGTGGGCATGATCAAGCTCGGTCTTCGGATCGGCGACGAACGGTTCGCGACTTACATCGATCGCCTGGGTTTCGGCCGCCCGACCAATATCGATCTGCCCGGCGAAGAACGCGGCCTGACGAAGCCTGCGTCGCGCTGGTCGAAGATTTCGATTGGCGCCATTTCGATGGGGCAGGAGATCGGTGTCACTTCGCTACAGATCCTGAGCATGGTTTCGGCTGTGGCGAACGGCGGCATTTTGTATCGTCCTTACGTCGTCAAGAAAGTTCAAGATCCACTGCAGGGTGTCATCAGCGAAACGGAGCCCCGGGGTCTGCGAGTGATTTCGGAAGGGACTGCGCGGCAACTCCAGGACATGCTGGAAGTGGTTGTGACGGACGGCACGGCCAAAGATTCGAAACTCGACGGCTACCGCGCCGCGGGCAAGACGGGTACGGCCCAAAAAATTGATGAACATGGCCGTTACGGGTCGCACAAATATGTCGCTTCATTCGTGGGTTATGCCCCGGCGTCGAATCCGAGTCTGGCCCTCATCGTCGTCATTGACGAACCGGCCGGCGCCTACTACGGCGCGCAAATCGCTGCTCCTATCTTCAAGAAGATTGCCGAACAAGTTCTTCGATATAAATCCGTGGCTCCGGACGTGCCATCGTATGCGCCGGAGTACAAGGTGGATGAGAAGCCGAAGCGGGAACCGCTAGTCGGCCCAAGGCCCGCCACTACAGGTCCGGTCGAGCTGGTCTCCCTGAATGTAGTCCCGGGTTTTAACCCGCGCTCGGTCCCGGATGCGGCGGAGCTTGGCGACATCCCCATCCCCGATTTTTACGGAAAGTCTCTTCGACAGGTCACCGAAGAGTGTCTGAAAGCCGGTCTGAGATTGCAATCGATCGGCTCGGGCGCGGCAGTGCAGCAACTGCCATTGCCCGGCACCAGCGTACGCGCAGGGTCGCGCGTACGGGTACGGTTTTCGAGTAAAGTGGAGAGAAGATAGCGTGGCTCCTTAAAGCCGTTATGAAATTGCGTGAGCTACTCTCCGGCTTGAACGTCCGTGCCAGCGGAGACCTCGATACAGAGATTCTCGGCCTCGCCTACGATTCACGGGAAGTGTCTCCCGGCTACCTCTTCTTTGCCATTCGGGGAGCGCGTGCGAATGGAAACCGCTACGTGCCTCAGGCTGTCGTGAAGGGAGCCGCCGGAGTGGTCTCTTCGGAGCCCCATATTGAATCGCTTGCGATGCCCTGGATTCAAGTGGATGACGAGCGTGCCGTACTGGCCCGGGTGGCGGCGAATTTTTACGGTCATCCGACCGGAAGGCTGCACCTGGTGGGTGTAACCGGCACGAACGGGAAGACGACGACCACCTACGTGGTCGAGTCGATATTGAAAGCTGCCGGACATCCGGCGGCGGTATTCGGTACGATCGAATATAGGGGTCCGGGGTTCGACTACGCGGCCGAGCGCACGACGCCCGAGGCACCGGATCTTGAAAAGTTGTTCAGGCAGGTCGCCGATGCCGGATGGCATCACGCGGTCATGGAGGTTTCGTCGCATGCGATCGAGATGAAGCGTGTTATGGGCCTGCGATTCGAGATCGCTGTCTTCACGAATCTCAGCCGCGATCATCTGGACTTTCATGGCGACATGGAATCGTACTTCCGGGCGAAGCGGAAACTCTTCACCGGTTTGAATGGAGAAATGCCGAGCTTGATGGTTCTGAATACGGACGACCCACGGTACAGCGATCTGCGATCGATAGCGCCGTCGCGCGTCATTTCATATGGCATGCAAGTTGCAGCTCAAATCCATCCGTCCCGCTATCACTTTGGCTGGGACGGCACCGAAGTTTGCTACGAAACGCCGGCGGGCAGGCTAGAGTTGCGCACGTCCCTGATGGGTAAGCCCAACCTTTACAATATCGGCGCTGCCATCGGAGTGGCTGTGGGCCTCGACATCCCGGCCGAGGCGATCCAACGTGGTATTCAGGAACTTCGAAATGTTCCGGGCCGGTTTGAACCCGTCAGCTCGGGACAACCCTTCCGCGTCATCGTGGATTACGCCCACACTGACGACGCCCTCGAAAAGGTTCTGAAATCCGCTCGCGAAATTACGTCCGGACGTGTGCTCGTTGTTTTTGGGTGCGGCGGCGAACGCGATCGCACCAAACGCCCTGCGATGGGCGCGGTTGCCGCTCGCGAAAGTGATTATGCGATTGTGACTTCGGACAATCCGCGTGGGGAAGATCCGCTGGCCATCATCCGCGAAATCGAAGAGGGAATGAGAGGCGCTCAGTACATGGTTTGTCCGGATCGGCGCGAAGCGATCCGGGCCGCGCTCGTCGAGGCGAAGGCGGGCGATACGGTAGTCATCGCCGGAAAGGGGCATGAGACGTATCAGACGGTCGGCGATACGTCCTATCCCTTCGATGATCGAGTCGTAGCACGCGAGTTACTCGATGAACTTGTCACTGGAAGAAATTAGCAAAGCAGTTGGCGGAACGCTCGACGGGCCCGGCAACGTGAAAGTTCGGGGTTATTCGATCGACACGCGAACCCTGAACCCCGGTGAACTGTTCTTTGCAATCAAAGGCCCGCGCTTCGACGGACATGAGTTCCTGGAACAGGCCTTTGAGAAGAAGGCGGCCGCTGCGGTTGTGGAGGGGGAACGCGTTAGCGCGCAGCCCACGATTCGAGTCAAATCGACGATCGAGGCGCTTCAGGCACTCGCTCGAGACGTACGCCGTCGCTGGGGCGCACCTCTCATCGGCGTGACCGGCAGCGCGGGCAAGACCACGACTAAGGAGATGATCGCTACCGTTCTCGGGAAAAAGTTCACGGTTCTCCGCTCCGTCGGAAACCTGAACAACGAGTTCGGTCTTCCGCTCTGTCTCTTGCGAGCCGAGCGTTACCAGAACATCGGCGTCCTGGAAATGGGGATGTCAGCGAAAGGCGAAATTCGAAAACTGGCTTCAATTGCCGAGCCTAACGAAGGTGTGGTCACGAACGTCAATCCGGTGCACCTCGAGTTTTTCAAATCCGTCGATGAGATTGCCGAGGCCAAGGCCGAACTTCTTGAAGGTTTGCATGAGCCCAGAACGGGTTATCTCAACAATGACGATTCGCGCGTGCGATCGATGGCCCGCAAGTTCGACGGAAAAATCGTGACCTACGGAGTCAAGTCGGTCGCTTCGTTCAAAGTCCAGCAGATCCAGGATCTTGGCCTGGAGGGAACCGCCTTCATCGTCCATCACGGCCGCAGGGACGTGAATTTCGTTCTGCCGTTGCTCGGCCAGCACAACGTCATCAATGCCCTGGCTGCAATCGCCGTTGGAGTGACCCACGAGGTCCCATGGGAACAGATCCGCGAAGCGGTCAGTGAGATGAAACCGGAAAAGATGCGCGGCCAGGTGATCAAGTTCCGCGAAGGATTTGACGCGATCGACGATTCCTACAACTCGAACCCGCGCGCCTTGTCGGAAATGATTCGCTTCCTCGGAAAGCTGCAGGGCTACCAGAGGAAGATCGTCGTGGCAGGTGAGATGCTCGAACTCGGCCACGAAGGCCCTGAGCTTCATCGCGGCTGCGGCCGCGAAGCGGCGCGAGCCGGACTCGAACTGCTTGTCGGCGTTCAAGGACTGGCCCAGGAGATCCTGGAAGGCGCGCTGGAAGCCGGCATGGACCGTTCGCGGCTGAAGTTTGTTCCGGACGCCGTGCAGGCCGGTGATCTGCTGGCTCGGACGCTGAAAAAAGGTGACGTTGTTCTTTTGAAAGGATCGAGAGGAGTAAAGCTCGAACAGGTCCTCAACACGTTGAGAGCGCAGTTTTCAAGCATGGAACCGTAATGCTTTATCACATTCTCTACGAATTCTTATATCCGCTGAACCGGTTCTGGGAACCGCTCAAGGTGCTGAACGTTTTCACCTACATTACGTTCCGCACGGCCTATGCGAGTCTCACGGCGCTCTTGATCAGCCTGTTTCTGGGGCCGTGGCTCATCACGCGATTGCGCGAGTTTCAAATCGGGCAGCAGATTCGGGAGGAGGGGCCGATTGAGCTGACCGACCGCACTCACCAGCACCTCGGCGGTGATCTCCTCATCCGCTGCCGTCCGCAGGTGCCAGACGCCTTCTCGCTCGTCGAACCGGGCGCCGGTGATCTCGGTCCCGAACCGGATGTGGCGAACGATGTCGTGCTTCCGCGCGCAGTGGTCCATGTAGTCGCGGATCTCTGCCTGCGGCGACCACTTCCGCGACCAGTCCGTCTTCTGCTCGAACGAGAAGCAGTACGAGAACGCCGGAACGTCGCAGGCGGCTCCCGGGTAGGTGTTGTCACGCCAGGTGCCGCCCAGGCGGTCGGACTTCTCGAAGATGGTGAAGGACTCGATCCCGGCCTTCTTCAGCTGGATGGCGAGACAGAGGCCCGAGAAGCCGGAGCCGATGATCGCGATGCGTCGCTTCTGATCGCCCGAGTCAGGCATTGTCCGCTGAACCTCCCTGGTGCCGGTACCGCTTCGCACTGTAGGTCAAGCCGGTTTCGGGCGGAATAGCGCGATCGGCCAAACTTTTGATATTTTCGGCCAGAGCGAGGGAGGGCAATGCGACCCTGGGGCGTCCGGCGGGGGATTGGAAGCGTTCACCTGCTGGTCGGTCTGGCCGCCGACCACGGGATCCCGGCGAGCGCCTGCCTCAAGGGTTCGCACATCCGGGCCGACAGTCTCGCGAATCCGCTCGCCGAGATCGAAGCGGCCCAGGAGCTCACGGTGGTGCGGAACCTCGTCCGCCACCTGGGCCATCTTCCCGGCATCGGGCTCGAGGCCGGACGTCGGTACCGGCTGACGGCCTATGGCATCTGGGGCTACGCGCTCCTCAGCAGCCGGACCCTTGGCAATGCCGTCGAGTTCGGCATCCGCTACCTGGACCTCACCTTTGCCTTCAACCGCTTCCGAGCGGAGCGGAAGACGGACGACCTGCGGATCCTGCTCGACGACGGCGACATCCCTCCCGAGTGCCGCCAGTTCCTCGTGGAGCGTGATGCCGCGGCAGCGGTCGGAATCCAGCGCGACCTCTTCCTGAAGCCGATCCCCCTCCGCCGGGTGTCCTTCCGCTTCGCGCGCCCCTCCTACGCGGATCGATTCCCCGAGTACTTCCCGGGGCCGATCTTCTTCAGCGAACCCGTGCACGGTGTCACGATCGATGCCAGATGGGCGGATCAGGCGCTGCCCCAGGCTGACGAGCGGACGGCGCGCCTGTGCGAGGAGCAGTGCCGCGAGCTCCTCGACCGGCGGCGATCCCGCGCGCGCGTCTCGGAGCAGGTTCGCCAACACCTCCTCCGGCCGCGGGGGGGCACGCAGATGGAAGGCGTCGCCGCCGAGATGGGTATGGCCCCGCGCACCCTCCACCGGCATCTCGCCGCCGAGGGAACCTCGTTCCGGCGGCTGCTGGACGAAGTCCGCGAAGCGCTCGCCGAGGAAATGCTCGCGCATCGGATGACGGTTGGCGAGGTAGCCGAGCGGCTGGGCTACACCGAGGCCTCGAGCTTCGTTCACGCCTTCCAACGGTGGAAGGCCGAGTCGCCGGGGCGCTACCGGAAGCGGGCTCCGGGGAGACGGCGGGAACGAGGGAAGCGCCGGGCGCGGACGGCAAGCTGATCGGGTGCCCGACTAGTGCGATTCCAAGTTGATTCGCCCGCGCATGAGCGGCATCAACTCGGAGTCGCACTAGCCAATGCTCCGCTCGACCAGGGCGCGGAGGACGCCGATGGTGGGCTCGACCGCGAGCCCGAGGTCGCGGAGCTCACCCTCGGCGATGGCATCGCACACCCGCTCCAGCGTGTAGAGGAGCACCGCATCGTCTTCGCGCGGTCGGAGACGCGTACGGTCTCGCGCGGAGCGGAGCGCAGCGATGAGGGCGAGCTGGCGGCGTCGTTGCCGCCGGTAGAAGGTCCGTCCCGTCGCATCCTCGGCCACCAGCACCCGCAGACTCGCCCGGAGACCCCGCCAACGGCGATGCAGGGCGACGACCATGTCGACGATGCTCGTGGCGACCTTGGACGGGCGGGTGTTCTCCCGCACCAGCCGCGCGATCGCGTCCCACTCCGCGGTGACCCATGCCTCGTAGGCGGCGAGCAGAACCGCCCGCTTGTCCGGGAAGTGCTTGTAGAAAGTGCCCGGTGCGTACCCCGCGGCGCGGGCCAGGCGGTTCGAGTCCGTCCCGTGGTAGCCGACGCGGTTGAACTCGGCCGCCGCGATCGCCACGAGACGCGCCCGGGTGTCGCGCGGTGTCCCTCGCCGCGGTCGCGGCCGCAAGGACAGGGCGGCCGGGCGGGGGACCGTCACCAGTCCTGGTCGCATCAGCGCCTCCTAGCACACTTGCATCGACGATGCAGATAGTGATACGGTTATCACCAATGACGACGGACCGTCGACAGCCCGCCAAGGAACGGCACGTGCGTCCCGCCCGCACGGCCCTGGGCGCCTCGGGCCGCCGGGTGACCGTCGACGGGGTGAGTCTCGCGTTCGACGAGGAGGGCACCGGCGCCGACGTGGTGTGCCTCCACGCCATCGGCCATGGCGCCGCGGACTTCGTGAGCCTGCGTCGGCGCCTGCGCGAGCGCTATCGCGTGCTCGCGCTCGATTGGCCCGGACAGGGAACCTCCGGCGACGATCACGTGCCCGCCAGCGCCGTCCGCTACACGGCGTTGCT
>Ga0137403_10001488_pt1 | contig 29441 bp, 21 predicted proteins | sample CZOMad2_1_16fung_FD_122057 | JGI IMG/M metagenome (GOLD analysis project Ga0137403, IMG submission 122057) | Vadose zone soil fungal communities from Angelo Coast Range Reserve, California, USA - CZOMad2_1_16fungal (Hybrid Assembly) | ecosystem: Environmental > Terrestrial > Soil > Vadose zone... | reverse complement strand
GAGTGCCAGAGTGAGCGAGTTCGGCGTTCGAAGCGCAGAGGATTTGTTGAGCGGGTCCCCTTGAGGCTACTGCTTCTCAAACCGTTTCATTGCGGAGACTGCAAGCATCGTTTCTTCCAAGGGCCAATGACCGGCGTGAATCTCGCCCGCACGAAGCTATTCACCAATCTAAACGCGGTCTGAACCTTGTGCATATAAGCACGAACAGCCTCCGTGCCGAGGATTGATCCAATAAAGGTCCAGTGAGACCGTCATCGCCCCGCAGCGCGTGATCTTCGTAGTGGTACAAGCGCCTGAAAGCTGTTTGCGTCCGCCCAATCGACGACACATCTCGTATGCAAGGATAAAGAGCGTTCACCGGTAGCGGTCTTTGCTAAAAATGTCCTGCCATTCATGGGAGTTACGAGATCGTGCGTGTCTTTACACTGATAGCAGAGTGGGTTCCTGGATACAGAGCGTTCGCGCTTGAGGACAGCTAGCGCGTTCAGCGTCTTAACAACCGCACGCCTTTCAGCTTCGTCGATTGCGCCCTTGATTACACGCTGGCCGATTGCGTATTTTGCGTCTTCGATGCGACCGGGCAGCGTATTGGGGTTCGTTTCGAGTACAGCGGCTTCGTACAATTCCATCCATTTATAATTTTCGTTCACTGTCGTCTCCTTTCCGTTGGGCTGGGAGAAAGGACGACCAGCCTGAGATGATAGTCCTGAGGAATATAGATTGAAACAGGTTTAATAGTTGGTACGATGGCGTACGCATGCGTCTACAGGAATCCCCCTATCGACGGCCCACGACAGTTCTAGGACCATTATTCGCCTCGGAGGTTCCCAGCATGGCGACATTAATTGTCGGCATCTTCGTAGTCATCATTGTTGGAGCTGCCAGCGCATTCGCCTATGTTGTATATCTCGCGGACGACAGAGGCCAAACTGGTCCGTAGTTAACCAAGAGCACTTCGTATTGAACTTTGCCTTCAACATCCGGCAAACCTGCGTACCGCGAAGACCCGATTGCGCTGTCAGTCGCCAGTTGGTACGGTGGCGCACAGTACGGTGCGTCCAGCTCTTTGGCTGTCACCGAGGGCGAGGTGACAAATGTTCAAGAGTTGGGGACCCGAACCACTTAGGATACTGGTTGTCGATGACTCCGAAATTTCACGCCGCATTACTGGCACGATTTTACGCTCTCGTCATTGGACCGTATGCGGCGAAGCCGAGAATGGCAAGGATGGAGTGGAGAAGTTTCAAGAACTCAAGCCGGACGTAGTTTTGCTGGATTTGTCTATGCCCGACATGACCGGCATTGAAGCCGCACAACAAATGTATGCGGCAGACGATACAATTCCCTTAATCCTATTCACGGTGCTGGAAGTCGGGGGGATTGGCGTTGCAGCCTACCGAGCAGGGATTAAGGCAATCATCCCGAAGAGTGAAGCGTGGAGCCTGATCGGGAATATCGAACACCTTACGGGTCGGCAAATGTGATTTGCGCAAGCGGCTTGCTGTAAGCACGACGAATCATAATTAAGCAGGCCACCTCGTCAATCTTTTATTGCTTCAGCAGAATAATGTAAATCGTCTCGCTCTGGCCTTCAAGTCGCGGTTCGCAACCGCCGGACATTCGCGCACGACGTAGACCTCCGGAGCGATGAAGTCATCGAGTGCCACAGCGATCGCGTATTCCTCGATCTTGCGCACAAGGGCTTCCCGGTGGCCCCTGCGAATCGCTCCACACAAGGTTTGTCGCGCCCTTCCTATTCGTTAAATCGAGGGTTTGAGTTCGATAACTCACACGTTCCGCCAAAGTGTCGTTGACCCAATTGTCTGGAGCGCGGCTGGGGGAAAGAGGATCAGAGGGGGCGCGCATATAAATAACGGATCGCATGTATCCAAAAGCCGGGTGAACGCGTCCAAACGGTGGGAAGCCTATGCATCGGACTTCGTCGGGGAGTCTGGATGCGACGCCGGTCTGCTGATGGTGCCAGCAGGATGGCGTGGAACGGGACCGAAATGAATTCGCCGCCGCCAGGGCGGGCACTGACATTTCCAATTCACTGGGAAGCGACGCGGCAGCGATCTGTTGCGGCTCTGCGCGACGTACCAAGTGATCAGGAAGTGATGGCCCACTTGCAATCCAATCACTCCGAAGTTCTGCAAATTCTGTTCGATCGCTACGCGCGGTTGGTGCTGAGCATCGCGCGCGGCATTGTGCGCGATTCCGGAGAAGCCGAAGATGTGGTGCAGGACGTGTTTTTCTACGTGTACAAGAAATCGATGCTCTTTGACGGCTCCAAAGGCAGTGTGAAAAACTGGATTCTGCAGATTGCGCTGCATCGGGCTCTGGATCGAAAGTCCCACCTGGATAGGCGGGGCTTTTATGCTGGTACAGATCTCGATTCCCTGGGCGATACCTTGTCAGGAGAGACTGATCTGGATCGCGAGATCGCGTCGAAGCTGAACCGGGTGCAGTTGGAGAAAGCGTTTGCTAAGCTGCCTGCGGTCCAGCGAAAGACGCTGGCTCTGTTTTATTTTGAAGGACTGGGACTGCGGGAAATCAGCGAGAGGCTGAACGAGCCTTTCGGGAACACGCGCCATCATTTTTATCGAGGCCTGGAACGCCTGCGCAAGAGTTCGTTCGTACAGAGCCTTCGCGAGAGTAAGAGATGTCAGGCAACCTCTTCGCCGGTCAGGACCATCGAAAATTCCGGCAGATGTGTGCCCTGGCAGCCTCGGGAGGCTTAACGGCAGACGAGATAACGGAACTAACATCTCATCTTGCGAAATGCGACGCTTGCCGCGAAATGCTTTCGCAATATCGCGCAGTAGGTACGCAAGGCCTGCCAACGCTTGCCGGCAGCTACAAAGAGCATCACGAATCTCCGTCCTGGGACGGTGCAACTTCCTGGAAGAAGTTGCTGATCCGGCTGCGAGCGGATCAAACTCCAGAAAGCAAGCCGTTGGAGAGTGCGTACCCAGTGCGGCCCGGCTGGCTGCGACGAATCCGCACTCGGTGGTTTAAGCGCGAGTTTTCCAACAAGCCGTCCAGTACCTCGAAGTAAGTTCCAAAAAATGTAGAGTTGTCATCGCGAATTGTTAATCCGACTTTGTCGTACTTCGCTGGTACATCTAGTTTCACTCCATCGTATATGTAGGTAAGTCCAAAAGTGTCGAGGAGAAGTGTAGGGAAAGGGTTCTTTGGGGGAGCCCTGGGAGCCGTGTGTCGTTGAATCTGCATAAACGAGCACTGCATTCATCGTATCTACCGCTAGGAGCGCAGATCATGAGAACGTTGCGTCGGAATCTTTTCGCATTTGGAATGGTGGTTTCTTGCTTGTGGGCCGCAAGCGTCTGCAGTCCTTCACTGTATGCGCAGACGACTTACGGATCGATTACGGGCTTGGTGGAAGACTCATCAGGTGCGGCGATCAGCGGAGCCGAGGTGACTTTGACAAATGTGGGCACCGCGGAGAAGCGGGTCCAGCAAACGGGATCGGACGGACTCTATTCGTTCGTAAACTTGCTGCCCGCACAGTACCGCATCGACGTAGAAAAATCGGGTTTCAAGCGTTTTGCGCGCCCGGATGTCGTGGTTGAAGTCGGGCAGGGTGTGCGTATCGACCTGACTATGCAGGTTGGAGATGTCACGCAGACCGTGGAAGTCACTGGCGAGACGCCGCAACTTCAGGCGGAGACCTCCTCTATTGGACAAGTGGTGGAAGAGCGGAAAGCGAATGAATTGCCGCTGAATGGACGTAACGTTTTCAACTTGATTAGTTTGGCCCCCTCGGTGGTGCCGCAAGGCAGCGCGGGAGGCACGCCGGTGGGAGTGAACCCGTTTGGCTGGGGCAACTATCAGGTGAATGGCTCGTTTGGAAATGAGAGCGCGGAATACCTGGATGGCCAGCCGCTGAATATCGGGTACATCAATTTGCCGGTGGTGATTCCAACACAGGACTCGATTCAAGAGTTCAAGGTGCAGACCAGCAACCTGGGCGCCGATTGGGGAAAGTTTTCGGGCGGGGTGATCAACCTGAGCACGAAATCCGGATCGAACGGCCTGCACGGCGCGGCGTATGAATATTTGCGTAACAGGGTGTTCGACGCGAACGACTTTTTCCTAAATAGAGACGGAGTGAAGAGGCCCCCGTTCACGCAGAATCAATTTGGCGCGAATGCGGGCGGCCCTCTGTATGTGCCACACGTATATAATGGCCGCGACAAAACATTTTGGTTTTTCAGTTGGGAAGGATTCCGATTGCGAACAGGTACCGCATTCACAACCACGGTGCCAACACCAGCAATGGAGGCTGGCAACTTCTCTGGCCTTACGGCCCCGGTCTTGGATCCATGCGGAGGAACCGTCACTGGTCCCACAGGTTGCCCTGGTTACACCGGGCCAGCGACGCCGTTTCCGGGTAACGTCATCCCGGCGAGCCGTCTGAATCCTACTTCGCTCGCGCTCCTGAAATATTTCCCTGCGGCGAATACCGCGGGGAAGCCGGGGGGACTAGACGGAATTACCACGCAGAATTATACAACGGCGACAAGCGGCGGCGGCAATCAGAATCAGGTCGTCGGCCGTCTGGACCAAAACCTCGGCACGAATCAGCACATATTTTTCCGATACACCTATTGGAATGTGCTCGATTTGCCCGTCGATCCCTTGGGCACTGGGCTCTGCGCTGATCGTTGCGCGGAAACCTACAACAGCCATGCGGCGGCCCTTGGTTACAACTACACTCTGACGCCCAGCACAATTTTGAGTGTGAACGCTAGCCTGAGCCGTTTTGCATACAATCGCTCGCCGATAAACTCGGGGTTCGATCTCACGAGCATTGGCTGGCCCTCGCAGTATAACGCCGCGGTTCCGTCGATTGCCAGGACGCCGCCTACGCCGTGCGTCTTCGACTTCGCGGATAACATCATGTGCACGCAAGGGCAGAGCTTCATCCAGGACCGCAACACGCAATTTAACCTGACCCCGAGCATCACGATGGTTCGCGGGAAACATACTCTCAAGCTCGGCTTCCAACTCGAAATTGGACGCGACAACTACGCGCAAACCAACGTCGCCAGCGGCGCTTTCGCCTTCTGCGGTTCTGGGCAGGCGTGCTTCACGGGCTTCAGCTTCGCGGACTTCCTGCTGGGATACGCGGACAATCCAAGCAACGTGGAGAATCACTTCTTCGGTCAGGCCGTGGTGCCCGCCCTGGTTGCGGGCCAACAGGTCTATCGAGGTTTCTATGCGGACGACACTTTTCACGTCACCAACAAGCTGACCCTCAATCTGGGCTTGCGTTACGACCTGCAGGGCGCGTGGTCGGAAAGGTTCAACCGATTATCTTATTTCGATCCGAATGCACAGAGCTGGTTGTCCGATCCGGCGGCGACCGCGGGACTCACGGGTGTGGCCGGGCTGCCGGGAGTACGAGGCGATGTGTTTCTCGTGCCACCGGGTAGCACCGCTATTCCCCTCGACAAGACCAACATTTCACCGCGCGTGGGTTTCGCGTACAGTTTCGATCAAAAGACGGTGATTCGCGGGGGCTACGGGATCTTCTTTATCCCGAACTACGTTTCCTTTGGCCTCAACCCGAACAATGATCTGGTGAACGACGCGACGACCTCCTACAACGGGACGATTAATGGCACGGTGCCGATTAACACGATTAATACGCCGTTTCTGCCGAGCATCGTTCCTCCCGTCGGACGAACGTTGGGTACGCTGGGCACGCAGCAATACGCGTCTCAGGTGGTACAAAATCCGACCGTAGCCGATCTCGGAAATCATCCGGCCGGCTACGTGCAGCAATGGAATTTGAACATCCAGCGTAACCTGCCGTGGAATATTTTCGTATCCGCGGCCTATGTTGGTTCGAAAGGTACCCACCTGCAATCGTACTCACAGCAGGTCAATCAGATCGGCGACAACTTCCTCAGTCAGGCGGCGACCCAATGTTCCGCGGAGATTGCCGGCGCAGGAATAAAACGGTGCGATGCGGCGGGCGTAACTTTACTGCAGTCCGTTGCTAACCCTTTCTTCGACGCCACGACTGGTACAGCTTATGCCCTGGGCACTGCCACAACTACCGTTGGGCAGCTTGACCGGCCCTACCCCCAATACCAGGGGCTGAGCCTCGCCGGCCAGGGATCGTACGACAGCACCTACCATTCGTTCCAATTGACGGTAGAGCGGCGCTTCGCGAGTGCCGGCTCACTGCTCGTTGCCTACACCAATTCCAAGTTGATCAGCGACACCGATACGCTGACGAATTGGCTGGAAGTTGCCGCGGGCGGGATTCAGGACAACAACAATAACAAGGGGGAGCGGTCGCTTTCTTCGCAGGACGTTCCTCAACGATTGGTGATCAGCTACGTTCTGGACCTTCCGTTTGGGCACGGCAAGCGCTATATGTCTGGCGCTTCCGGCGTCGCCGACAAATTGATTGGCGGGTGGGGAGTGGACGGCGTGACCGTCTTCCAGAGCGGGTTTCCGCTGGTGCTCTCCAACTCGGCACCCAACTTCGCTACGCTGTTCGGGGCAGGAGCGCGGCCCAACTTCGTCGCGGGGTGCAGTAAGTCGGCGCCTTCCGGCGGTTCGGCCAAACTTGGCGAATGGTTTAACACTGGGTGCTTCTCGGCGCCGGCGGACTTCACGTTTGGCAACGAGTCGCGTACGGATCCCAGTTTGCGGGGCGACGGAGTTCGAAACTTCGACTTTTCTATTTTCAAACGGACGAAATTTGGTCCGGACGAACGGATGGGTCTCGAGTTCCGGACCGAATTCTTTAACCTCTTCAACCGGACCCAGTTTGCTCCGCCAAATACATCGTTTGGCAGCGCGACGTTTGGACAAGTGACCAGCACATACCCGGGCACCAATCCTCGATTGGTGCAGTTTGGGTTGAAGTTTCTCTTCTGATTCTGGACCTGCACCGGTTTCTGAAAACGCCCGGCCGTATGCTTTGTTGGCATCCGGCCGGGCGTTTATTTTCCTGGTCGCGAGGCGCGCGTCTTGCTCCGAGGGCATCGCATCACCGGTTCAAACGTCGCTTCGTGGTAGCCTGTTCTTTGATGTTCTAGTGCGCCGCGCGTGTTGGTTCGGCGCCGGGAGCGACGGATAGAGATGTTTCGCCGGCTCACGCGGCGCAATTTTCTAGGAGTTGCGGCGATGGCCGCTACCGCGCCCATTTTTGAAGTGAAGCCACTTCGCGGTATCGACTTCATTCTCCAGAACTCTCCGACACCTCAGAAATATCTTATCGAAACCATGCCTGGCGGCGTCGCTTTGTTGGATTACAACAACGATGGGTTGCTCGATATTTTTTTCGTTAATGGCGGCAGGATTGCGAACCCCTTGCATGTGCCGGAGAATTTCGACCGCGGCAATTCGAAGTATTGGAATCGGCTGTATCGCCAAAACCCTGACGGTAGTTTTACGGACGTAACACAAGCCGCGGGATTGGCTGTGGCTGGGAACGGGAACTACGGCATGGGTGTAGCGGTCGGCGACTACGACAATGATGGCTATCCCGATCTGTATGTGACCAGTTACGGGAGAAATATTCTGTACCACAACAATGGCGATGGCACGTTTACCGATGTCACTGCGAAAGCCGGGGTGGCTGCGGGAGGCTGGTCGGTTTCAGCGGGTTTCGTTGACTATGACAACGACGGACATCTGGACCTGTTTGTCACGCGTTACATGGATTGGGATGCGGATCACAACAAGATTTGCGGCGGCGATTGGCACACGTATTGTCCTCCGGCGGTATTCCCCGCGACGACCTGCGTGCTCTACCGCAACCGCGGCGACGGGACCTTTGAGGACATAAGCGAACGCTCGGGTATCGCGGCTAAGAAGGGAAGGGCACTGGGCGTTTGTTTCGCCGACTACGATGGCGACGGCTTCACCGACATTTTTGTCGCGAACGACGGCATGCAGCAGTTTCTTTTTCACAACAATGGCAACGGCACCTTTACGGAGTGCGCGCTGGAGTCCGGGGCAGGCCTCACGTCCGACGGCAAGGGCCTTTCCGGCATGGGCACGGTTTTCCAGGATTATGACAACGACGGCCGTCCGGATATTCTGGTGACTGAGCTTCCACGCGAACTGTACGCGCTGTATCACAACGACGGCCAAGGGAGTTTCAGTTATCAAAGTCTGGAAAGCGGTCTGGGAGCGCTGACTTCTGGAAGTTCCGGGTGGGGCATCGGTCTGGAGGATTTCGACAACGATGGATGGAAGGATTTATTCGTGGCGCAGAGTCATGTGTTAGATAACGTCGAAAGAATCGACGCCTCGTTGCGTTACAAGGAACTGCCGTTGGTGGCGCTCAATCATCATGGACGCTTCGAGCGGGTGGAGTCTGGCGCGACTTCGCCGCTGGCCGGGCGCGGCGCCGCCTTTGGCGACATCAACAATGATGGCTGGATCGACGCCGTTGTGACTACGCTTGGAGGTCCTCCGGTGCTGCTGCTGAATCGCGGCGGTCAGGGGAATCACTGGCTCTCGCTGACGTTGCGCGGCACGCACAGCAATCGAGATGGTTACGGAGCGCGGGTGCAAGTCAACGGGCAGACCCGGTTTGCGACCTCGGCAGGGAGTTACGTCTGCGCGAACGACAAACGGCTGCACTTTGGTCTCGGATCGTCGGAGAGAGCGACGATTGAAATTTTGTGGCCCTCCGGCCAGAAACAAGTTCTGAACGATGTCCGCGCGGATCAATTTCTGGAAGTGCGGGAGCCGGAGCGCTGAATGCTTTCGCTTTTCTTGTTGGCATGGCTGGCTGGGCAAGGTGCAGCCTCTGCCGCTGAACAACACGTTCGAGCGGGACTGGACGCGAGAAACCAGCATCAGGTGGACGTGGAGATCGCGGAATTTCGTAAAGCTACCGAGCTCGATCCGCAACTTGCCGATGCATTTTACAATTTGGGCGCCGCCTACATGGAGAAGCGTGATTACGGCGCGGCCATCGCCCCTCTGAAGCGTACCTTGGAGTTGAGCCCGGACCTGCCCGCCGCGCATCAACTGCTTGGCTACGCGTTGCTCGCGCAAGGCTATGCCGCCGAAGCCACTCCGCACCTCGAAAAGGTCGGAGCACAGGACGCTCTCGCTATCGCACAGCTCGAAACCGGGCACCTGTCCGACGCGGTTACCAATTTCAATGCCGCGCTCGCCAAGCGCCCTAACGATCCCGACCTGCTCTACTACCTGGGCCACGCGAGCGGGCTTCTGTCCAAGAGTGCGATCGATGCCCTGATCTCGGCCCATCCCGAATCCGCGCGGGCTCATGAGGCCCTGGCCGAGAACTATTTTGTGTTGCGGCAGATGCCGCAAGCCGAAAAGGAATACCAGGAAGCGTTGCGTATTCGGCCGGACCTTCCGGGGCTTCATCTGGAACTTGGCCAGGTGTATGCAAACTCGGCGCAATGGCCAAAAGCGGAGGATGAATTTCGGGCGGAGGCCAAGCTCCAGCCAGGTAAGGCGGAGGCCGCGTATCGCTTGGGAGCTGCATTACTTCAACAGGGTAAGGCGCAAGAGGCGCTTGCCGAGCTTAAGCGTTCGAATGGGCTGAAAACTGACATGCCGGAGACGCTTTACTCGCTGGGAAAGGCGGGGTCACTGACCGGCGATGCCGCGACCGCGGAGAAATCGTGGACGCGGGTGGTCGAACTCGAAAAGGACACCTCGCTCGCGGCCCAGGCGCATTTTGGTCTCGCTGGTTTATATCGCAAACAAGGAAAGGCGCCGCAGGCTCAACACGAAATGCAAGAGTTCCAGAAATTGCAGGGCACAATTGGGCCTCCGCGATCGGAATGACTTCGGTTCAACCGAGGCCCCAACATACGTGGCAACGTCGTCCATTGTCGGGAGCCCCGTTTGCAACTTAGCGTTGAAACACCCACAGAGAGATAGCGCCATTTTCGCGAGCTGGCACGAACAATCGATGCGTCTTCCGATCCAGTGTCATGGTCTTGGATCCCTGCATCGTTGGAATAACATCCAGCGGCGTGTAGTGATCGGCGGAATCTTGATGGAAAGAGAAGACGTTGCCATCTCCGGTGGAATTAAAAACTGTCTTTGCGGCGGGATCGAACACGGAGGCGTCCACCTTGTCGCCGATGGGATACGTGGCGATCACTTTGCCGTTGTCGGCGTCGATCACGCCCATCACTTTACTTCGGCAGCCGAGAAAGAGGCGGCGATTTTGCGCGTCCAGCGCCAGGCTGGAGGGAGCTTTGCACGGAGCGACCTGCCAGCGATCTTTCACCGTGAGAGTATTCGCATCAATGCGCAGCAGTTCACTCGTGTCTTCGAGGTTGACGAAGACGTTGCCCTTCCCGTCCGCAACTGTAAACTCCGGGCCGCCCCCTAACTCGACCGTTCCAGAAATGCTGTTGTCCTTCGCATCGATTACCGTCGAGCTTCCGCTGTCACCATTCATCGCAAACACGTGTTTCGTGGCGGAATCGTACACGATCGCGTCAGGCTTTTTTCCTACTTTCGCTTCGCCAATTTTAGCCAGTGTTTTGAGATCGAAAATGATCACGGTATCCATCTTCCCGGCGGTAATGAATCCGCGGCCAAATTCCGGCGCCACCGCGATTCCATGAACTCCGGACAAATCGGGGATTTTTCCGACCACCTCGAGAGAATCCGCATCCAGGACGACAACCTGCGTGGCGTGAGACACGTACAAGCGGCGGGCGGCTTCGTCCACGGTCAGGTAGTCCCACCCGCCATCGCCCGGCAGGGCAACCTTCTTGAAGACGTGATAGCCCGTAGGGTTTGCCGCAAGGGTGGCGAGACCAAGCATAGCTACTAGAACGGTTTTTCCGTGTTTCATGGTTGTTTCTCCTCCGTCACAACAGAATTGGTCGAAAAGCCGAAATTCGCGGATCAATGGCACTTATTGCTACCGGAATCCGTGAAGGTCTTTCCGGCCTCCGGCACGAATTGCCAGTCGTACGCGCCCGTCCGCAGCGTCAGCTTCAATACACCGAAGGTGTCGGCGTTGCGGATTTCACTGTTCGCATGAGGTGCGCCAAACGGGCGATGATTTTTTCCGCCAGTGCCCACGACAAACTCGCGAATGCCGCGTTCAGGATCGGGCATCGCGAGAGGGGTCTGGGGCGCAAATCGCTCATAGTCGTGATCGTGCCCGCTCACCACTACATCGGCATTGGCGTCGTACAAGGCCTGCCAGATGGGCACAATCTCCGGGTCGTCGCCGTGCGCGCCTCCCGAACTGAACAGGGGCTTGTGAAAGTAGGCTAGAGTGCAGGCCGCCGGATGCGCGACCAGGTCAGCGCGAAGCCATTTTTCTTCCGGGGAACCTGCGTTGCAACCGCCGACTTCGACGCATTCGCTGTTGAGAACGATGATGTGCCAGGTGCCGAGTTCATAGCTGTAGTAGCCCGTCTTGGGATCGCCAGCAGCATCGCCAAAGTAGGAGAAGTAGTAGGTCGCGCCTTGGGTGTGGAATTCGTGATTGCCCGCGGATGGACGCGTGCGCGATTTCACGCGGCCCCAAGTTCGGTCATAGCAGGCGAAGTTTTCCTTGGTGCCGTCTGGATAAGCTAAGTCGCCCACGGCGATGACTGTGCCCGGGATCGATTCCAGCAGCTTGGCGGTGGCTTCGGCGCCGGAAAGGTCTTTGCAATCGGCAATGTCCCCGGCACCAACCAGGAAAACGGAGGCATCGTTTCCAGGGCGTGCAGAGCATGATTTCCCGCCGACCTGAAATGAGCTGGAGAATAGTCCGACGCCGATGAGCACGAATGCCGTAGCAATTTTCGTCAAGAGATACTCGCCTCGATTCAAAAAACTCACGAGAGAGAAAAGACTCCTGCCGCGCGACGCTGGTTCATTTTCGCGTTCAGGATAGAAAAGATGGCCGGGGCGGCGAGAGTAGGGGTGGTCGTGCCCCGGCCGGAGGCGAGTCGCTCAGTCACCGCGACTCGAGGTCTTTGGTTCGCTCATTTTTCCCGAGTCGGCGACCACCGGAAACCTGCAGCGATCGTCGGCGTGTAGTATTCGCGCTGGATCATGAATTGGGGTTGGCCTTGGTAGAAGCCGAACACTTCGTTGGTCAAATTCAGGCCATACATAACGAAATTCAATCCGTGCGCGAGACGAATGCTACCCTGAGCGTCAACTTGTAAGTGAGAATAGAAGTACACGTCACCGAATGGCCCTTTCACACCGCCGGGAGTCGGGTCGGAACCATCCGCGCCGTCCTGAAAGTTGTAGGAAGCGATGTTTGCTTGGTTGTAGGAAAGCCCCACGCGGATGGAGAATCGACCGCGATCGTAGGTCGGGCTGACGTTCCAAGTGTTCGGGGCATTGCGCAACAGGCGCGGGTGATCAGAACGTCCGGACAAACCGCTGGCGCGAGAGGAGGTGTATCCGTAGTTTGCCGAAATGCCCAAGCCGCCCAGCTTCCCGGGGAGAAAGGTTAGATGCTGGAGGTATGCTGCCTCGAATCCGGAGATCCAGGCGTTACCCGCGTTGAGAGGTTGCGTCACGGTGTAGGTTCCGACGGGAGCGATGGGCGAGGGTTGGAAGTTGTCTAGGACGAAGGTCCTGGAGACAATCGGGTCGCTCAGATTCTTATAGAAGAACCCCGCGGTAACCATTCCGAATGGGTTCAGGTAGTGCTCGACCAGCACGTCGAAATTGTCGGCCGTTTCCGCCTTGAGTCCGGGATTTCCCAAAGTTGCGGTATTCTTCACCGACCCAGGGCTTCCGACGGTCGTGAATGTTACCGATTGAGCGATATCTTGCGGGTCGGGGCGGGAAAGGCCACGACCGTACACCAATCTCAAGTTGGTGCTGCTGTTGAACGCGTAACGCAGAGAAGCGCTCGGAAGAACCTTGACGTACGAACCATTCGCTCTATCCGAGAGACTGCCGGACTGATTGTCGAAAGAGAACGTAGTCAGATCGGTCCCCTCAAAACGCACGCCCGCAACGATGCGAACGCGGCTGCTGAGGTCCAAAGTGTTCATCAAATAGCCCGCAGAAACCTTCTCCACAAGCCCATAATTCGCGGGGTCCGCGCCAAAAGTGCTCTGACTGGTGAAATTCGCAGGATTGGCGTTGACAAAATTCCGCACCACTTGGTAGTTCGGGTTGTATCCCAGTTTGTAGCTGTTGTCGTAATAGTGGTTGTTGACGAGACCGTTGGGAAATTGGTTCAGAAAGACGTCGCTGGACGGTGTGAAGTCGACATTGAAGGTGTCGTCAAACTTGTGCGCGTTCCGGAACCTGCCGCCAATCTCGATAGTGGCCAGGTGCGAACCGAGATGGTATTGCTTGGCCATCGCACCGGTCACCTGAAGGTTAAGTTGAGCGCTTAAGCCGTGCGAAATTTGCACGTCACGCAACTTCATGGTCGTCGGATCGTAGGCTTCCGAGAAACAAGCGGGGGTAAACTGCGGCCTGTAAATGTTGTTTGTGGTGGCGGGATCGAATTGGCAGTTGCTGGTGTCTAGGGTGCTTTCGAAGCTGGCGGTCCCCGGAGCCGCGCTGATGTCGCGAGAACGGGAAACAGAGGCGTCCCACGAATACCAGGTGCTCGTCAGCACGTGTTTGCCGCCGATGATAAGGCTGCTGATGGCGATGTCGGGGCGGCGATCCTGAGTGTTAAACGAAGGCGTGCCAGTGCCGCCGCCATTGGAATGGAGCAGAGCGACATTGGGTGTGTTGTCGGTAAGCGAATAGACCCAACGATCGCCATAGTTCTGGAAGTCGGAGTACAGGAAGCGGGCATACAAGTTTGAGCCTTCCCCGAGTTTGTAGTCTGCGCTGCTTGCGAGACCCCAGCGGGTGCGATAGTAGCGATACTCGCGAATGTCGATGGCGTCCTTCCACAGGGCGGTCGAGCCGTTCGGCAACGTAGCAAGATCCGAGGTGGGTTCGAGGTCGTCGATGCCGCGCCCGCTCCAATCGTAAGAACCACCAACCAAAATACCGAATTTCTTTTGGGAACCGAACCGTTGCCCGATCGTGCCGGTGGACTCAACTTGAGGACGTCCGCCAAGAATCGGCATGTAGCCGCCCATACCGCTGAGCGCAATGGTTGGACGCTCCCCGGCCGTCTTGGTGACGAGGTTGATCGAGCCGCCGATTCCGTCTCCGTCCATATTGGCTTGGAGAGTCTTGTTGATCTCGACGGATTCCACAATGTCCGCGGGAATGGCGTCGAACTTGATCTGTCGGACCCCCGATTCAGGCGATGGGACGTTTACACCGTCAATCGTAGTATTCGTGAGGCGGGGTTCGGTACCTCGAATCTGTACGTATTTGCCTTCGCCTTCGTCGCGCTCCAAGCTGACACTAGGCAGGCGGCCGAGCGCGTCCGCCAAATTGGCATTGGGCAAGCTGCGAATCACGTCATCCGGCAGGACTTGTACGATGTTGTCGGCGGTGCGTTCGCGGTTGACGGCCTCCGCTTCAGCGGAAACGCGTTCGGCCGAGACCAGCACTTCAAGATTTTGCGACTCGACCCCCAATTTTGCATCAACGCTGGCCGTTTGACCGGCGACAATGTCCAAAGTTTTTGTGAAAGACTTGAAACCAACGTAACTCACGGTGATGGTGTAAGTTCCCGGATTAAGATCGTTAACAAAGAACTGACCGAGCACGTTGGAGACAGCGGTGACGTTTGCGGGCTGAAGCTCAATCTGGGCGCCTTGCAAGACCCCGCCCGACGTATCCGTGACTCGCCCAGTGAGGGTTCCTTTCGGATTCTGTCCAGCTGCGCCAAACGTCGAACTCAACCAGACAAAGATCGCCACAACGCAGACCCGTACCGGTTTTCTGTAAGTTCTCGATCTCATGAGCTGAATCCTCTTCTCGCGCCCTGAAGTGTTCGTCCTCATTACAAGAGGGCCTCGGGCGTATTCGCGGAAACTGTGTATCTTTTACCGCCTGTCCGAGAAACTGGCAGTGAACGTGACTTGATGGGACCTTTAAAAGAACCTGAATTTTTTTCAGACACCGTGGAAAACGGACAAAATGGAAGACCCTAGGCATTCTGGGCGACCGGCAAGGAGACCCGAAAGGTCGATCCTGCCCCGGGCGTGCTTTCCACAGCGATCACCCCGCCGTGCAAGTCCGTGATCCAGCGCGCGATGGCCAAGCCCAGTCCTGCTCCGCCCGTTTTTTTGGATCGCACGCGGTCGGCACGATAGAACCGGTCGAAGATATTCTTGATGTCGCCTTGGGCGATGCCAATCCCGGAATCCCGAACACTGATCTGCGCTTGCTTGTCACTTTGAAACAGCGCAATTTCACAACGGCCACCAGACGGCGTGTACTTGACAGCGTTGTCCAGAAGAATCAACAGCAAACGGTCAATCGCTATCGGATCCGCCATCACCCAGACGGGAGACGAAGGTGTTTCGACCGTTACATCTACGTTTTTATCAGCAGACAAAAGCGCAGCGCATTCCTGCGCTTTGCGAACGTGCGAACTCAGATTGACAGGATGCATGTCCAGACCGAGCGCTCCGGCATCCGCTCGCGCGAGCGTTAATAGATTCTCCAGTAGGTCCGAAGTTTCAATGGAGGTGGAGAGGACCTTGGACAGCGCATCGCGATACTCGATGGCGGTCCGTGTTCTCCGCAATGCAATTTCTGCTGTCGTTCGTATTACCGCTACAGGAGTACGCAAGTCGTGCGACGCGTCCCCCGTGAATTGCGTGATTTTCTTGAAGGATGTTTCGATGCGCTCCAGCATCGCATTAAGCGTCTGCGACAGCCTGCGCAACTCGTCGCGCGGTCTCGGGACATCCAGGCGCCGCGACAGATTCTGGGCACCAATCGATTCCGCAGTCTCGATGATCCGTTTGACGGGCGCGAGCGACCACCCGCTCAACCAGTAGCCCAGGACCGAAGCCAGCAGGACCAACAACGGTAAGGCCTCTTGTTCAATCAACCGAAAGTGATCTAAGGCCTGGTCGAACGGTTCCGTAGGGACTGCGGCGTGGATTTCGTACGTTTTGTGGGCGGCCTGCACTTTCTGCAGCGCGATGCGATACTGCAACCAATCGAGATTGGTGGTGAAGAACGAGATGCTCGAATCCCGAACTACCGGAACGGGAGGGCTGGAAAGTGTGAACCGTGGAGAACGGTATATCCAATTCCCGTTCTCATCAGCGACTTCAAATAGCGCTCCGTTCGCCCACAGTTCCGAAAGATCTCGAAGTTCCTTGCGAAGATTTCCCTCGTTTTGGCCGGCAGAACGGGCCAATAGACGGCGTATGGTCTCAAGGTTAGTCTGAGAGGCGTCGTCGACAGTAGTCTCGATGCTGCGGCGGAAGCCCAAGTCGCTAATCCAGAAAAAGGCCACAAAGGACAAGGCCAAGACGGCGCAATAGAGGACCGTGAGACGCGCCCGGATTGGAAGGGGGAAATTCAGTTCAAAGCTCCCACGGAGTAGCCAAAGCCGCGATGTGTCTGAATCAGCTTCGTGGGGGCCCCGTCATCTATTTTCCTTCTGAGTAATCGTATGAACGCGTCGATCGTATTGTCTTCGACGTCGCGGCGGTTCCCCCAGAGGGTTTCCGATATCGCGTGACGCGATACCACGGACCCGTGGTTCCTCACCAGCAGTTCAAGCAAGCGAAATTCCGTCAACGACAAATGGATTTCGCGGCCGCGACGGAATGTACGGTACCTGGTCGTGTCCAAGACCATATCTTCCACCTCCAACACGTTTCTAGGTCGCTCCGCGCACCGCCGGCCTAGAGCCCGCAAGCGCGCCAGGAGTTCCGCGAAAGAAAACGGCTTGGTCATGTAGTCGTCCGCGCCAGCGTCAAGTCCCTTCACGATGTCTGGTAAAGCGTCACGCGCGGTGAGCATTAGCACCGGAACTTGTTCGCGTCGGAGGCGCAACTCCCGAGCGAGTTGCAGTCCATCCATTCCCGGTAACATGATATCGAGTAAAACCACATCGAAAGCTCCGCCTTTCAAAAGCGCTAGAGCCTTCAGGCCGTCGCGCGCCAGATCCACTTGGTACTCTTCTTCCCGGAGGCCGCGCGCCAATAGCTGCGCCATCTCCGCGTCATCCTCTACGACTAAAATGTTCATGCGAAATTTCCTAGCGAAGTTTAGTCCTAGGTTTATGAACGCTATGTGAATCAAGTGTTACGAGTTTTGTTTTTCGGTTCGGAGGTCTTTGCGGTGGTGTTGGACTTGAACGGTTGGTTGGAAGCTGAGCAGACACGATTGCAGCGCGCTTCGGCGAAATCATTTGCCTCCCACTGGCGTCGGGGGAGGGCACCTAGATTACAGGTCGGCTTGGTGCGCTCCTCGCGCCTATCATCGCGCCGCAGGGGGTTCCTGGTCGGTGGGAATGCCGACCAAGTGGCGATAGAACGCAACGGCCCGGTTGACCGCTGAGGACTCATTCCCCGCGATCAGCCGGTTAGCGCTCTTTCCTGTACGGACCATACTGTAGTAGCGCCACACGTCATCCGATTCTCGATCCAGAAAACTGATCGACTGCATCTCACCCGAATGAAGGATGGGCAAGAAGAGATACCGCATGGTGCTGACGTTCTCGACATCGATGACGATGTGCTGGGGCGAAGCCTTGACGATGTGCATTCGGTAGATCGCTTTGCCAGAGAGGTTGTCGACCTGTTCAAAGTAAAGTACGTTTCCTTCCTTCAATTCATCGGGCGTGAAGTCTTTGCGGCGTTGACCAGGTTGTAGTGCGCTCAGAGCATAGGCATCGACAACCAGTGTTCGCCACCGGCTGTGAGTTGTTGACCAGTAACGAACGCCTGCGAGTGTCGAAATCGCCCCGATTCGGTGAAGCAAGTCCTCGGCATCTGAGACCTGACGAAATCGCGCGACTGTTGTTACCAATGTCGTAAAACCGACAGCCGTCCAACCGGTGCAGGCGGGAGGCCTCCAGTCGCGACCGAAACCAGAAGCGCTCCACGATTTCACGAGGGGCGAATCCTCCAGAGAAGGATAGGGCGGAGTGGGTTCCTTTTCGCATGGAGGTTGTGGTCCTAACCCAGCTTCATAATCAATTATGCGGGCGGACCCAGCCGCATCAGAAGCTTGGAAGCGATGCGCTTCGTGGGCTGGATAGATCGCAGGCGAGCACAGGATGAGCGCCGGCAGAATGACCGCATTCCTGCACCTAAATAGGCAATTCATGTTTTTGATTATGACAGCGCCGCAGGTGTGAACAAACCTTCAGTGGCGTCGGAAGCCCACGAAATGGAGCCCGCCCCGCGTGGGTGAGGCTGGGCGGATGTACGTATTGTGACTTATCGGGAGTTCGAAACGCTCGAGCCTAGACCGTCACCAGCTCTCAAACTCTGTGTTCCGAGTCATCGCAATTCACGGACACAGAGCACGCCAATTCGTTAGGGTCGGAGTTCAAACTGGCCGGCATTGTCGGCCGGCTAAAGAACCCACCTTAGTATACCTGTTGGAAGCCGACGTTCACTACGTCGCGGAACTTCGGTGTGCCCGGCGGCAACTTTGACAGGTCCAGGAAGTCCGTGTCGAACGCGTACGCGCGCGTCGGAGGCGAATATACGGTGCCGCAGCACTTAAAAACACCAGTCGCATACTGAGAGTAGAACAAGCTGACCATCGATCCTTTGTAGTTTAGGGATTGGCCGCCCCAATTTTCGAGATACCGCAAGAAATTGTGAACCCCGCCGTCGGTGCCGAAATCTTGCGGGACACCCGCAAAGCCCGGCTGAGGGAAGTTGATATTTTTTCCTGACGCGATGGCCAAGCGATAGTAGCTGGTGGCAGCGTTGCGTCCGGCGACCGAAGCGGGGCTAGTGAAGCTGCTCCGGTCTTGCCAAACGCCGGAAAGCAAGGTCACCGTATCCGCGAGCACTGCTGCGGCGGCATGCGGGTCACCAAACCCTCCGGCGTTCGCGTTGTAATTGCCCAAGACATAGGCTGGTTGCTCACTCGCCAGTGTAAAGCCGCCCTGCCCATTGTCCGGGCGAAGCGGCAGATTGCCGAGGGCACCATTAACGAGTCGTACGCCATGGCGCGGGCCAGAAACCCAATTTGGCCTGGCGACAGTTACGCAATTCACGGGTGTGTTGGGAGGCTTTCCAGGCTGAGCCACACTGAAGCCAAGGCCGAGGAAATTGGCGGAATAAGTATCGAGCGCGCCATTCTGATTCACGTCTTCGCCGGCATTCAGGGCTCCATCTGGGTTGCCCGCGGCGCTGCCAGGATTGATCACGTCCTCGTAGCCGTACTCACCGTTCTTTGTGCCAGCCGTCGGGCTGGCAATCATTCCGCGGCGGTCGGAGAGATACAGTACGTAACCGTTTTGCGAAACGAATTCCGTGTTGCCGCCCGAGGCTCCAATATTTCCGGCCAGCCAACGCTTCAAATTGTTAACGTCAATTTCCACGAGATTCAGCACGCCGCCGATGCTGCAATTGGGGGTGACGCGCTGGTTCTCGCGGAATTCACCTTCGCGAGCCTCGTACATATTGATGGGATACCAGTTGTTGCGTGTTGCAGGCCCGGTGATGGTGCTGGCGGTACCCGCGTCGGTCACCAGTTCCGCTGGAGAAGCAATGCCGTCGCCATCGCGGTCGGCCTGCATCTGTAAGAGCAGGATGGCATTCGGATGCACGGTATTCGGAGTGAAGGTGCCCGGAGGAGTCGCTCCGCGTGCGAAACCCAATTGCAACCACTCATTGGTGACGCCGACATATCCGCCGCCGTTTTGACGGATTTCCACGCGAAGATATCCGTCCAACAAGTTCCACGGTTGGGTGGTGGTCGTTGTCGTTCCCACCGTCGTGGACGTGGGCGTAAGGAGTGGGGCAGTCACCGGGACGAGCGTGGCTTCTGCTGCAGGAGGAGTTGTTGGGACATTGGCCCAATTGATTTCACCACCGGGACCAACTCTGGTTGTGGTTACCCCGGCAGTCGTATCCGTTACTTGCACACCTTCGGCGAAAAATGTTTTGCCCACCACTCCTGCGACCGGCACACCGTTGCTGTAATCGGGAGCCGCGCCGCTGGTCTGGACATTCGCCAGGCGAATGTTTTGCGGGTCTCCAGCGCCGCCCGGTAACTCCGCGGGGTTGTCGCTGAGCAACACGCGAATTTGCGCTTGATTGTAAAGGCGAGATTCACCAAGCAGCGACGTCGCGGCTTCACCGGGGAGGGGACGGCGCACGATTTCGATGGGGCCGATTCCGGGTTGCACGACTCCGGGCTGCATGAAAGGAAGAGTCAATTGCTGGGCTCCGGTGGTGCCACTCAAGATCTGGCCAGCGTAGGTTGAAGACAATGTATTCCAGGTCTTCGTGTTTGGTATTCCGGTTCCGGTCGTGGAGTAGGTGGGCGTGGGACCCCCTACTGAGCTGCCTTCATTCGGATTCACCTGAAGATCTCGGCATGCGGGTTGTCCTCCATCGCATCCATTGGGAGCGGTGGGAATCAGCACTTGGCCGGTGCGTCCCTGGGCGATAGTGTTGGCGCCGTTGGCCAATTGATCGCGCACTACATCGCCAGCAGCGCGAATCGGGCTGTGGAAGGTGAGCGTTTGCCCGCCGCCCTCTGCGAGGAAGAGGTTTCCGTTTGTTTGGACCCGACCGGCGAAGTCGAAACTGGGACCCGGAAAATAGCTCAGATCGCTTTGCGAGAAAACGCCAAATTGAAAAACGGGAATTTGGGCGATCTCAACGTTTCGGATCAATCGGGCTTCGTCGCCGGCGGGACTATCCGCGGTGACTTGCAGGTTCATGCGAACAATCTGGGCCTGTAATCCGCTATTGGGTCCGCTACTAATCGTCTGCACATTTGTCGCGGGGGCCGCGCACCCTCCGCCGGGCGGCGGCGGAACATTGAAAATATATTCCTTGTAGGTGCTGCCCACCGCCGCTTGGCTTGGCGGCGTAGCTTGGAGGGCGATGATGTCGCAGTTGGTGGGGGCGGCTTTTTGCGTGTACAGCAGCGACAGGTCCGCCATCATTTTTTCCATACCGGCTTCCGCGCCGTAGTATGCCACCGTATTGCCGGAGTCTGCGCGCTGCAAATGTTGTTCGTGGTTGACCTTGTAGACGAGCGCGACCGCCATCGCCGACATCAGCGTCAGCAATAAGAGCGTAGTAATCAGCGCCGCACCTGTTTCGGATCGGTCCAGGCGTTCACAAACGCTTCGGGTCTTCATGAACTGGCTCCTCATACGTTTGCTCCTCATTGGTAGCGGTCGCGGAAACTAAGATTTCGTGGACCGATCGAGGTCGTCAAATTGACTCGCTGTGTAGTCTTGCTCGTGTTCAGGTCCGCGCGAACCGCTTTGCTGGTCACGTTGATATTGATTTTGCGGATCTGGCTTGGCTGTGGAACTGCGGGATTTCCTATCACCGCGTCTGGCGAATTCGCGGTTAGAGCATTCGAAACCGGGTCGATGACATCGTAGGTGAACTTCAAATCTTCGATGTGTTCGGCTACAGGTACCGGAGCATGGGCTCCGTTCTGTCTCATCACCCGCGCGTCTGGTCCATTGGGCCCGACAAACGTTTGAATAAAGTAGCTGACCATCATCAAACGAGAAACTTGAGTTGCGGGGTAGGTCACAGGATTGGAGGCAGGCGTAGCCAGAGACTTGATGTTTCCCGCCGCTGCGCCAATCTGGTTGATGTTGAGTGGGTCGCCTCCGAACGTGATGGTCTGGCCAGCCACTGCCGTGACGATACCGATCGCCGAGCCATAGGCGTTTTGCAAGAGAATGACGTCGCCTGGTGTGACGCCAATAGCAGGGTCGGTTACCGCGGGAACGGTCGCCAACGGCATGGTCAAGCTGCTGCCGTTTGCTGCGATGATCGCGGCCTGAAATGCCGACCAGTCCAGAGTCGGATCGACATAGGTAATTTTTATGGCGTCCGTCGGCTCGGAAATCGTAGGGCCGATCAAATAGCCGGGAGTCACCTTATAAAGGATCCCCTGTGTGTAAGCGGGGTCTACGCCTGTGTAGCACCGTGCAGCGTCGCACGCAAAATTAGGATTTGCGCCGCCAGTTCCCAAAGAAGGGATGGCTATGCCGTTCAAAGGCACGGCGGTGCCCGCCTGTGACAAATCGCGAGAAATTTGCGTGAGCACCGCGCGGGCTTCGGTCTCCACTTCGGACCGTTTCAACGTCAAGTTCGATGTTTGCACGGAGTTGGCAAACACGAGGACAGCCGCTGCGACAACGGTGACGGTTACGGCCGTAGCCACCATGAGCTCGACCATCGTAAAACCCAGTTGTGTTTGCTTGCGGTAACGAGCCATACCTATGTCCTCACTGAAAGCGAGAAATGTATCCGGTGACGGTGTAATTGCGGGCCGCTTTGCCTGGCGATGTCACTTGCACAGTCACTCCGATTTGCCGGATGTCCGGACTAACGTTTCCGGTGGCATCGATGAGAGGCGTAATTTGGATTTGCCGTTGAAAGTTGCTCAGCGGAAGAATCTCGTCATCCGCAGTTCCAAGAAGGCCGTCTTGCCCAGGCAAGACTTGGCGATCAAGAATTGCTGATTGTCCCTGCGTTCCCACGATGCCGTTCGCTCCGGCCAGGAAGAGCGGTTGGAATCCGTCGAGAAAGATTCCTCCATTGCTGACGTTTTGAATGCCGGCGAACCCGACGGTTGCATCGTTTCGTGCGCTGTACACAGCTTCGAGGGTCTCGCGAGCCTTTTGCTTTGCGATCAGGTCCTCGCGGGTGTATTGGAGAAAGGTGAGCGACTGCCCGAACAGTCCAGCGAGCGAGACCAGGCCGACAACCAGAATGACCGCAGCGATCACTGCCTCGAGAAGTCCAAAGCCGTTCTGCGAGGATCGCAATTGCATCTTGCTTCTCCGGGGCGTGATCATTGGTTCCACCCGTTAACGCCTGCCTTCGATGTTAGGTACCAGCCTTTTACGCGGCCGGTAGAACCGAAAAGCGAAACCGCCCGGCTCGAAGTGAGATTGTTCGGCTCGGCCATGTAGACGACACCGTCGTTCAAGCGGTTGGCGCCGTCTAACGCACTCCCGTCCGGTTGAAAATAGATTTGCGTCCCTCCACCACCATTCGCGATGTCAAAGTCGATGGCGTTAGCTCCCGAGCCAAATCCGTCTGGGGTGGCCGCGGCGTTAGTCGGAATTCCTGCCACGACAGTGAATGTGATTCCGGTTGGCAGCGTAAGCGGTTCTTGAGCCTGTACGAATAACGGCGCGCTGCGAGTAATTGTGGACGCAGCGTTGACTACTTGTCCGACGTCGACTTGCAGCGTCTGCGGTGCCACGAACGTGACACGATAAATGCGGCGCTCATCGATCGCCCGCTCGTGAGCCCGCCGCAATTCACCCATAACGAGTTCCAGCGCAGCATTAGACTTTGAATTCTTAAGCGACGGCACGATGTTAACCAATGCGATAGCTATAACTATAAGTAAAATAGTCACGACCACGACGAGTTCCGTCATGGAGAAACCGCGTTCAACCCGGCACAAGAGCCTCTGTTGCTTAAGCGTGTTGGTCACAGTTCTTCAGAACCTTCTCTTCCTTCCGGGGGACGGAGGGGGCGACGGGAAGGAGTTGCGGTTATAGGAGCACGTACCTCACCTTACCTAGGTCGCACGTAAGCTTAGCATTTGTAATGATTTACAGGACCAAGCCTCGTCAGGGTTTTGCGCGCCACAGCGAGACGGGGATAATTTGTTACAAGTCGCCCACCCCGGCCATCAGCTGCTATTTCTCAACGATCAGCTCGGATTTCTCGGCGTGCCGCGTTAACGGGCGACAGGGAAAGAAAACTCGCGCTTTATTATTCGCTTTATTATTCCCGAGCCGTTCAGCTGAAGAGCCATTCGAGGAAGGATTGCGCTGGCGTGGGTGCGGTGCCGGGCGCGGGCGGTTGGGCTTGCGAGTAGGCGCCAGCGGTTTCTCTCGGGGCGGGACGATGAGTCCGCCCTGCGGCAAACTTCGAGGTGAGTGCGAAGTGGACGATGAAGAAGAAGTCGGCCCGCTCAGCCCGAAATGAAGGTCGCGTCGCGAGCGAACTGCGTCAGGGGGTTGCCAGTAGCCGTAGACGCAGCGGGTACCTCGACGGGAGCAGTCATGGGTATCGTGGATTACACCGTCCATTACAGCGGTTAGGTGCTTGGTGACGCTCACTAACAGGCGGCCGGAGGGGAGTTCGTCGGCGCGGAGGTGCACGGTGCAGCCAGAGCCGATCTGCATCGTGGGGGTCCAGATCCAGCCCAGTGAGATCATGACGCGCTTGATTGTAGATTTGTATACGCCGGTGCGAGCGTTGCTCTTGCCGTGTTTTCTGGTGCCGGTGCGTTCGCGGACGGAGGCGCGGTTCACGAGATCGTATATGTGCTGGTAGGGCAGCCCGGTGACGATGGCGATGGAGCGGACTACGCAGTCGCCAGTCTTGCCGCGGTAACCAGCCGAGGTGCGACCGCCGTCATCGAAGCGAAAGTGCTCTGCCATGCGTGAAAGCTATCAGCACTTGCGAGGCGTCTGTCCGACACACGCTTGCGCGCAATTTTCAGGCGCTGGCTTCGGCGGCGTTCTCGGGCTCGCTGGGCTTATCGGTCGTTACGCGAAGGGCCTCGATTTTGAGTCCTTTGTTCATGTCGAAGCGCTGCTTGCGGTCGAGACTCTTTACGAATTCGCGGGTGGCTTTTCCGATGGCGCCGGCGATGCTGGAAGCGTCGACTTTGATGGTGCGGCCCTCGGTTCCTACCTTGCGGTCTTCGAATTTCAGGGTGACGTTGTAGGTGTTCATAATTGGCCTCTTCCTTTTTTCTCATTTCTAGGGCGATGTGTCCAGTCGTTGCGAAGCACACAATCGAGCGAAGCCGCTCTCGAGGGCCGGTGATGTCGCGAAAGGCACGAGAGATTTTATATTGGGGCACTATGAAAAAGAAGGCAAAGGGTATTGAATCGGTTTAATATGGGCTCCGTGGAATCGCAAATGCATTTTTCGAAACAGGATTGGCACTATATTTCTTCACCCGAGGGATCTGAATGCCACGTCTGCAGATTTTCCGAATTGTCGTTGCGGCAGCGGGAATCGTCACGGGCTGGGGCGCAACATTTGCTGGGCCGTCGTTCGCCGATTCGGGCGAGAAGATCTATTTGCACAAGGATTGGCAACTGCAATCGTCGTGCGAAGTGAAAGCTGACGGTGAGCAAGTGTCGGCGGTGGGATTCGACGTCAGCAAGTGGCATCACACGAATTTGCCGAACACCGTGGTTGGGGCGCTGGTCGACGACAAGACCTATCCCGATCCTACCTATGGGACGAATCTGAAGTTGTTGCCGGGGATGGGTTACTCGTCGAAGACCTTTTTTGCGCTACAGGACATGCCGAAGGACAGCCCGTTCCGATGCTCGTGGTGGTTCCGCACGGAGTTTGCCCTGCCGGCAGGCTTCGAGGCGAAAACGCAGTGGCTGGACTTTCTGGGGATCAACTACCGGGCGAATGTGTGGATCAATGGGAAGAAAGTAGCGGACGAGAAGGATGTAGCGGGAACATACGCGACGTTCGAATTTAATGTGAGCAAGTTCCTGGCGGCGGGGAAGCCGAATGCGCTGGCGGTCGAGATTTTTGCGCCGCAGAAGAACGATCTGGGTATCACGTGGGTGGATTGGAATCCGACACCCGCGGACAAGGATATGGGAATCTGGAAGGGAGTGTTCTTGACGGCGACCGACAGCGTGTCGCTGCGAAACCCTTTTGTCATGAGTAAGTTAGGGCCCGACTACAAGACGGCTGCGCTGATGGTTAGCGCGGACGTGAGGAATAGTTCGGAGCACGAAGTGAACGGCTTGCTACGGGCGGAGATTGATGGCGCGCAGGTGCGCCAGACTGTGAAGCTGGCGGCGGGAGAGGCGAAGACGGTCGTGTTTTCACCCGAGCGATATGCCGAGCTGAAGCTCGTTCATCCGCGGCTTTGGTGGCCATACCAGATGGGTGAGCCGAATCTATACACGGCGAAACTAGAGTACGAGGTCGGGGGGCACGTTTCCGATTCGGCCGAGGTGACGTTTGGGATTCGCGAAGCGACTTCGGAGCTGACAGACAAGGGCTACCGTTTGTTCAAAATCAATGGGCGGAAGGTGCTGATTCGCGGAGCGGCGTGGGCGCCGGATATGTTTCTGCGGTGGTCGCCGGAGCGTGTGGACGCGGATTTGGCATACGTTCGCGATATGGGGTTGAACACCATTCGGCTCGAGGGGCGGATCGATCGCGAGGAGTTTTTCTCGAAGGCGGACAAGCTGGGGATTCTGTTGATGCCCGGATGGACGTGCTGCGACGCCTGGGAGCGATGGAAACACTGGAAGGAAGAGCAGCACAAGATCGCCGGCGATTCTTTGCGAAGTCAGATTCGCATTCTACGCAATCATCCGAGTGTCTTTGTTTGGCTGTATGGGAGTGACAACCCACCTCCTGCGGACGTTGAGAAGATGTACTTGGGGATCTTGAAGGACCTGGATTGGCCCAATCCTTCGGTGTCTTCGGCAGCGGATACGCCGACTACGGTTACCGGAAAATCAGGAGTGAAGATGACCGGGCCTTACGAGTATGTGCCGCCAGTCTATTGGCTTGCGGACACCAAGGCCGGGGGCGCGTATGGGTACAACACGGAAACTAGTCCGGGGCCGGCGATTCCGCCGCGGGAATCGCTGGAACGGTTTATTCCGAAGGAGCACCTGTGGCCCATCGACGACGTGTGGAACTATCACGCCGGCGGCGAGCGATTCACAACTATAAATGTGTTCACCGATGGGCTGAACCGGCGGTATGGGACCGCGACTTCGCTGGATGACTACGAGCGCAAGGCCCAGGCGATGACGTACGATGGGCAGCGGGCGATGTTCGAAGCGTATGCCCGGAACAAGTACACATCCACCGGCGTGATCCAGTGGATGCAGAACAACGCCTGGCCCTCGCTGATTTGGCACCTCTACGATTACTACATGGTGCCCGCGGGCGGATACTTTGGGACCAAAAAGGCGACCGAGTTGGTGCACGTGCAGTATTCGTACGACGACAACTCCGTGGCGGTGATTAACGGAACGTATAAGGCGGTGAAGGGCGCGAAGATTACGGCAAAATTGTACAACATCGACGCGAGGGAAAAGGGCGCGCGCGAGGCGACGCTGGACCTGGAGGCGGATAGCAGCACGAAGGCATTCGACCTGCCCAAAGTAGACGGTTTGACGAAAAGCTATTTCTTGCGACTCGAACTGCATGACGCGGAGGGAAAACGGTTGAGCGACAATTTTTACTGGTTGTCGACGAAGCTCGATACTTTGGATTGGAAGCACAAAAAAGACACGGTGTACACGCCGCAGGCGGAGTTTGCGGACTTGACCGGGTTGAATTCTCTGCCACCAGCGAAGATTATCGTCGCCAAGCAGGTACTTGGAAAGACGGGGCGGAATAACTGGATGACGTTGACGATCGAAAATAGAGGAGAAGGAGTAGCGTTTATGGTTCACCCGCGCGTCACGCAGGGCAAAGGTGGCCAGGATGTCACCCCGATTTTTTGGAACGACAATTATTTCTCGCTGCTGCCCGGTGAAAAGCGCAGCTTTAAGGCGAGCTATGACGACTCCGCACTCGCGGGGAACGAGCCGGTTTTGGAAATAGAAGGCTACAATATTGTGCCGGGCAGCGTGCCGGTGGGAGTTTTCACGGTCGCCAGCGAAAACTGATCATAAACCTGAGTTACAATCGCGGCCTTGATTGAAAAATCATTGAATTTCGATGCAGTGAGGAGTTGCCGTGTCCTTTCGCATGGTGCTGGCGGCGGTGTTTGCGTGCGTCATTCTGGGTTTTGGCTTTTGGGCGCAAGAGCATTACCTCATGACGGCGGTCGGCGTCCATGTGGCGCCGCCTACGGGGCCAGTGGCTTCGATCGATCCGAGCGTTGCTGCCGGGATTCAAGAGCGTATCCAGAAAGCAGGTGCTGAAGTTGGAATTGCCTTTCAAACGCTGGACGGGCGGACGGCTTGGTCGTTCCATGCCGATGACACGTTCCACGCAGCAAGCACGATGAAAATCCCAGTGATGATCGAATTGTTCCACCAAGCTCGAGAAAGAAAGCTCAGGCTGGAAGACCCACTTTCGATCAAAAATGAGTTCCACAGCCTGGCGGACGGGTCGATCTTTACGCTGGATCCAGTCGACGACTCGGAGACTGAACTCTACAAGGCCGTAGGTCAAACGCGGACGTTAAGCCAGCTTTGCGAATTGATGATCACGGTGAGCAGCAATTTCGCAACGAACCTCTTGATCCAGAAGGTGGGAGTCGAAACCATTCGCGCCACCGTTCATTCCTTGCATGCAGATGGGATGAACGTGCTGCGGGGGGTCGAGGACAAACAGGCGTTTGAGAAAGGCCTAAATAACACGACGACCGCGCAGGGACTGGCGGCGCTGCTCCATGCCATGGCCAAGGGACAGGCGGTCGATCAGGAAGCTTCGCGGCAGATGGTAGAAATCTTAGAGCGTCAGAAGTTCAACGAGGGTATTCCGGCGGGCGTCCCGGCGGGGACGCGAGTAGCTCATAAAACCGGCGAGCTGGCGAAGCTGCATCACGATGCCGCTATCGTCTACGCAAAGAGGCCTTTTGTGCTGGTGGTCCTTGTACGAGGGATGGCGGACTTCAAGGAAAGCTCGGCCTTGATGGCGGACGTCACCCGGGAGCTCTATCGAGCCTCGCAATAGGTACATCCTTCGGCCGGGTTTGCGACATCAAAGGAAACAGCAGGTGTCAGGAATAGCGCAGTTTTTTGGTATCCGCGTTACAATCTGAATGAGGATAGGCTTGGCTGGGTTTGCGCCAAACTCTGGAATATTCATCGAGAGGGGAATTACGATGACTCGCTTCTCACGTTTAGTTGCCGCGACGGCTATGGGTCTCCTGTTGGCGGGTGGGGTATTTGCCGACACCCTAGAATTGAAGGATGGCCGCGTGCTGCAAGGCAGGTTTCTGGGTGGCACGCAGGCTTTGATGCGGTTTTCGGTGAATGGAGAAGTGCAGACGTTTAACGTGACCGAGATTGTCGCGTTGACGTTTACGAGCAACTACGCCGCGGCGGCAGGCGCTCCAGAGCCGGCTGCAGCTCGGCAAGCGGCGGCGCCTACGCCTGCGCCGGATCCAGTACCAGCGGGCGGACCCGTGACGATTCCCGCTGGGCAAAGCCTACTGGTACGCATGATCGACGGTGTGGATTCCAAGAAGAACAATGTAGGCGATATTTTTCACGGAAGTCTGGAGACTGACCTGGTCGTGAATGGTGCACTGGTCGCACGGAAAGGCACAGATGTCTATGGCCGGTTGGCCGAAGCGAAGGAAGCGGGCCATTTCTCCGGCAGTTCTGAGCTGCAGCTGGAGCTGACCCGCATGGTAGTTAATGGCCAGGACTA
>Ga0137403_10001487_pt1 | contig 29468 bp, 33 predicted proteins | sample CZOMad2_1_16fung_FD_122057 | JGI IMG/M metagenome (GOLD analysis project Ga0137403, IMG submission 122057) | Vadose zone soil fungal communities from Angelo Coast Range Reserve, California, USA - CZOMad2_1_16fungal (Hybrid Assembly) | ecosystem: Environmental > Terrestrial > Soil > Vadose zone... | reverse complement strand
TTGGGGCAGAATGTGGTTGCGGGGTCCATGAGGCTTCTCCTCTCCTGGCTTTGCTGGGGAGCATGCCAAGAAGGAGTCTGTCTGGACCCCCATTTTCATTGCAACTGCACCGCACCACGGTTTAGTGGAGAGCTACCCTATAGCTTCACCTCGGCGCCAATTGCGAAAGCCCTGGTGGATGCTCAGAAACGCGGCGTCAAGGTCGACATGATCCTTGACAAGAGCAACCGAACTGCCAAGTACAGCGCGGCCGACTTCACAGCCAACTCGGGGATCCCCACGAAGATTGATGCTCAGCACGAGATTAGCCATAATAAAGTGATGATCGTTGACGGAGAGATCGTCATCACGGGGAGTTTTAATTTCACCAAAGCAGCACAGGAGAAGAACGCCGAAAACTTGCTGATCATCCGGGATAAGGGACTGGCCGCAAAGTATATCGAGAACTGGCAGTCCCACGCACGACACAGCGAGCCCTATGTTGGCCGGGGCGTCCGGCAATAAAGGGAACATGGTAGACTGGAACAGCGATGTGAGGAAGTGTAAGAGATGAGCAAGCAACTGTTGACCGATCCTCGGATGCTCCAACTGGACCGTATCAAACCGACCGTGCCCCCCACGGAACCCGGCGATCTGGTGCGGCTCCCCCTGAGACGCAAGGCCTTTGTGTATCCGCGGCTCTCCACGCATGAGCAGCGCAAAAAAAGTCTCTGGTCGCTGGAGATGCAGGAAGGCTTGCGCAACTCAGCCCATGCGGATGGTTACCGCGACGACCAGATCATCTACGACCCACGGGATCTCGGTATCAGCGGGACGAAAGGCTGGGAGGAGCGTCCCGCGCTGGCCGCGCTCATTCAGGCGATCGAAGCCGATGAGGTCGAAGCCGTCTATGTCGTGCATATCTCCCGCATCAGTCGCGATCAGACCCTCATTGATGGGCTTGAATTCGGGGAGATCTGTAAGCAGCACGGCGTGCTCATCGTCATGCCCACGATGCGCCTGAACCTGCGGGATTCCATGCACATGCGGCTCTACCGCCAGGAGATTGAACGCGCCGCCGATGAGATTGAGCTGCTGAAGATGCGCCTTGGGGGACCCAAACGGCATAAAGCGCTGTCAGGACGGTTCGACGGCCGCAGCGTGGCTCCAGGCTATCTGGTCGATCATCAGGCCCAGAGCGAGACCTGCGAGCGCTATGTGCTCTACCCGCCACACGCCGAGGTGGTTCGGACGCTCTTTCAGGCCATCATCGCCGCCGGGACACCCACGCGGGCGGCACGCTGGTTGCGAGACCACGGCATCATCTTCCCTCATTTCGGCTCAGAGGTCCCCCTAGAGGATATTGCACGTTCAAGTTTGCACCGCACTCGGTATTCCTCACAGTGTCCGGGTGGGTTTGTGATCTCCCCGACGCTCGTGCGTTCCATCGTGACCAACCCGGTCTATCTCGGGTGGTGGCTGGTGGAAGGGCAGGTCGTGCACACCGACAACCATCCGGCCATCATCGATGAGGAGATGTTCATGCTGGCGCAGGAGCGCTTGAGACAGCATGGCCGGAAGCAGGGGCGGGCAGGGGGGCTGAGGAGTCCGGTGCCTCAGCTCCTCAGCGGGCTACTCTGGTGCACGCAACATGAGGTGCCTCAGCAAATGTATGGGCTGACCTCTGGGCCAGGCCGATATCTCTGCGACTATGGCTACCATAATGCCCACAGCGACCATTTCTGTACGTACCTCGATGCGCGGATTTTGGATGAGCCGATCACTGATCTGGTGCTCCGCCGTTGCAGCTTTGCTGAGCATGCTGAGGCGGTGCTGGCGCAGATCGAAGCAGAATACCATACTGCCCGGGAACAAGCACGCCGGCAGCAGCGCGAGCTGGCGCATCTGCAGCACGAAGTCGAGACCCTGAAGCATAACCTCGCCCTGACGAGGACACCCGAGCAAGTCACGATGATCTTCGAGCAGATCGACCAGCGCATGCACCGCATGGCTGTATTGGCAGACGAACGCCACTCGCCGGTGGGCCGGAGGCTCTCGGCGGCGCAGGTCGCGACGGTGAAAGCCTTTCTCGCTGACCTCCGCACCGGCTGGGCACAGCAGCCGCCGGCCCTCAAGAACGAATTCTTGCGCCTGATTCTGGCATCCGTGCACGTACACGCCGTGCGCGACCATGTGGAGGCGATGGTGGTCTGGCGCTCGGGGGCCCAGCAGCACCTCTGGATTGAACGGCCGCCCCGGCGGAGGGGCGGCAAGGTGCCATGGACGCAAGCAGACAACGCCTGGTTCCAGGCGCACTACGCCACCGCTACCCGGGAGGAGCGGCAGGCGCGCTTTCCGGATCGTACACAGATGGCTATTCGGAAGCAGGCGAAACGGCTGGGGGTGACCAGGTCGCGACAGGGGATCTCGAAGCCGCACCGGCCGCCGTGGACAGCGGCCGATCGCGAGTGGTTGCGGGCCTATGTGAAGGGCCAGATCAGTGCGGCTGAGCTCTGTGCCAAGCTGCCGGGGCGCACGTGGGATGCAATCGAAAGCCAGCAAAGGGTCTTGGGTCTCGTGCAGCAGGACAAGCCCATTTATTATCGCATCGAGTCATCAATCCGGGACATTGTTTCCGAAGAAAGTAGTTCGATAGCGACCTCTTTGCCGTTACCGTTATCGCCAGGCGGAGTAAAGGAGATGCTAAGGGCTGGCTCACCATTGAAACGATAGGCCCATAGCGTGTGCTGGATGTAGGCCCAGAGCACTCCATGCGGCTCGTCCACGGCGATAGCGCGAACGTTCTTGACGTCGACGATTTGCAGCAGAACACTCGCATCCGCCGCGGCGATTTTGTCGATCCCGTCCGATTTCGCTAGCCACAGGGCATTCGCGAAGTCAGAGTTGGGATGGAGAGAGTCCTGAGCACGGAGCAGCAGGCTCGACAGGACGAGGCACAGCAGGGGAAGAGATACAATAATGCCCAAGATCTGCTTCTTACTCACGTCCTCATCTCCTCGATGGAGGATGTTATTAATGGTTTTCCGTGCTTAAACAGACAGACGGCGATCTCTTGACCTTGGGAGGGAACTTCGGCACTGCATGTGGTCCATCGGCAAAAATGCACCGAGCTTAAGAAAGGCTGTCAGAAGTTGTTATGGAGTGCGGAGGATAGAGGGGATTTCTGTGAAGCGGGTGGACTAGATGGGCTGAATCGGCCGAAGCCCCAACATGAGTGTCGAGGTCGTAGACTCGTATGCCGTCCCGCATGTCCTGCTCCTTCGCATAGACGCAAGTGACCTGCTGCGTCTCAAGGCCGCGCCATCAAGCGGGAACCTGGCCACGAATCAGACCGTCCCCTGAGAGGAGTCGTAATTGCCGCATAGACAGAAGCGGCTGTTGCGCCGCGGCGGTGAGACTAGCAACGGACGCGTTGAACGTCAACTGCAGCGGTCTGGACGGGTTGGATTGATGCGCGGCTTGACAGCAAGTCGCTCGCACCTATAATAGCGCCAATTGCAACAGGCGCACGTACATCCGCTCATATGTCGTCGAGATGACATGTTCACGTCCGCGCTTCCGAAGATCTTTCGCGGTCCGCTGGCCGATGCGCCTTAGATGTGGACCGGGTCACCGTCGAACGATCATTCGAGGAGCACTTCCAGAGGAGGAAGCGCCATGAAAGCACTGGTACTGAAGGAGTTAGGTGGGCCACTCAGGCTCGAAGACGTGCCGATGCCTCAGCCGGGCCCAGGTGAGGTCCTGGTACGAGTCCGCGCCTGCGGCCTCGGCCTGACCCTGGTTTGGAACCGCAATGGCCGCGGTGGCGGGAGTGGCAAGCTGCCTCGCATCATCGGCCACGAAGTCGCTGGCGATGTGACTGAAGTCGGTCCATATGTGGATGGCTTCAAGTCCGGGGATCGGGTAAATGTGTACTACTATTTGATCTGTGGCAACTGCCGCTGGTGCGATCGGGGACGTGACGATTTGTGTGAGCATCAAGCAGGTGTGGTCGGCCGGCAGATCGATGGCGGGCTTGCTGAGTACGTCAAACTGCCGGCACGCAATCTCTGCCATCTGCCGCCGGAGATCAGTTACGTCGATGCAGCGGTCACCGCCGACGCCATTGCTACACCGGTCCATGTCCTGCGCGAGCGCGCGCAACTCAGGGCTCCAGACACGGTGCTGGTGGTCGGGGCCGGTGGGGGTGTGGGCATTCATATGGTCCAGATGGCCAAGGTGCTGGGAGCGTCGCAGGTTATCGCGGTGGACATCAATGCCGAGAAGCTCGCCCTGGCGAAGCAGAACGGAGCGGATGCCGTCATTAATTCGCTAGAGGTCAGCTTTGATGCAGAAACGTTGCGGTTGACCGAGGGGCGTGGGGTGGATGTCGTGGTAGAGATGGTGGGGGTAAGCGACACCCTGGAGCGGAGCCTGCGCAGCTTGGGAAAGGGAGGGCGCTTGGTGTGGGTGGGAACCTATGACGGCAAGGCGATGCTTCCGGTGACGCAAGAGGCCTTGAGGGGGGAGTGTCTCCTCATGGGCACGCGATATTGCGCCCGGCACGAGTTGGCCGAGGCGGTCGAACTGGCGGCACAGGGACGCATCCGCCCGACAGTCACGCGCATCTGTCAGCTCGACGAGGCCGACGCCGTGCTCCGGAGTATTGAGCGTATGGAGCTGGCGGGGCGTGCCTGCGCGGTGTTGCCCTGATGGGTAAATTTTGCACGGATGCCGGACAAACCCCTTTCAGATGGTTGACACCAAAGCCTTCACACGCGAGCACAGCTTTAGTACAGCTCGTCGTGATTGAGTATCCAATATTAGGCAGCCATGGCAGGGACCGCGGTCATGACCTTCGCCACGGACTTCGTGGACCCGTTGAAGGGATGCGCGTGCTGATTCCATTCACGAATGAACGGCCCGATCTTGGCTTGGAGGTGGTCTGTCGATTCAAAATCAGCGATATGCAGGCGTTTGCGTTGGAAGATGCTGAACCACTGTTCCAGCTGATTCATCCATGAGCAGTGGACAGGCGTGAAGTGAAAGACAAAGCGTGGATGTTTCACCAACTATTTGCATACTTCTTTGCCATGATGTGTGCTGACATGATCGCACACGAGATGAATCGTCTTGATGTGGTGGCCAATCTCCGTATCCAACTGTTCCAGAAAGGTGATGAATTCCTGCTGACGCTTACGGGGGTAACATTGCCCAAAGACGGTTCCCGACCGGGTACCGAATGCCGCAAATAAATTCAAAGCCCCGCTGCGCTTGTATTCATGCTCATCGCGGCTCGGAATGTTCCCTGGTTGAGCGGGCCGCGTCGGCGAGAGACGAGGACGAGGCTGCAGGGAGGTTTTCTCATCTACTGACAGGACGATCTCGTTCTCAGGCAGTGGACGCGTGTAGAGGTCAATGAGCTCGGAGATAGTGGCATAAAAGGCCGAGTCCCGTGGTTTCTTGGGATAGAGCCAGAGATGATGGCGCCAGGGCTTGAGGTGATGGCCGGTCAGCATCCGCCGCACGGTGGCGGCGGAGATACCCTCAACGATCCCCGCCGCGATGAGCTGGTGTGTCAGTTCCGTGCAATCCGACTGGAACAGGATGCGGCCAAGCGCATCCGCGCGCTCGCAGGCCAGCCGCACGACGTGGATCGCGACCTCCGGGGGGGAAATCGCCCTTGGCACCGCGGCCAGGGGCGTCAGCGAGGCCATCCAGGCGCTGGGCGAGAAACCGCATGGCCCACTTGCGGACGACGGCCCGTTGCACACCAACTGACTGAGCCACGTCGGATTGGGAGTACCCAGCGACCAGCAATAGGATGATTTTCCCCCGGCGTGCCAGCCCTGCCGCGAGGGTGGTCGACCGTTGCCACCGTTCCAGTGTCTGACGCTCTTCGGGGGTCAGGACAATACGTAACGAAGACTTGCGGCCACGTGCCATGGCAATCTCCTCCCAGCTGTGCGGTTCGCGCTAGGGAAGACATACCGGCACGTGCCCTTCACGTCAAGCCAATTTGCATAGTTTTTCATGATGAGCTGTACTTAGGTTGGCCTATGCAACTTCTACGGCGTGGCGGTCGATGGGCGGAGACGCGCGACAAAAGCATGGTGTTCAGGACTGGCCAGACCTTGCTGAACGATAGCCAGCACGGTCGCCAGATCACCCCGTAGCAGCGCCGCCGGGTCAAGCCACAACCCAGGAAAGACCCCGCTGCGGACCAGACCCTGAGCATCTCGAGGCATCCGCTCGTATTGTCCATCCCGCAGCACGAACCAATCGACCTCCTGTTCTAGCACGCGCCAGACCAGGTATTCGCGCACCCCATTGCGGCGATAGACGTGTAGCTTGGCATGCAGATCGTAGCTCACCGAACTGGACGCCACCTCGGCAACTAGCTCCGGAGCCCCCTCGATGATCCCATCGTCACTGATGCGGACTTGTCCTCCGCGGCTAGGATCAATGAACAACAACGCATCCGGTTGCGGCTCATTGTCCAGGTCTAACCGCACGCTGCTGTTATCACCCACTTCGACGCCAGGCGTGTTTGCGGTGTACAGGCCCAACCAACCGATCAGATGCGCATGCGGCGCGCCGTGCTGGCGGTGACGCACGGGCGAAGGCACGTAGACGACTCCTTCGATGAGCTCGGCTTTTTTCAGGTGTGGCATCGCCTCATAGCGACGCTCGAACTCGGCACGTGTCAGCCGATCGCCGTTTTCCAGCGCTGGCACGGCGTCGTCACGTGTTTGCATGGACATGGAGGTCGTCGTGGAAACAGCCATGCCATTCTCCCTCTCAACACTCTTCTATGAGTGGCCAAGGCAGACCCCAGAGAAATATTAGGCGTCGGGGCGACGTTCTACGCTTCCTTTTGCAGCCTACATAAATGTATGCATGTTCACAACGTAAAATTAAACTGCTCGACCAGTGCTCCAGGCAGGCGGCTGCTTCCAGTCGAGCGTTCGTGGTAGGTGCTGGGGTCCAGGATCAAGTCACGTTCGGCCGTGAGCCCCAAAAGATGCTCGCCTAATAGGCGGTAGATGGATTCATCGAAGCGCATGACACTCAAAGGAGCCTGGATGACACCCCCTTCTACCCAGAAGGTGGCAAAGCGCGTCATTCCTGTGATGCGGCAGGCTGAGCGGTCGGAATAATTGAGGTACCAAAGATTATTGATGTACACCCCCGTGTCGAGCCGCTGTAATACATCGTCGCGCGCGATGTCGCCGGCGGCCATCTCGACCGACTCTGGTGCCTCAGCGATGGAGGCGCCGTTCGTCGGCACTTCGTATTCCTTGGCCGAACGCGGTGACACAAGACAGTCGTGGAAGACACCGGCCTCGATGAGCGTCACCTGATCCGGTCTGATGAATCCAGCCGCCTGAAAATTTGGCGAGACGCCATCGCGGGTGTTCTCACGCATGGTGACGGCCGGGTGCAGATGGACGCCTTCCTCCACCATTTTGAGCAGCGTGGTCTGCTTCGTTCGATGATCTTTGAGACCAAAACCACTCCAGGCGAGCATCTCGAGAATGTCATAGAGGGCTGCGGGAGCCAGGTAGACACGATAGCGCCCGGGGGGGATGATGTGCGGTGGCCGCTTCAGGACCTCGAGCTGCTCTGCCGCCTCTGTGACCTTACGCATAAAGACGGTGGGCTCCCAGACGAACCCAGCATAGCTCGTCTTGACGGCCTTATCGCGCTGATAATAAACACTCCAATCACAGTTGAAGGTAAAGCTTTCAAACCAGTTCCGCTGTCCGAGCGCATTCGCAAAGCCGGCGTAAATACCGCCAGCCGCGTAAATGCCGACCAGATCTCGACCACTGCCGGCGTCAAGGACGGCAGCGACCGCATCAGCCCGATCAGGGAGACGGTTCTGCCCCTGTTGCACGGTGGAGTGCACAGTGGTGGCATAGAGGAGATGCGGATCCTCGGGAAGATACGGAAGCTGCTCCCGCAGTTCGGTGAGCAGTTCGCCGATTCGGGCGCGGTCGCTGTCAAAATCTCCAGAGAGCGCAATCTCCGCGGCCGCGTGTCGTCTATCATGGATAAGGTCCAGGGCCAGAAAGCGCTGAACGACAGTCCCAGCCTGGCGTATGGCGCTGCGGTTGAAGCGCACGAAGTCGGAATCCTCGGCGTGGAAGGTACAGGTATAGAACTCATCCGCGTGCAGTGACGCGGTGATAGCGTCGGCAAGCGCGTAAAAGTAGTCCTGCATCGTCTATTCTCCACCAAAAACCTCAACGTTGGCGAACAAACAGGCCGGTGCGGCATGTCCCGTGCGCATGACCTGATTCGGTTCGCCCTTGCCACAATTTGGAGTGCCCATGATTTCCACAGTGTCGCGGTTGCCGACCATCGCCAGGCTGCGCCAGAAGGTGGCTGAGATGCCACGGTAGTTAGGGTTTTTCACTACGGTAGTGAGGCGACCCCCTTCGATCAACTGGCCCCACTCGCAGCCAAACTGAAACTTGTTGCGCGAGTCATCGATGGACCAGGAGCAGTTGGTCCGCATGTAGATGCCGTGCTCCACGGCGGCGATCATCTCGTCCAGGCTGGCGTTGCCCGCCTCGAGGTTGATGTTGGCCATGCGGTCGATCGGGGGGCGATTCCAACTCGAGGCACGAGCATTGGCGACTCCTGGAACATTGGCGCGGATCTGTGAGGTGCGGCCACCGAGGGCGCGCTGCAAGATGCCGTTCCGGATGAGGTACTCGCGACGCGCTGATTGGCCATCGTCGTCGAAGCCATAGCTCACAAACTGCTCAGGATTGGTCGGGTCAAAGGTGATGTTCAGCAGGTCCGAACCGTAACGGTAGGTCCCGAACATGTCGGGTGTCACAAAGCTCGTGCCCGCGTAGTTGCGCTCATCGCCGAGGATCCGGTCGAGCTCCAAAGGGTGCCCGACGGACTCATGGACTTGTAAAATAACCTGGTCTGGCGCCAGCAACACGTCCATCGTGCCCGAGGGGCAATTGGGCGCCACGAGCAATTGCAATGCCTCCTGGGCGATGCGGGGGGCAGCGGTACGGAAGCCGACGTGTTCGAGGATCTCCATGCCCCCCTGACGGCAGAAGCCTCGCCCGCTAAAGGTGCGTGTCTGCGTCTCCGCTCCAGCGTTGGCTGTGGCGCTGAGCATGGGCACGAGATAGCGAAAACGCTGCTCGACATGGCCGCCGTCGGCTGTGAGGTAGAGCGTGTCGACTGCCGTATGCCATAGCGACGTTTCCCAATCGACGATGCGGTCGTCGGTCTTGAGCCGCGCGCACTCGCCCCGTAGCAGGTCAATCTTCTCAGACAACGGCACACTGGGCCAGGGTTGGCGCTCCACACTGCTGTACTCACCGTGAGGTGGCGCGACGATGAGCTGCGCGAAATCCACCACGCTCCGGCGCGCACTCAGCCTTGCCCAGTCGTGCGCCTGCTCAGCGGCCCGGCGCAGACCACTGAGGCTCAAGTCGCTCGTCGCAGCATACCCCATGCCACCGCCAGCATAGACCGTCAACATGGCGCCACTGTCCTCTGACGTCGCAAAGGGCTGGACGACATCTTGACGTACGGCGATGTACTCGGAGCGCTCCCTGACATAGCGTAACGAGCAGAAATCCACCGGCGGCACCGCCTGGCGGAAGCGTTCCGCAAGACGTATGTCCATGCCTCTCCTCCTCATGGTGTTGAAGCCAATACACAGTCATCCGGCCCCTTTCCGCAGCCAGCTCCAGCATCGGCTTCGGACGGTTATCTTATGGCATGATGATCATGTGGACAGGAGTATATTAAAGGGCTGGAGAGCTGCTGTCGAGGGGCGTCAGCCAGAGAGGGGTCCTACGACATGTTGCCGGTTGTGTAAACACTGGCACCTAAAACCGTTTCTCGGCAAAAGGCACTCATGGCAGAAAACCCATGCCGTAAGGATTACGCTGATCCACTGCGCAATCTGGGGTCCAGGATATCCCTTAGCATATCACCAAACAGGTTGAAGGCCAGCACAGCAATGCTGATCGCCAGCCCGGGGAAGAGAGCTAGGGTTCGATGGATAGGCATGGCACTGGTGCCGCAAAGGAGGCCGCAACGATGCTCAAGCTAAACGTCAATCACCAGGATTATGCCGTTGATGTCAGTTCAGATATGCCGTTACTTTGGGTGCTGCGGGAAACGCTCCAACTCACCGGGACAAAGTATGGCTGTGGCATGGCGCTGTGCGGAGCGTGTACCGTCCATCTCGACGGCGAGGCGGTGCGATCGTGCGTCACGCCGGTGTCACGTGCCGTGGACAAAGTGGTCACCACGATCGAGGGGCTGTCGCCCGATCTCAGCTACCCGTTGCAGCAAGCCTGGATCGCCGTGGATGTGCCGCAGTGTGGTTACTGTCAGTCGTGGCAGATCATGGCCGCCGCCGTCATGCTGCGCGAAAATCCTCGTCCCACCGGCGCCGACATTGACGACGCAATGTCGGGCAATATCTGTCGCTGCGGGACCTATCAGCGCATCCGCCGCGCCATTCATCAGGCCGCCCAGCTCAAGGCCGAAGGAGGTCAATGATGAGAGAGATTGTCAATCTCAGCCGGCGGGATTTTATGAAGACAGGCATGGCGGTTGGCGGAGGTCTGCTGCTCGGTTTGTATCTGCCCCGTATCGGTCAAGCAGCGGGAACGGCACCGCCGTCAAGCCCACCCGTAGTGCCCAGTGCGCTTCTCCGCATCGGCACGGATGGGACGGTGACCGTCTTGGCCAACCACTCTGAGATGGGCCAGGGGGTGTACACCGCGCTGCCGATGCTCGTCGCTGAGGAACTCGAAGCCGACTGGAGTAAGATACGGGTCGAGGCCGCACCAGTGGACCCGGCATACAATCACACGCAGTACAGCCTTCAGATGACGGGTGGCAGCACGAGCACGTGGTCTGAATGGGAACGATTTCGCAGGGTGGGGGCCACAGCCCGCGCCATGCTGATCGCTGCCGCAGCCCAGACCTGGAGCATCGATCCAGCGAGCTGCCGCGCAGAGAATGGCATGGTCATCCATACCTCCTCTCGGCGCCAGCTCCCATACGGCGAACTGGCGGACCGCGCCTCGCGCCTGACGCCGCCGCAGGATGTTCCGCTCAAAAACCCTAAAGACTTCAACCTCATCGGCCAACCGATCAAACGCCTGGACACGCCTGAGAAGATCAACGGCCAGGCGATCTTCGGCATCGACGTCAACAAACCCGGCATGCTCAAGGCTGTCGTTGCCCGTCCACCCGTATTCGGCGGCAAAGTGAAGAGCGTTGACGCCAGCCGGGCGAAGGCCATGCCGGGTGTGCGGCACGTCGTTGAGATCGACCGCGGCATCGCAGTGGTGGGCGACGGCTACTGGTCTGTCCTGAACGGGAGCGAAGCCCTGCAGATTATCTGGGACGAAGGTCCACTTGCCGGGCTCAATAGTCGGCAGCAGCGCGAAGAGTATGCCGCACTCGCCAAACAGCCTGGAGCCGTGGCCAGGAGCGAAGGAGATGTGGCGACCGCGATGGGCCGGGCCACGAAGAAACTCGATGCGGTGTACGAGCTGTCCTACCTGGCTCACGCGACGATGGAGCCGCTCAACTGCGTCGCCCATGTGCGTCCTGACGGCTGCCATGTCTGGACCGGCACGCAATTCCAAACCGTCGACCGCGGCGCCGCGGCGCAAGCTGCCAGACTCAAGCCAGAACAGGTCAACATCCATACGACATTATTGGGTGGGGGTTTTGGCCGACGCGCCGTCTTCGACAGTCACTTCGTGCGGGAGGCGGTGCAAATTTCGAAAGCCGTCAACGCGCCGGTTAAAGTCATCTCAAAGTGCAGCGGGTAGTCTGCGCGGTTGATTGCGGCCCCAATGTAAACCCAGACACGATCCAAGCCCAGATGGAGAGCGCCGTTGTCTTCGGCCTTACCGCCGCGCTGTATGGCGAGATCACCTTGGAAAAAGGGCGAGTGCAACAGCGGAATTTCCACGACTATCCGATGCTACGGATGAACGAAATGCCCGTCGTTGAGACGTTCATCGTGCCCAGCACTGAAAAGATGGGCGGCATCGGCGAGACGGGCGTGCCACCGATCGCACCGGCCGGCGCCAATGCCATTTTCGCCGCCACGGGCAAGCGTATTCGGCGATTGCCGATCCGCGCTGAAGACTTGAGAAAGGCATAACGTCGCCATGGCAACTACTGTTCTTCACCTACAAGACCGGCCAAAACGAGTCGCGAAGTGGATAGCCATCCTTGGTGCGCTGTTCTTGGTTGTCCCGGTCTATCAATTCCCAGGAAGCATGCCCACGGCTGGCCAGCTCGTCTTGCCTGCTGAAGCCGTTCAGGTGGGAAGTCAGCTGGATGATGCCGGCGCTCGCGACGCATTTCTTGCGGCGTACACGGTCTTCATGCACCCCCGCTGCATGAACTGTCATCCAGTGGGAGATGTCCCCCTCCAGGGGGAAGATAGCCACCTACATGCCCAAAGTGTCAAACGTGGTGCGGATGGGCAAGGCAAGTACGGGATGAAGTGCGGTGCCTGCCATCAATTGACCAACCTGCCGGGAGCCAATATGCCCCCGGGGGTTGCTCACTGGCACATGCAACCACCGACCATGCGCATGGTGTTCGAGGGCAAATCACCTGGCGATCTCTGCCGGCAACTGAAGGACCCGCAACAAAATGGCGGCAGGACCATAGAAGTGGCCATCGAGCATCTCGATGCCGATCCGCTTGTCTTCTGGGGCTGGGCGCCGGGCGAAGGACGTAGCATTCCGCCGCTGAGCCATGCCGAATTTGTGCAAAAGATGCGCGAGTGGATCGAGAAAGGTGCCGCTTGCCCAGCGTGATCCACAATAACTCTTTAACCTTTGCGGTGGTGTGTATATTATAGGCTTCAGACCATTGTATGAGACGCAGACAAGGAGGGGGCCCGCACTCTACCGTCGAAGGGAGCCCTCGAAGAGAGGTCTTGCTGAAAGAAGCATGATATTTCCATGCCACTGGCGCCAAACCAAGCGTTCTCGTCGCCGAACTTCGCGTTCCTCGTAAAGTACGACGAGGTGCTCGTCCGCCACGCCGCACTCGCCGAACGCTATGTCTTCGATGACCCGAACTCTGCGTTGATCAAGCTCCGCCAGTTTGCTGAGCTTTTGGCCCAACACGCAGCGGCCTACACCGGTGTTGCTGTCGAAGCACACGACTCTCAGCGTGAAGTGATCGATAAGCTGTGGGACCGCCAGATCATCAACGCGCAAGTCTCTCAGTTGTTTCACGGACTGCGCAAAGCCGGCAATGAAGCGGCACACCAGCACACCGGCGACCGACGTGAGGCGCTCCACCAGTTACAGATGGCACGGAAGCTCGCCATCTGGTTTCATAGGTCTTTCGGCGGTGAAACACACTTCAAGGCCGGGCCATTCGTCCCACCCCCCGACCCGCGTGAGGCGGAACGCGAGCTCCATACTGAGCTTGAACGTTTACGCGAAGCGTTGGTCGCTACGCAAGAGCAAATGGCTGGGACCCAACAACTCGTCGCAGACCATGCTCGGCAGCGTCAAGAGGCCGAGGCTGCTGCAACACGTGCCTACAACGATCTGACGGCGGCATTAGAACTAGCCGCCGAAACCGAACAACAGCTCGACCAAGAACGACGGCAGTTTCAGCAACACCTCGCCGAACTCCAAGCCCAGGTGGCAGCGGCACCCATCGAACAACGAACAGTCGTCGTCGAACTGGCGCAACACGAGGCTGATGAGCTCGATCTCGATGAGGCCCATACACGTCGTATCCTTGATAGACAACTGCGTGAGGCTGGCTGGGAAGCGGACACGCAGACGTTGACTTATGCTGCCGGCACACGACCCCTGAAGGGACGGCACCTGGCAATCGCGGAATGGCCAACCGCCAATGGACCGGCGGACTATGTGCTGTTCGTTGGCCTCACCCCCGTGGCCGTTGTGGAGGCCAAACGCCGACGACAAGACGTGGCTGGCGCGATCGAACAAGCCAAGCGCTATAGCCGCGGCTATACGGTGACAGCCGATCAACAATCGCCCGGTGGACCGGGGGGTGAGTACACCGTGCCCTTCCTGTTTGCCACGAACGGCAGGCCTTTTCTGCGTCAGATCGCTGAGAAAAGCGGCATCTGGTTCCTCGATGCACGGCAACACACCAACCACCCGCGAGCCCTGGAAGCGTGGTATACCCCCGAAGGTCTGTCCCAGCTCCTCCAACAAGACATCGCCACTATCGACGCCCGGCTGGCAGCCGAACCGACCGATTACCTGCCGCTGCGCGACTACCAGGTACAAGCCGTCCGTACCATCGAACGCCACATCGCGGCGGGCCAGCGCGAGCTGTTAGTGGCCATGGCGACCGGAAGCGGGAAGACGATCACCTGCATTGGGCTAGCCTACCGGCTGGTGAAATTAAAACGTTTCCACCGCATCCTGTTTCTCGTGGACCGTACCACCCTGGGCGACCAGGCGTCTGACAAACTGAAAGACGTGCGGCTGGAAAACCTGCAACCATTCCCCGACATCTATGACGTCAAAGAGCTCGGCGACCTCTGCCCTGAACCCGACACCCGACTGCACATTGCGACGGTGCAGGGCATGATCAAGCGTATCTTGTATCCCTCCGATGAGGCACAGCCGGTGCCGGTGGACTGGTACGACTGCGTCATCATCGATGAGTGCCATCGCGGCTACAACCTGGATCAGGAGATGTCCGACGCCGCCCTGCAGTTCCGCAGCGAGTCTGACTACATCTCAACGTATCGCCGTGTGCTCGACCACTTCGACGCGGTCCGCATCGGTTTGACGGCTACTCCAGCGCTGCACACCACGGAAATCTTCGGCCCACCCGTCTTTGAATACTCCTATCGCCAGGCCGTCATTGACGGCTGGCTGGTCGACCACGAGCCGCCGTATCGCCTCGTCACCAGGCTCGCCGAAGAAGGCATGACGTGGGAACGCGGCACCGAAATGAAGGTCTACAATACCCATACCGGCCAGCTCCTACTCTTCAACACGCCCGACGAAGTGTCCGTGGAAATCGTCGACTTCAACCGCAAGGTCATCACCGAGAATTTTAATCGCACGGTGTGCCAGGCACTGGCCGAGTACCTCGATCCGGCTCTGCCTGGGAAGACACTGATCTTCTGCGTCAACGACATGCACGCTGACCTGGTCGTGCGCCTGCTTAAACAAGCCTTCGACAACCGATACGGTCCCGTGCATGACGACACCGTGAAGAAGATCACCGGCGCAGCGGACCAACCAGCCCAGATCCTCCGCCGCTACAAGAACGAGCAATTGCCCAAGGTGGCCGTCACGGTGGACTTGCTGACCACGGGTGTCGATGTGCCGGAGATCGTCAACCTGGTGTTCATCCGTCGCGTGCGTAGCCGTATTCTGTTTGAGCAGATGCTGGGGCGCGCCACACGTCTATGCCCCGACCTCTACGGCCCCGGGCTCGACAAAGAGCGGTTCTACATCTTCGATGCGGTGAATATCTATGACGAGCTGCAAGATGTCTCAGACATGCATCCAGTGGCCACCCGGCCGTACATGACCTTCAGGCAGTTGGCGCAGGAGCTGCGGGATATTGACGATGAGGCGTTCCGACACATGGTCAAAGGAGAAATCCTGGTCAAGCTCCGTCGCAAGCGACTCACCGAGCAGCAGGTGGAGAACCTCGTCGCCGGAGCCGGGATGAACCGTCGGCAACTCCTCGACCACCTGCGGCAATCGACCCCACAGGACATCGGACAGTGGTTCGCGCAGCATCCCGAGATGGCGGACATCCTCGATGAAGTCCACTGGCGAGGCACGAAGTTCATTGTCTCAGAGCACGAAGACGAATTTCTGCGCGTCGAGCGCGGCTATGGTCAGGCCACACGGCCGGAGGATTATCTGGAGTCGTTCCGTCGTTTTATAACGGAGAACCTGGACCAGATCCCAGCGCTGATCGTCGTCACGCAGCGGCCGCGCGATTTGACGCGTGCCCAGTTGCGCGAATTGCGTCTGCAGCTCGATCAGGCTGGCTTTAGCGAAGCGAACCTGCGCACCGCCTGGCGCGAGACCACCAATCAGGACATCGCGGCGTCAGTCGTCGGCTACATTCGACACGTCGCGTTGGGGCAGCCGTTGCTGGCGCATAGCCAGCGCGTACAGGCAGCAATGCAGACGATTCTGGCCAGCCGGCCATGGACCGAGCCGCAACGCAGATGGTTGGAACGCATCGGCAAGCAATTGGAGCAAGAAGTCGTGGTGGATCGTGAGGCGATTGACAGCGGCCAGTTCAAGGCGATGGGCGGTTATCAGCGGCTCAATGTGATTTTCAAGGGGCAATTGGACGACATCCTGCGCGACATCGCCGAGGCGATGTGGCAACCGGCGGCTTGAGCGGAAAGAGGCGCAGTGCCACATGATGGATACCAGGAGAGGCTGAATGACCACTCAGGAGATCGTTGCCAAACTGTGGAACCTGTGCCATGTGTTGCGCGACGACGGCATCACGTATCACGAGTACGTGACGGAGTTGACGTTTTTGTTGTTCCTGAAGATGGCCAAGGAGACGGGAATCGAGAGCCAGATTCCCGAGGACTATCGCTGGGACGATCTGAAAGGCCGCGACGGTGTTGAGCAACTCGCCTTCTACCGGTCGCTCCTGGTGCATCTGGGCAACGAAGGGGCAGGTCGCGTGCAAGCCATCTTTCACGACGCCAACACGGCGCTGAGCCAGCCGCGCAATCTGACCAGACTGGTGGAAAGCATTGACTCGCTGGATTGGTACTCGGCCCGTGAGGAAGGACTGGGGGATCTGTACGAAGGGTTGCTGGAAAAGAACGCCAGCGAGAAGAAGTCGGGGGCGGGGCAGTATTTTACGCCGCGGCCGTTGATCGAGTGCATGGTCAACTGTATCCAGCCACAGCCAGGCGAGAGCGTACAGGACCCCGCGGCCGGCACCGGTGGTTTCCTGATCATGGCCGACCGCTATATCAAGCAGCGCACCGACGAGTTGTTTGACTTGTCGGAGAAGGAGCAGGATTTCCAACGCAGACAAGCGTTTGTTGGCGTCGAGCTAGTGCCTGATGCGCACCGGCTATTATTGATGAACGCCATGCTACACGGCATTGAAAGTGACATGCTCCTCGGCGACACGCTGTCGCCCACGGGTGCTCGATTGCCTAAAGTCGACGTCATCCTGACCAATCCCCCGTTCGGCACCAAACGCGGTGGCGGGCGGCCCACGCGCGACGACTTTACCTTCGTAACTGGCAATAAGCAGCTCGCCTTCCTGCAGCACGTCTATCGCGGTCTGAAGTCCGGCGGACGGGCGGCCATCGTGGTGCCCGATAATGTGTTGTTTGAAGAAGGCACAGGCACGAAAGTCCGTGCTGACCTTATGGACAAATGTAACCTGCACACGATTCTGCGGCTGCCCACTGGCATCTTCTACGCGCAGGGCGTTAAGACAAACGTCCTGTTCTTCACACGCGGCGCAACCGACACGGGCAATACCAGGCAAGTCTGGCTCTATGACCTGAGGACAAGCCTGCCAGCGTTTGGCAAACGCACGCCGCTGACACACGATCACTTTGCCGAGTTTGAAAAGTGCTACGGCAGCAAAAGCGATGGCACCAGCGAGCGCATCGATCAGGGCCAAGAAGGCCGCTTTCGCTGCTTCACACGTGAGGAGATTGCCAAACGTGGCGACAACCTAGATATTAGTTGGCTCAAGAATGACGACACCCACTCGGCCGACGACCTGCCTGAACCCGACGAGATCGCCGCACTAATCCGCGACCGACTTCAGACGGCGATGGAGGATATAGACGCGTTGACCGCCTTGCTGGAAGGTGAGGAGGTCGAGGTATGAGCGAGCGGAACGGTGACTGGCCAGAGGGGTGGGAATCAGTAGCAATTGGCGACGTTGTCATCCCGAAGGTTGAACAAGGCGCAGCCAGCGCAGATTTCACTTACATCGACATCGGAAGCGTCAACAATCAGACGAAGCAGATCGACTCAGCGAAGGACCTCATAGCAGGGAGTAAGGTCCCAAGCCGAGCTCAGCAACATGTTCAGGCGGGCAACATTCTCGTTTCAATGATTCGTCCTAATCTCAATGCAGTTGCGAAGGTGCCGACGGAGCTTGACGGCGCGATTTGTTCAACGGGTTTCGACGTCCTACAACCTATCGAAGTCGAACCAGATTGGCTATTTCTGGTAGTCAAGTCGCGTCCGTTCGTTCAGGCAATGACGTCTCTGGTGCAAGGGGCGCTATATCCTGCTGTCAGGCCAGCCGACGTTCGGGCATACGAGTTCGCCTTACCACCGCTGGCCGAGCAGCGACGGATTGTGGCGAAGATTGAGGCGTTGCAGCAGCGGAGTCGGCGGGCGCGGGAGGCGCTTTCAGAAGTGGGGCCGCTGCTGGAGCAGTTCCGACAGTCGGTACTGGCCGCTGCTTTCCGTGGCGACCTTACCGCTGACTGGCGCATCGTTAACCTAGGCGTCGAACCCGCCAGCGAACTGCTCCACCGCATCCGCGCCGAACGCCGTCGCTGCTGGGAACAAGCTGAACTCGCCAAATACAAAGCCAAAGGCCAGAAACCTCCGCAGAAATGGAAGGATAATTACAAGGAGCCCGAGCCAGTCGATGATTCCGATCTGCCCGGCTTGCCAGACGGATGGCAATGGGTCCGCCTCGACGAAGTTGCGTATTCAATGCGCAGTGGTAATGCGAAAACCTCGTTGAAGGCACAGACTAACTGGCCAATTCTTCGATCGAGTGCCGTACGTCCGGGGCTAATTGACTTCGGCGATGTCAACTATATGGCGGAGGATGAGAGTGAGGAAAGCGAAAATGTGCTTTCCGAAGGCGACTTAATGGTTACGCGTCTCAGTGGGAGTTTGGAGTACGTCGGCGTTTGTGCCATCGTACATGGTCTAAACGGGCGTCGCATTCAATACCCGGACCGTCTTTTTCGAGTTCGTCTTTGTAAATCTCTGGTCGCCAAATACATCGAATTTTGTTTCCGCTATCAATCGCTACGTGCCAGACTTGAAACGTCAGCGAAATCCTCGGCTGGGCATCAACGTATTTCCTTGAGCGATCTACGATCGTTCCGGTTTCCGCTGCCGCCGTACGATGAGCAAGAACTGATTGCCGAAACGCTCACGCAAGTGTTCGCATCCGCTTTGTCAATCGCAGATGAATGTTCAGCAATCGCCGAGCAGGCTGACCTACTCGACCAAGCCATCCTCACGAAGGCCTTCCGTGGCGAGTTAGTGCCCCAGGATCCCAGCGATGAATCGGCATCCGTGTTATTGGAACGCATCCGCGCTCAGCCAAAACGACAGGCAAAGGCTCCAAAGCAAACGTCAAAGTCACACCAGACGAGCAAGCTCGGAAAGAAATCGTCAAGGCTCGATCCACAGCAACTGACGCTGGCAGAGGTGCTGAGAACCGCTGACTAGCCGAGGGCTCAAGATTAATGTGTAAGCAAGGCCTATGGAATTGACGTACACGCAACATTTTGAGGACATGCTTTTGGAGCGACAAATAGATAGGTTGTGGGTAGAACGCGCGATCTCTGAACCAGAAAGCATAGAAGAACCTGGGGACGGCACGAGGCATTATTTACGTAGAATCACAGAGCGCGGTGAGCGCTGGTTACGTGTGATCGTCAACGTGTCGGCGCAGCCACCTCGTGCAGTCACCGTCTTCTTCGATCGGAGGCTAAGGGATCACACATGCGGCTGAAAGTAGATAAAGCGAGCGATGCCCTGTATTTCAGACTTGATGAGAGCGCCATTGTCGATTCAGAAGAGGTGCGGCCTGGGGTCATTCTCGACTTTAACGAGCGCGGGCAAGTTGTCGGGGTTGAGTTTCTCGGCATCCATGCCAGGATGACTGAGCACGAACTCACCTCGTTGCACTTCGAAACAACGTAGCCTTGCTCTGGGCCTCGCATGAAGCAATGGTGGGAGGCGTATGCATCGAAGACTCGAGGGCGTCGCATCACCGGAGCCACCTTATCCGCATGACGCTTCAGACACCCCTCGGCGTCCCTTTGACGGTGCGAACTATTTGGCAGATCGACGACAGCACGGATGTCCCTCGACTGATTACCCGCTATCCTGCCTATGCCAGCGAGGTATGTATGGCAGACTTTACACGTTATCAGGACGTGGTGTTGTTGCGCGATATCCCTGAAGAATGGTTGTGTGCAGGCGATGTTGGCACCATTGTCGAACGTCACGACGTTCCCGGCCGAGAAACGGGCTACAGCGTGGAGTTTTTCGACATGCTGGGGAATACGGTCGCTGTTGTAACACTGCCCGCGAGCGCCTTGCGGGCCCCCACCCGTGTTGATCGCCCGGCAGTGCGTGTGCAACCGGCGCCGATAAGTGCCCAATAATCCATGCGCACACTTCCTTCACAGAGTTCCTTCCCTCCTATTTCCCTCACCCCTACGTCACATTCACCCTCGACCGAGTGGTGCACGCGGAGGCCGTCCTGATCCTTCTGTATCTGATCACCGCGCCGGTGTTGATAACTGTGTTTACCGCTTTCCGCGGGCCGGTGATTTCCTGCTGTTTTTCGTCAATTACCCTCCAGTAGCTTTCCAAGCTTGTCCGCTTCTCTTTTCTCCCAGGTGACGTAACCTGAAGGTGCCTGCCAGAACTCGGCCCAGGCATCATTCAGCAATTTGCGGATTGGTTCCTGCATGCCGGGTTGCGCCAGCTGACAACCCAGCGCTTGGATCCCTTGATGCGCTTTATCAACGATCGTTTCCAATAATGTTTCCGGAAAACAGCGGCGATATTCTGCCGTCTCGCCAGCACGGATTGTGCTTAGTAGCTGCCGCCAGCGGCCCTCGATCGCAGTAGCCTCCTGTGAAAAGTTAAGCCGGCGAAGGGCGCGCAAGATAACATCCATCCGGGCTGCGTCCGCCGGATGCTCAGTCGGCGACCGTTTTGGCACCGAGAAGGGATCGCCGCCGGACCCGACGTGGAGATGGAAGTGGCCCCAGCCATAGGCTGACCCGACTGTGAAGGCGGCAAACAGATCACAGAAGAACTCGATCAGCCAATCCTCCCAGCAATCAAGCCATGTTGCCAGGTATTGCCTGTATGCCTGAGGCCCGCGGGTATTCCGGCGCTCATGCTGCATTTCCGCTGCCAGGTATGCATGTGCAGCGTTGAGCGCTTCGGCATACGCTTGTTGAAATGGTTCAACTTGTGGGTCATTGCTCACGGACAACAGAGGATGGCCAAGTTCATGATAAAGATCTGGCAAGTGCAGTAAGAACTGGTGCTCCGCGAGTGGGACACATAGAAGGTTTAAATGTGGATAGGTAAGGTAGTAATGCCGCCAGGGCGACAAGCAGACCACTACGGGCGTGATGAGCGGATAACGTATCTCCCTCGCGATGTGATGCGTGAGGCGATTCATACGCCGGTCGGCCTCCCCCCAACGGTGGAGGGCGGCGACGGCTACGCTCTCCAGGAGGTCCAGCTCATCAAGTGCACGTCGGAATCGCCGCACTCGTATGCCTTGATTCTTAGGTTCGCGCATCGAGGGGGAGGAAAGGAGAATTTCCAGCCGTGCGATGACAGCATCGATACGATCCCGACACCGGACCGCCAGTGTATCAACGTCACGCTCCAGATTGCGCGGGATCAAACTGACCAGATGTCTGGCGCGCGCCTGCAATTGGCGGATAGCACCTTCAAAATATTCGTTCACCCACGCACTGCTCCCCGCATCTTAGCGACTGCCTCGCTACGTAATGCGTCAAGCCGAAACGCGAGTTGCTCCAATTCGCGTCTCACGTCGTCAGGGACGTCGGGCGTTAGGAGTGCCCGCCCGATCCGGAGCCAGCGGTCGGGCGAGTCGGTTTCCTGCTCTCGCAAGAGAGCGGCTATCTGGATAGCCTTGAGGTCGGCGGCCGGCTGGGTTGCCACACGGATCAGTAACTCGGCGAGTTGTCGCCGCTTTTGGTCCAATGGCATACTGTCGCCGACATTCAGCTGCAGCAACACGTCGTCCAACAGATCACCAAACCAGTGGATCTGTTCATAACGATTGGAATGCCTACCTGTGTCGCTCATGCGACCTCCTCATTGTCAGAAAATTCGGCAAAGTCAAGGGCGTCAGCATCGTAGTCGGTCGCCTCATCGCGCAGATAGCGATCGTTAAGTTTGAGGGTGATCGGGTCCCGGGTACATCCCTCGGGCTGCGTCCAGGCAAGCACGGTCAGCGCGTAAAGATCTTCTAAGCAATGTAGCAGCGGTAGTGAACCGGCTACTCGTTTAACGTGCAGCGGACGGGCAGTGCCCTGGCGCAGAAACGGCTGTCCCGTTGTACACAAGTACGCCTCGGTGTCATTGACGATGTAGCAATCCCCGACTTCCGCGTTCTCGATCCAAGGATTGCTGTTTGACCCTTCGGTTACCCCGTACAGCCGCAAAGGTGCCGGTGACAACTTCAGAATTTCAAGGACCGTGAGTGTCGCATCAAGAGGAATAACACCTTCCTGTTTTAGCTCGGCAATGGCCTGCTGGACGCCTTCGAGTTCCGAGGGCCACAGCGTACCGTCACGGTGGATGACGATGGTTCTGATGGGTTCACTCGTGGCGGACGCTTCTTCACGCAGAACTTCGCAGAGGTACTTCTTGACTTGCGACGGTTGCAGTTGTTCCTGCTGCCGAGATGTTTTGAGGAAAGGCCGAATATCCGCACCAAAACGGCCGACAGCAAGTAACCCACAGGTATTGTTCTTGACATCGATGCCAATGGTGATATCCGCGTGCAGACGATCGGCTAAAATAAATGGCCACTTACGGTTGATGAGCAGAATCTTATTTAAGGCAACATTTCGCAAATAGCCGCTCAGTCTGCCCCGCTGCGAGGGGTCTGGGTCGTACTGACGTTGACCGTCAGATTGCACGACCTCGCGATAACACTCTCTGACGGTATCACAATGCATGACGCCAACCCGCAGCTGGTGGTTTTCGAACAACTCTCGTACTACCGCCGCCGTCAGCTGATCTTCCTGCCGATGCACACGATCGTAGGTCCGGTGCAGCATCACAACCCCATATCCAGGTTGGACACCGAATGCCGCGACTGCTTCAAGGGCCGCACGTGCCTGCCCGACGAAGCTCTTTTTCACATGGTAGTTGTATGGAATTACCGTTGGACAGTAACTGCCAGGCTGCGGGAACAAACTATCCATGGTTGCCTTCAAATCCTTAAGAAATTGGTCCCCCATGCTATCGCATATGCTGCGGGGTACGATGATATACTGACGATCGAGAGGGGTGTTGACATAAAATCCTGCACTCTCGTCGCGCAGCATGGCGAGCCGCGCTTTTCCTAACTCAGCAAGATGAATCTGACGTGCACCAGGTGTACCACGTACCGAGAGCACCTGCTCATGGCCAAACCGGAGGTCAGGTACGGTGATGGTGCATCGGCCGACCTTCAGTGGATGCAGATCGACTTCAATTCGGGTATCGCCCAGCTTCAATTTCTGGAGATATTGCTCGGCGCACTGATGGGTTAGCGAGTATCGCTGGTACGGCGCTGGAATGGTCAAACGATGGTTTCCTTGCACTCGATCCAGTTCTACGACAGGATAACAGAGTGGTGCAGGAGCGGCCCGGTCCTCATCGCGGCGGTTACGGTAGAGCACCACTGCCGTGTCTTCTCCGAGATTTGCTAGCTCGGGCGAGATTGGTTTGCGTGCACGATCGTGGATACACTCCAATAAAGTTGTCCATTGCCCAGAAACGTTTTGCACGGGGTATTCACCGGCACGCCGGTCGTCCAACTCCAAGGGTGCAATTGTGTACCATTGGTCGCCAAAGTGGTAGACGCAATGTTTCCCTTTCCATTCGCGGTCGAACGTATCCCGATCGAGGGCGGTAGGCAACGGGGTTGCACTGACGTAACAATGCACTGGGTCGAGGCAAAGCCCCAGGCGGCCCTCAGCTGTCCATGTCGGTCGGAGCCTGAATCCGGAGAACAGTTGGATACCGCGAAACGTCTGTGCTGGTTGTCGTTCATAGAACGGCCCACCGCTCTGTGGTTGCCAAAGACGTGCGTTGTTCCACAGTGGAGCTTGAATGGCGAAGTGAAGAAACTGCACACACAGACTATCCGTGTCAGGGTCGCGCCAGGCAAAATCGAGTTCAAAGACCTCATCAAGTGGCTCAATCTGCACTTTGGTCAGAACTAGCGGATACTCGACGGGCATTGGCCCGACATCTGCGGGTACGACGAGATATGGCTCTCCGCTACGTTCCGTCACTGTTACCGGCTGCCTTAATCGATAGCTGAGCTTCTTCTGGAGGGATTGGCAGTTCTCATAATACTGCCTTTGCCCTTTGCGCAACCCCCGAATCCGGCACAACCGATACTGGGCCGCCAGTGTGTTCAGATTTGTTATGGGAAAGATATTGGTTTCAAGCACCATTATGTGGCATCTCCCAACACAGTTTACGAAATACACACCGTTGACAGACCTCGGGCGAACGGGCGACGGCCAAATCGGCCACGTGCAGGTCGTGAGATGAATGGTCGCCACCGGCGAGCAGCATCTCATCGGCGCTCGCGGCGATGAAATCTTCTACTGCGGCAATATCCTGGTCGCACAAATGATAGAACCGCGGTTGCCCTGTGAGAAGTTGAACCTCCAGAAGTTGCAGCTCTGTCGGGTCTCCAATACGCGACGGAGAGGGGAAATCCTTATGCGGTTGGCAGCGCGCCAGTGCCAGGGCATAGAGCGCTAGCTGGGAGCGAGAGCCATAGCTGCCTGTGGTGTGAACTTTCCAATCGATAATCAATGGTGGAGCATCGGCGTAGAACGCAATAAGATCCGGAATTGCCTTGACCTTTACACCAAAGCTTTCGAACTGCAACGGGCGTTGCGCGATGCACCGGGAAGCTGCCCAGAGCAGGTCCCACAGCTCCATCATAGCGCACAGATTCCGCAGTGCCAGCTCGACATCGCGCCAGGCCATTGCGATATCAGCCTCGGTTATAGGCTCCACATATTCGATTGCATGCCAAGCGGCAAACGCTGCCCCAACTTTCGCAGGTGCCATCCCCGGTTCCCGGATTCGATGCCGGCGGGCGAAGTCGACTTGCAAGGCAAAGCTTGTCCTAGCCTTGTGCAGCAGATTATCCAGGTCAATAGGGTGCCGATAATAGAGCGCTCTCATGATTTCAGTGCCAAGCAGTTGATCGACGACCTGCCCACGCCATGCCCAGAGGCTCTGTAACTTAGAGAGTAGATACGCTTCCCGCCGGAAAGGATCCTTTGCCTTGGCGTTGGCAACTTTTGTTTTCAGAAACCATTGGAGCTGACACTGCCGGAACATCTTGGCAGCTGAGTAGGACCAGATCATGTCGCCCCCCGACGGCGCCTCGTGCGGATAAATGTCAGATATTCAGCCAGCTCAACCTCTTCTTCCTCAGTAAGGTCGTCGAAAGGGCTAAACATCCTCGCCGCACGTTCTACTCGCTCACTCTCACCTGGCACAGGGTAACCTGCAAAGCGCATTGCATCCGCGTAGGAAACACCGTAAAGTTGGCTGAGTTTGTGCAGAATAATGGGCGACGGCTGTTTGATCTTTCCGCTCTCGAGCTGACTCAAATAGGCATTAGACACCTCCGTTGCCTGCTCGACGGCACGCAGGGTCAAGCCCTTACGTTCACGTGCGGTGCGTAAAAAAAGGCTAAGGTCTTGGCGTAGGTTTCTCATGCTGCTAATTATAGAAAGCGAGTTAAATTTGTCAAGCAGTCTTTATTCTCTGCTTGATTCGACGCAAGATAGACCAAGCCGGAGATAGACTCCGCAGGTGGTGGGATAACGCTGACGTGACGGCTCAGCAATCCTTAGCGGAGAAGGTTGAGGAATTGAGGGGGTTCGTGCTGCCGGAGCAACCATATTCCGCGGAGGCCAGGTGCGCCCTAATGGCCCTCCGTGGCTCGTAGACCCCCTAGAGGAATAGAGGAAGATATGAGGCCGCTCGTGGTTGAGTACCCTGAAGAGTTACCAGGGTTGTTAAAAATGACCGAGGAGCAGTTTGCGGCTGAAGTGCGGTTTCTTGCCGCCGCCAAGCTCTTTGAGTTGGGAAAGTTGAGTTCTGGGAAGGCCGCAGCTATGGCTGGACTTGGACGGGTGGCGTTTCTCCATAAACTTGGCGAATATGGCTTCTATGCCATCAATTTGCATGATGAACAGATCGATGCCGAACTCAACGCCGCCGCCGAGCTTGCTCCATGAGCATATGGGTAGTGAATACGTCGCCTCTCGTGTTTCTCGGCAATCTGGGTAGGCTGGAGCTGTTGCGTCATGAAGGGCGTGAGGTCTATATCCCACAGGCGGTCGCCGAGGAGATCGCCGAAAAACCCGATGCAGCCGCGCGGGCGGTGCAGTCGGCCTGTGCGACATGGATGCAGTCGCGGAATGTCACACATGAAACAGCGGTGACCCTCGTCCAAGCATCGCTGCATAAGGGAGAAGCTGAGGCCATCGTCTTGGCGACAGAGCTGCACGCGGAAAGACTGGTGATGGACGACCAGGATGCGCGGAGATTCGCTAACCGCTGTGGCCTCACAGTCATTGGTACCTTGGGAATTTTACTGGCCGCTAAACAGCGAGGAGCCATTGCCTCGCTACGAGCGGAGATCAACGCTCTCGCCTCTCTGGGATTTCGGGCCAATCCACGACTTGTCACCGCCGTTTTACAAAGTGCAGGGGAGTAGTGCTTGTTCGCAGCACCCCAGCAACTGACGCTGGCCGAAGTGCTGTCGAACCGGCCATCATCGGACCGGACAAGATAGGAGAACCTGGAGAGACGGCACACGGCATTATTTATGTAGAATTATAGAGCGCAATGAGCGCTGGTGATGTGTGAGCGTCAACGTATCGGCGCAGCCACCTTGTGCGGTCACCGTCATCTTTGATTGGAGGCTAAGGGATCACACATGCGGCTGAAGGTAGATAAAGCGAGCGATGCCCTGTATTTCAGGCTTGATGAGAGTACTATTGTCGATTCAGAAGAGGTGCGGCCTGGGATCATTCTTGACTTTAACGAGCGCGGGCAAGTTGTCGGGGTAGAGTTTCTCGGCATCCATGCCAGGACGACTGAGCACGAGCTCACCTCGTTGCACTTCGAGGCGACATAGCCTCGCCCTTGGCGTCGCGTGAAGCAATAGCGGGCGGTGTATGCATCGAAAACGTGAGGACGTTTCACCGCCGAAGCAAGCTGGTCCTGTGACCGGCAACCAAGTGTGCCTTCATGGCCCTCCGTGATTCGCATCCCCTAGTAGAATTGATGCTGCTTATCTCGTATGCCTCATGATGGTTGGATATTGTCCTGTAATTCCCCTATCGCCGTGGTACTGGACAAAGTCACCATTCGCGAACCGACCAGATATACTTATAAAGTCTGGTGGTGAGATCGTAAGGGTAGACGTTCGATGCCGTAATGCAAGTATGACTGGACCTGGCTCATCCCATATCAGGGTAGGCTACAATGGCATTCGCAATGCAGCTCCCTAACCGCGCACTGGTGGTCATTACCCAAGAGAAACTAACTGACTACCTACTGAACACTGGACACAAGCGGGGAGGCACGAAAGCGAGATTGCTCGAACGATAGGGCTATACCGTGCAGAATTGGGGGCAGTTGGAGGCGGACATTCGTAGCGGTCTTGAGACGGAGGTGGATGTCGTGCGGACAACCAAGTACGGGACGCGTTATGAAATCCGCATGACGCTTCAGACACCCCTCAACGTACCCTTGACGCGGCGAACCATTTGGCAAATCGACGGCGGCACGGATGTCCCCCGACTGATCACCCTCTATCCTGACTAAGCAAACCCGGAAGAAACAGCTCGATCAGCCAAGAAAAACATGTGGATTCAGGGAAATACCTATGAAAGCCTACGCGCCTACCGCAAGCGGGTGGGAATCAGTTAGCCCAAATCGTGGGGCATCGAGACAGAGCAATCTCTATGATCCAACCGAATCATACCCCCCCCGAGCCATAGTCCTCCAGCCGCATGGATGCCCGCCTGGACGCAGCAACACGGCAGAAAGTGGATGACCTCGCCACACGCTTCCACTAGCCACGCGCTGCGATTCTGTGTCAGATCATACACTGGAGTCTGAGCCATGAGCCGCTGGAATCCCTCGACCAGGGCGAGTCACCAGGCCTAGTGTGCCACCTCCACCTCTACGTCCCATCCGCACTCCATGAGCAAGTGCAGAAAGCGGCCACCGCTGCGGGACTGAAGACCGCTCCATGGCGGCGCCATATGGTGCGCCAGGTCACCATCCAGGATTTCCCCGCCAGTTAGCAGGAGGCGACACCACGCGAGCGTTCCCACGGTTCTCGTACTTATACCGACTGCTTCATGCTGCGGCTCGATCACCCGACACGTGAGAAGCTCGAAGATCTGTCCACGCACTTCAACAAGCCGGCCTCCAAAATCATCCGCCACCTCATCGCCCAGGCTACCCCGGAAGACTTCCCAAAGAGCTGGCATATGAAGGCATCAGACGCCGTACACGACAGCCCCGACGATAGCCACAGCTCCCACGCCGTTTGACAAATCCCCTCCCTCCCCTACACTACATACATGACCATCAAGCATACGTTGCATCAACAGCGCACGCGACGGAAAGGAGGCGACATGGAGAATATTGACGTCCGCGACTTGCCGGAGGACCAGGCGCAACTCGTTGCCGCCTTTGTTGAGTTCCTAAAACAGCGCAAACAACAGCGAGCGCAGGGAGAACAACCTCCAGCCAACGTACCTACCGAGAGCCCCTTTGCCAGCTGGCCTCTCGGGGCCAAAGGGACGCTGAGTCGGGAGGAAATCTATGAGCACCTCGAATGACCGCGCCTTGGTCGATACCAATGTCCTGGTATATGCTGCTGATACATCCTCGTCCTTTCACGAACCCTCGCGGCAGCTCCGGGATCAGGGCTTCCGCGGTGAGGTTCCCCTGGTGGTAACCCCCCAGGTCGTTATGGAATTCTTTGCTGTGATTACAAGCCCCCGACGTGTCACCACCCCTTGCTCACCCAAAGAGGCTCGTGCAGAGGTGGAGAAATATACTCGCGCCAACCGCCTCCAGAAAATCTATCCCGATCAGGCAACACTCGAACGGACCCTCGATTTCATGCGACAGCACCCGGAAGTGGCCCGCCAAGAGATCTTTGACCTCTTCCTCGTGGCCACGATGATGGCCAACGGCGTTACCCGCATCTATACCTACAACCAACAGCACTTTACCCGTTTTGCAGGGATTGAGGTGCTCACGCCATAACCGGATCACCCGATCCGGTTTCTTTATGCGTCCAATCCTCATGACTCACAATAGAGTTCATCCCGATTAAACCATCGGTTGCCATGGCGTCAAACGCACGCGCAAGTTATGCAACGCACAGCAGAC